>LAZR01000130.1_pt1 | contig 97768 bp, 90 predicted proteins | sample 329461 | NCBI WGS metagenome assembly LAZR01 (sample SAMN03002196, study PRJNA259156) | marine sediment metagenome | biome: sea floor; feature: Hydrothermal impacted sediments; material: marine sediment; isolation source: Loki non-amplified sample from Loki's castle hydrothermal vent sediment ... | reverse complement strand
CTTCATCGTAAATCTCCTCAGATACCTTGCCGAGAAAATTCCACTTTTGAACACCGCTAATTTTAGGGGGGATTACCCCCCCCACCGGAATATCAGTCGCAATCAAAACCCGATCTGTCATCATCGCGGCCGTCTGCGGTAAAAGCGTGGCGTGAATACCGTCAAGCGCGACACCGACATCGCACGGCAAAAAGACACTGGCACCACCAACACCTGTGTCCGTGAGGGGGTGCCCAAATGGCACACCAACCGCGCCAAGAACGCATACAACAGTCTGAAGCTCAATCGCCCGTGCGCGGGCGCAACTAAAGACCCTGTTATAACCTGTGATCATATCTGTTTTGGCGGGAATGATGATCAGATCAAGATCGAGCTGCCCAAGGCGCGACCAGAGGTGGGTGAACTCACTATCCAGACAAATGATCATTGCAATGCGCAGACCATTCCATTCAATCACATTGATCGTTTCACCATGAACGGTAACGCCACCTGCGCCCTGCGCTTCAAGTGGCGTCAGGCTCAGCTTATCCTGCGCGTGGCGCGCGCCCTCGGGTGTCAGTAGCCACGCACGGTTTAGATATGTTGGCGTACCGTCCTTGTGTCCTGCAGCAAAAGGTATCGTGCCCGCGAGGATCGAAATACCGTGGCGCACGGACATATCTGCTACGGCATCCAACGCGATCTCGCCGCATTCATAAAGCCACCCCATCGTGTTCGCGGTAGGCAGATCCACCGGCGCAAAACTTAACCACTGCGCACACGCAAATTCTGGAAGAACAAGCATATGCCCGCCACGTGCAGCGGTCTGTGCGACACGCGCCTCAAGCCATGTTGCAAGGTCAGGGACAACGGGTTCAAGATTTGACGCCCAAAGATCGATTGAGACGTGTTCCATATGCATCGCTGCTCAATTAGGTGTGGTCGGACAGGATGTAGTGCGCAAGACACGCTCTACAACACGTTTCTCGCTAAAAACGCTAAACCCTTGAATGTCTGAGGAGCTGGGGTTCGAACTTTCTTATTCCTTAGGAAACGACACTATTGCTGAAACGGGTCACTACCCCACTTTGGCAGCCGGTTGGCTGGCATTTGGATCCGCATTGATGGGGAGCGTTAGGGTAAAGCAGCTGCCCTGCCCCACGACGCTTGACACGCTCAGGTCACCGCCCTGCATTTCTGCCAGACTGCGCGAAATGGCGAGGCCCATGCCAGTGCCCCCCGCACGACGGGTCGCGGATGAATCGACCTGATAGAAGACTTCGAAAATGCTTTGCAGCTCTGCTTCGGCGATGCCTGCGCCGCTGTCGTGGACCTCGAATTTGACGACATCACCGACGGGCTTCACCACCAGCCGGACAAATCCGGTGTCGGTGAATTTGATCGCATTGCCAATAAGGTTAAACAGAATTTGCCGCGCACGGAATTTGTCGGCGAAAACCACGTCGGCCTCTTGGATCACGTCAAAGGCCAGACCTTTCTTGCTCGACAAGGTATTGAGCTGCTCAATGACCGGATCGACAATATCCTGCACCGCACAATGCGTAGGCTCGATGACCAGACTGCCGGATTCGATTTTGGCCACATCAAGAATCTCGTTGATTAGATGCAGCAGATGATCCCCAGATTGGACAAGCCGGTTCATCAAATCAGACAGCTGGTCGTACATCTGGTCTAGCAGTCGCTTGGCTTCTGAAGGGCTGATATCGCCGGCTTCATACCCCTTCAGCAACGCTTTGGAGGCGGATAGCATGCGCGCATTGCGCGACAGTTGGGCCACGCCCATGATGACGGTGAGCGGGGTACGAAGTTCGTGGCTAAGCACACCCATAAAGTTCGTTTTGGCCTTGCTCGCGGCCTCCGCCGCATCTTTGGCATGGCTTAGCTCGGTCACGTCGACACGCAGCCCGACATAGCTGCCATCGGCCAGCGGTCGATCCGACGCTTTGATCACCCGGCCGTCCGCCAAATGCTGTTCAGTTTCAAGGGTATGCGACTGACGGTGAACCGCAAGCCGGCGTTCGATCCATTCGGCTTCGTCAAACCGACCTACGGGGAACTGCTTGCTGTTCACCCCGCTGCGCAGCAACACTTCGAACGGTGTCCCGCGTCTCAGGAGTTCGTTTGGCAGATCATACATTTCTTTGTATTTCGAATTGCTCAGCAACAGCCGATCCTGTGCGTCGAACATTACAAAACCATCGTTTAGCGCTTCGATGCCACTGCTAAGCAACGCCTCGGCGCGTTTACGTCGCTCTGAGACCTGCAGGACATACAGCAAAGTCCCCAAAAGCATGAGGCCTGCAATAGCGATCATGGCTCGTTTTTGCCACTGATCCGGCGCGACCTTCGGCCAACCGCCCTTGGTGCGCGCTTCCAGCACCCACTCTTCAAAAAAGAAATCGAACTCGAGCTTAACAGTATCTACATCCCTGAGGGTTTCGTCACCGTAGGTAAACAAAAGCGCGTCATTTGTGGGCTGTGCATCGGCTGGCCGGATCAGCATATCATAGCGTTCTTCGGCTTCACGTATGCCTGATTCGACCAGAAACTCTTGGTAGTCGAGCACGAGAGAGACAATACCCCAAAGCCGGCGTGTACTTTCGTTGACCTCACCCTCGGTGACAGCATCAGGGGCGGGCCAGTATACCGGGGCGCGCAGGATCACCCCCTGACCTCCCTGCACCAAATCAACAGGTCCCGCCATCAGCTCGGTCCCAACAGATAGCATCCGTTCGATGCCCGGATATTGTGCCTCGTTGGTGCGGTAGTTCAACCCGAACGCACCGATGTTCGGCTCTAGCGGATGTATCAAACGCACGACAAGATCGGGTGCCGCTGCAACATTGATTACCATGTCATCAAGCTCGCGGATGTTCTGAACCCGCAGTGAAAAATCCTTCTGGGTTGCAAACGGGTTCTCACCGAGAAAAACTGCAAGCTCTCGCAAGGCGAGCATCTTTTCATGGATGATTTGTTCAAAGTTCTCTCGAATAACGAGCATTTCGAGGTGGCTTTTAGCCCGCAGTTCATATGTGAATGTGTCGGATAAAAGCCGATCGATCCGGTCCGCCGCGTAGGTGATGATGATCGTCGCGCTAAAAAATGCGAACAACGCCCACGCGCCGCCAATATGGGTCCTTTTCGACATGCTCCGGGGCAAGTGCTCATCCACCTAGGGCGCAGCTAGGCTGCGGATTTTCCAAACGCCTATTTTAAGGGACCAAACAAGCGAATGTATCGAGTTTATCTGGGCATAGTGCCTTCGCGGCCGTGTGTTGCCGCCATGCTGCACCTGTTAACTCGGGGTAAACCCCGCACTCTCTTCCTAACGCGCCCAATGCCTAACTAAGCAACAGCGCACCCGACGCTGGACAGGACGCGCTAGGCAGCACCTGAACCGTCAGCATGCTAACTGCACAGGAAAGATCGCCTTGGCGTCGGCATATCCAATCACGCCGGACTAGCTATGCCCGCGCCCTAGCCGCCAAAGCCCGTTCGACCGCTGGCTCCCTTGCCAAAACCGCCGCGCGATTTCGCGGTGGCACGGGTCATGGGCGTTTTGCCTGCGGTTGTCGCGGGGCGGGTGAACTGCGAAGTGCTGAGCTTTGCCGCGCCTTTGTTGCTGGAGTAGGTGCTGGTGCGCGCCGCGTTGGTGAACTTGCCATCCGCCGTCTTATACATCGGTTGGCTGGCAGCCATGCCCGAGCGTCCGCCAAGCATGTTCCCGATCAGATAGCCCGCTAGCAACGGCATAAAAATACCGCCCGACCCGCCTTGGGTCTGCTGCGCCTCTGACCCGCAAGCCCCCACACCGTGCTGCTCTTCGCAAACTTCGACGCTGTTATAGCGGGGGGCTGATTCAACGTGCAGTGTCTCGGCTTCGGCAAAGGCTGTCTCGCAATCGGCACCGGTGAACGTGCCGCCAAACGACGCCTCGTTCTTGCAGCTTTGCACGTCAGGGAACGCTGCGGCATCAATCTTTTCGTCGCGGCAGCCGGCCAGAGTAAAGGCGGTGGCGCCGATGATCGCGATTGCGACGCGTTTTGACCGTTTTGTCATGATGATCTGCTTTCTGCTGTGGTTCGGCGATTGGGGAACGATGCTAACCGGAATATGGTGCAATGTAATGGGGTTTGAAACGGGACAGGTCCTGCGTGATCCGAGTGCGATCCTCACGCAGGCCGATCCCGACACATTCTTGCCCGATGATCCAAGCGCCGACAACCGGACGCATCCCGTCAAATGTCGGCAATGGCGCATAGGCCTGAAGAATACGCGGATGTTCGGCGTAGTCTGTGTTGCTGGCGCTTTCTATGATCTGGCCGGATTTCACAATCTCGACCGATGCGCCCTCGCGCGACAGGATCGGTTTGCGCACATGGGCCCGCGCGAGCCCTGCCCGCGCACGGTCAAAGGCATTGGCCGCACGCCCTGTGACAGACCCGCGCCCCGCCATCGCTTCGCCCACGTCCTGCTCAAAGAACGCCGGCAGCAGGTTCGGATGATCCTCGAACATCTCCCACAGCACGGGCAGCAGACCCTTGTTAGACAGCAGCGCCTTCCATGCAGGTTCAAGAAACAGACAGCCCGATCCGGCGATTTGGTCGGCATAGTCATCGCGCAACAGGTCTTCCCACGGGTAGAGCTTGAACAACACGGCGATCCGGCGGTCTTCGTCATCCAGAAATTGCCCGTCATCGCTTAGTGCGATTTTATCTAGGTCGAAATAATGTGCCCCAAGCCCCGCTTCCCGGGCGGCCCACCCCATCGCTTCAACGGTGCCGTAGTCTTCGGGATTGTCTGCAACGGCCGTGAAATGCAGATCACTGTCGGGTTCGAACACCTCCGCGAACCGTGCAACCAAGGCTTCGTGGATACCGTTAAACTGGTCGGCCCCTTCGGGCAGCGTGCCTGCCTCAAGATGGTCCTCAAGCCACTGCCACTGGAACGCGGCGCTTTCATAGAGCGACGTGGGTGTGTCGGCGTTGTATTCTAGAAGCTTGGCAGGCCCCTGCCCGTCATAGGCCAGATCAAACCGACCATAAATCTCGGGATCGGCCCGTTTCCAACTGTCGGCGACGAGGTCGCGGTGACCTTCGGGGATCGCAAGCCTGTCCAGCAGCTCTTCGCTGGCTAGAATATGATCCACCGCCTCGCGGCACATGCTGTGCAGCGCGGTTGCGGGGTCTTCAATGTCATTCTCGATCTGATCGAGCGAAAACGCATAGGCCGATGTTTCATCCCAATAGGGTTCGCCGTGCATATCCGCAAAGCTAAAGCCGACCTCTTTCGCATGGTCGCGCCAATGCGGCCGCTCTGCTATTTCGATCTTGTGCATCCGGCGAAACTCCCCCGCAAAAACTACCGCGGGTTTAGTCGCTTTGCCCTCGCGATGCCAGTGTGCTTCGCCTGTTGCTGCGCCCGTGCCTGCGCAAGTCACAAAAACGTCAGATAGGGTTGGGAACAACCCGCGCGCCCCAATCGTTATTCGGTCTACGCGGTCGATATTGCGGTGTCACCTATGACGCCCCGATCGGTATGGCGAAATGAAATGAAAGGCCCATAAACATGAAAATTCTCATGGTACTCACCTCCCACGACAAGCTGGGCGACACTGGTAACAAAACCGGTTTCTGGCTCGAAGAGTTCGCGGCCCCCTACTACGTATTCAAAGACGCAGGCGCAGAAGTCACATTGGCATCGCCCAAGGGCGGGCAGCCGCCACTTGATCCGTCCAGCGATGCAGATGATGCGCAGACCGAAGCGACAAAACGGTTCAAGGGCGACGATGCTGCGCAAAAAGAACTGGCCAACACCAAAGTGCTGTCAGACGTATCGGCTGACGGTTACGACGCGATCTTCTACCCAGGCGGTCACGGCCCGCTGTGGGATCTGGCCGAAGACAAGGCCAGCATAAACCTGATCGAGACTTTCGCCGCCAGCGACCGCCCCGTTGGGGCCGTCTGCCATGCGCCCGCGGTGTTCAAACACACCAAAGGTACGGACGACAAGCCGCTGGTATCAGGCAAAACCGTCACCGGTTTCACCAACACCGAAGAAGAGGCCGTGGGCCTGACGGACGTTGTGCCTTTCCTTGTCGAGGATATGCTAAAATCCAACGGCGGCACCTATAAGAAGGGTGACGACTGGGCATCCTTTGTTGTGACCGATGGCAAGCTGGTTACCGGACAGAACCCCGCGTCCTCCGAGGAAGCGGCGCATAAACTCTTGTCGCTTCTATAAGATATCGTCCCCTGCGCGCAGCTTGTGCACAGGGGACCTTTCTACAGCGACTCAGCTGAAAAGGACCATTTCAATGAACATTCTTGTTGCCGGCGCGACCGGCAAAACCGGCATCCGTGTCACCGAACAACTGCGAGAGCAGGGACACACGCCAATCGCACTGGTCCGGGATTCTTCTGACACCAGCGCGTTTGCCTCCGATGTGGTGCTGCGCAAAGGCGATCTGACCAACCTGACCTCCGACGCCTGCGAAGGCTGTGACGCCGTGATCTTTGCCGCAGGGTCCGGCGGATCAACTGGGCCAGAGATGACCGATAAGGTTGACCGTGACGGTGCCAAAGATCTTATCGATATTGCCGCCAGGTCGGGTGTCTCGCGCTTTGTAATGCTAAGCAGTGTCGGTGCGGATACCCCCGACCCCGACAGCGAACTTGCGCATTACCTGCAAGCAAAACACGACGCTGATGTGCACTTGCAGAATTCAGGCATGGAATACGCCATACTGCGCCCCGTCGCGCTGACGGACGATGCGGGTAACCGCAACATGATTTTTGGTGACGACGTGGACGTAAAAGCGAAAGCGGCACGTGGCGATGTGGCAGCGGCGTTGGTCAAAGCGGTGTCCGACCCTGAGTGGAAAAACAAAACGCTATTGATGCAATCGGCTTAAGCCCCACGCGTTTTTTGCGGTTTCCTCCCACCCGCTAGCGCATCTGCACCGTAACGCCGCCAGAGTTTTCTACTCTGGCGGCGTTTCCACGTAGAGTTGTCCCGACCTGTTGCATCTAAGGAATTTGTGACAGCTGCCCCCCTTGGCATCTTTGGTCACCTCGTTTATCAGGCGCCTTCCCGGTCGCAGCCTACCCGGGTATCAAAACAAGGGTTAAGATATGAAAACGATTGTTGTCTGCTCCGGCGGATTAGATTCTGTGTCGCTTGCTCATATGGTGTCGGCGCAACGCAAGCTGACGGGCCTAGTGTCTTTCGACTATGGCCAGCGGCACCGCAAAGAGCTGGATTACGCGGCACTATGTGCAACGCGTCTTGGCGTCCCCCATGATATCATCGACATGCGCGGCATTGGGGCCGCATTGACGGGCTCGGCGTTGACCGATGATATTGCCGTACCCGACGGGCATTACGCCGAAGATACCATGCGCGTCACCGTTGTGCCCAACCGCAACGCAATCATGCTGTCGGTCGCTTACGGGATCGCGGCGGCACGCGGGGATCAGGCCGTCGCAACCGCGGTGCATGGGGGTGATCACTTTATCTATCCCGACTGTCGCCCCGATTTCACCCAAGCGTTTGAGTTCATGCAATATATGGCGCTGGATGGCTATGCAGACGTATCGCTCTATACGCCGTTCGTCCACCGGACCAAGGCCGATATCGTGACTGAAGGGCAGCGCCACAACACCCCCTTTGCAGAGACATGGTCGTGCTATAAAGGCGGCGCGCATCACTGCGGGCGGTGCGGCACATGCGTGGAACGGCGCGAGGCGTTCGACCTTGCAGGCGTGACGGACCCCACAAAATACGAAGACCCTGACTTCTGGGCAGAGGCTATCAAACGCAGGATCCTCGCCTGATGTTCACAATCACCAAAGAGTTTCACTTTTCCGCCTCCCACCAGCTTTCACATCTGCCCGAGGATCATCAATGTGCCCGCCTGCACGGGCATAACTATGTCGTGGTGGTCGAACTTCGGGCCAAAGAACTGAACGTTGATGGTTTTGTCCGCGACTACGGCGAACTGAAGCCGTTCAAGACTTATATCGACGAGACATTCGATCACCGCCATCTGAACGACGTGCTCGATTTCGCATCCACCGGCGAAAACATGGCACGGCATCTGTATGAATGGTGTGCGGGCCGTTGGCCTGAAACCACCGCCGTCAAGGTCAGCGAGACGCCCAAAACCTGGGCAGAGTACCGCCCATGAGCCAATTGCGCATCGCCGAAATATTCGGCCCCACCATTCAGGGCGAAGGCGCGCTGATTGGTGAGCCCACCGTCTTCGTGCGCACGGGCGGATGTGATTATCGCTGCGCGTGGTGCGATAGCATGCATGCGGTTGACCCCGCGTTTCGCCACGATTGGGCCGCGATGTCCTCTGATGCGGTCTGGCAGGAGGTTCAGCGCCTATCAGGAGACGCGCCGTTAACCGTGTCGCTGTCGGGCGGCAATCCCGCCATTCAGGACTTTGCCCCGCTGATCCGCCTTGGCCAAGAGAAAGGCTACCGTTTTGCCTGCGAGACCCAGGGTTCAATTTCGAAACCGTGGTTCGCCCAGCTGGATTGCCTTGTGCTAAGCCCAAAGCCGCCGTCGAGCAGTGAAACCGTTGACTGGGCCGCGTTCGACCGGTGTGTCGTCGCAGGTGAAACCGCAGGCCAAGTGGTGATGAAGATCGTGATCTTCGACGACGCCGACTATCAATGGGCCCGCGACGCCGCCGCACGCTATCCCAAGATGCCGCTCTATCTGCAACCGGGCAACGATGAGGTAGACCCCAACGTCGCCGTCGATCCGCAGATATTGGCGGATAAACTGCTTTGGCTGGTTGATAAAACCATGGCCGACCGCTGGTTCACCCCGCGCCTTCTGCCGCAGCTACATGTACTGCTTTGGGGCAACAAACGCGGGGTCTGACCCGCCTCAGGAGACTTTATGGAAACGATTTATAGCGATTTGCAGCAGCTTGGCGGGAAGACCGAGCTTCCCGCTTCACCTGAAGAAGCGATGTTGGAAAAGGTCTCAAACCCGCAAGCTGACGTTGATTATTGCGTCCGCTTCACCGCGCCCGAATTTACGTCGCTTTGCCCGATGACCGGCCAGCCCGACTTTGCGCATCTAGTGATCGACTACGTACCGGATCAGTACCTGGTCGAGTCCAAATCGCTCAAGCTGTATCTGGGCGCGTTCCGCAACCACGGTGCATTTCACGAAGATTGCACCGTCTCGATCGGTCGCCGCCTGGTCGGACTGCTATCGCCGCGCTGGCTGCGCATCGGTGGCTATTGGTACCCACGCGGCGGCATTCCCATCGACGTATTCTGGCAGACCGGCGAAACGCCGAAAAATGTCTGGATCCCGGACCAAGGTGTGCCGCCTTATCGCGGACGCGGGTGAAGGATCACCCGAAAGGTCCACACCGCATGCCTGCAGTCGCTGCGAAGTGGGTCTTTCGATTTTAATCCTGCAATGTAAACGCCATAAACCGATCCTAAAGAAGTATATCCCCAAGCGCTTATTTAACGTTTTCAGACATACCAAAATTTCTTTTGAAACGCCTTTCGCACCAATCAAACAAGGCTGGGGGGGAAGGGTTTTTCCCACCTATACAACGCATTTTGAGTTTGCGTTAATGTTTCAGCAATCTTTGGTATTTTATGATTGCCCTAAGCCAAAAATTTCTTTGGCAAAATTGTTAGGTGATTTATGATTTCTTTTCTCTCTCGGGCTATTTCGCGCCTGCCGTGTAAATTTAAGTTTCACAAATGGCGGGACAGCACGACTATGCCCCAAAAGGTCTGCACGCGGTGCAGATGTAGGCGACAAACCTACGTCTGACATTGGCCGCGCCATGTAAGACCGTATATGAACGCTCTGCCCCGTTGATATTTCGCAGATGGGACAGAAATAGGGCTGAACACCGGCGCAGCAAACCTGCCCCGGTGTTGGCTTTAGTTAGCCGTTTATCAACACTTCGCCAAAGCTTTCGCGCAGATCGCGCTTGAGCACTTTACCGGTTGCGTTCCGTGGCAACGCTTCGGTGAAGACGACGCAGTCGGGGATCTGCCACTTAGCGATCTTATCCTCGAAAATCGACAAGACATCCGCCTCGCTCGGGTCCTGACCTTCAGCCTTCACGGCAATCAGGATAGGGCGTTCGTCCCATTTCTCGTGGCGCGCCCCGATGACCGCAGCGTCGGCGATCTGGGGGTGAGCGATCGCGATGTTTTCCAGCTCGACAGAGCTGATCCACTCCCCACCCGACTTGATGATGTCCTTGGATCGGTCACGGATTGTGACGTAGCCGTCAGCATCCATTGTCGCCACGTCGCCCGTGTCGAACCAACCGTCCTTGTTCAACGTCTCGCTGCGTGTCTTGCGGAAATAGCTATCAAGGATCCAGTACCCTTTGGTGACCAAATCACCCTGCGTCACGCCATCATGAGCAACAGGATTGCCGTCGTCATCAAGAATTTCGAGATCAACGCCGTAAACCGGACGGCCTTGGTTTTCGCGTAGCTTGTTCTGCTCTGCTGCGGGCAGCTTGCTGTGTTTGGCCAGCAACTGGTTGATGCTGCCCACGGGCGACATTTCTGTCATGCCCCACGCGTGGATCGTCTCTACCCCGTATTTCTCACGGAAGGTGGTCATCATCGACGGCGGACAGGCTGATCCACCGACGACCGTACGCTGCAAGCTTTCAAGCGTGCTGCCGATCTTGGCTGCTTCGTTCAGCAGGCCCAGCCAGATGGTCGGCACGCCAAGCGCTAGCGATACATGGTTCTCATCAATCAGCTTTACCAGCGACGGGCCATCCAGACCCGGGCCGGGCATCACCATCGCGGCACCGACCATCGCGCAGGCATAGGGCGCGCCCCAAGCGTTGACGTGGAACATGGGCACAACGGGCAGAACCACGTCTTTCGCGGTGATCGCGATGCTGTCGGCCAAGTTGATGCCAAAGCTGTGCAGCACGGTAGATCGGTGCGAATACAGAACGCCCTTGGGGTTTCCGGTGGTACCAGAGGTGTAGCACAGGCTCGATGCGGTATTTTCGTCCAGATCGGGCCAGACAAACTCGGGGTCGCCGCCGGCAATGAAATCATCATAAAACTTGATACCGGGCAGCTGCGCTGCGGCCTCTTCGTCGGTGCCTTCCATCAGAACGACATGTTCGAGATGCTCAAGCTTGTCTTGAATGCCTGCAATCAGGGGCACGAAGGTCTTATCGATGAACAGCACCTTATCTTCGGCGTGGTTCAGGATATAGACCAGCTGTTCGGGGAACAGACGCGGGTTGATGGTGTGACAGACAAAGCCACCGCCCGATGCGCCAAAGTAGATTTCAAGGTGGCGACGGTTGTTCCAAGCGATGGTGCCGCAACGGGCTTGCGGGTCCAGACCCAGATTGGTCAGCGCCGACGCAAGCGCACGGGCGTTGCGCGCAACCTGCCCCCACGAGGTCTGTTCCAGCCCGCCGGTGGTCTTGACCGAAACGATTTCTGTCTCGCTGTGAAAACGTTGTGCGTGTTCGATCAAGCTCGAAATCAGCAGTGGCTTATTCATCATTTGGCCAAGCATGGCGTATCCTCCCATTTGTTCGTTGGGTGCAAAATGGACAAATCACCCCGGTCTTGCAAGCGCGCTCATTGCTGCTTACGCAGGGTTTTATGACAGTCATTTACCATACCCCGCTTTCCCCCGAACAACAGCGTGCCGCCGGTATGTCCACGCCCCAGCCGCTGGCCATGGCAGATCAGGTCCGGTTCTCTGATTTGGACACAAATAACCACGTCAACAATACCGTCTATTTCGAATGGTTCGAACGGTTGCGGATCCGGTACACACAGTCGTTGGTCGAACGTGGGCTAATCGATAGCCCCGGTCCGCGCGTGGTAATCCGATCAGGGTCGATCCGCTATGTGCAAGAGATGCTGGAGCGTGAGAATTACATCGTGACCTGTCGCTGTACCAGCTTTCGCAACACCTCTTACGCGCTGGCGCAGGAGGTCTGGGTCGGCAACGAGCTGCGCGCGACCTTTGAATGTATACTGGTGCTGCTAGAGCGGGACGGCGCTGGCCGATATCCCCTGCCCGACCGTTTAAAGCAGTATTTTGAGCAGACGGAAGACGCCCGTCCCGAAGGGTAACCGTTGCGGGCTAACCTAGGAAGAGGACCACATGATATGACCATCTCTACCCGCCCTATGAAAGCCGCGGATCGCAGCGCTTGGGAAGATCTCTTTGCCGGATATGCCGCCTTTTACAAGGTCGATCAGACCGCCAAAATGCGCGAGACCGTCTATGGCTGGCTGATGGACGCAGATCACGGTAGCAAGTGCATCGTGGCGCAGGATGAGAAAGGCACCATCGTTGGCTTCACCCACTATCGCTCGTTTGTCAGTCAGCTGCGCGCGATGACGAACTGTTTTCTGGACGACCTGTTTGTCAGCCCTCAGGCGCGTGGCACCGGTGCCGCCCAATCGCTGATCAAAGCGGTAGAGGCGGTGGCGCAGCAAAAAGGGTGGGGTACCGTGCGTTGGATCACGGCAGACGACAACTATCGTGGCCGCGGCGTGTATGACAAGCTGGCGACCCGCACGAGCTGGGTGACCTACGACATTAAGGTTAATGGGTAATATTCAGCGTCATACGTGCGGCTAGGGATGAGGGGCGCTGCCCCTCAAACTCCCCGGAGTTTATTCGGCAAAATGAAGCTGCGATCCTCAGTCAGCGTGTTTTGCGATAAAGGCGACCAGTGCCGCGGTTGAGCCGTCTTTATCTGTGGCAGATGCCTCGCCATTGACGATCGGCTGGAGCGACGTTGCCAATTCCTTGCCCAGTTCCACCCCCCATTGATCGAAAGAGTTGATCCCCAGAATGCTGCCCTCGATGAAGACGCGGTGTTCGTAAAGCGCAATGATCTGGCCCAATGCGAAAGGGTCGAGCAGCGGATAGGTCAGCGTCGTTGACGGACGGTTCCCGGAAAACACGCGGTGGCGGGCTTGCCGGTCAAGCTCGGCCCCGGTCAGGCCTTTCGCAGCCATCAGCTCAGACGCTTCTTGCAGGGATCGCCCGCGCATCAAAGCTTCGGATTGCGCAAGGCAGTTTGCGATCAGCAGCTTGTGGTGGTGCGTCAGGTCCGGCTCGTGCCCATTGGCTGCGATCAGGAATTCGCAAGGAATGACGCGGGTGCCCTGGTGGATCAGTTGATAGAATGCGTGCTGCCCATTGGTGCCGGCTGCACCCCAGACGACGGGTCCTGTGCTATAAGGCGCAGTCGGGCCGTCCATCAGCGTGGACTTGCCGTTTGATTCCATTTCGAGCTGTTGCAGATAGTCGGGCAATTGCCCCAGACGCTGGTCATAAGGCAGCACGGCGCGGGTGGCATAGCCGCAGATCTGATTGTGCCAGATGCCGACCAAAGCCAGCAGCATCGGCATGTTTTCGTGGGGGGCGGCGGCGCAGAAGTGACGGTCCATCGCCTGCCCCCCCCGCAAAAACGCATCAAATGCACGCGGGCCGATGGCGATCATCAGCGAGAGGCCAATGGGCCCCCAGACAGAGTATCGTCCGCCGACCCAGTCTTCGAAACCAAATACCTGATCCGCATCGATCCCGAAATCGGACGTTTTGTCCTGCGCCGTGCTAAGGGCTGCAAACTGTATCGCGGGGTCGCCGTCATTTTCCGTCATCCATGCGCGCGCGGTGCGAGCGTTTGTCATTGTCTCTATCGTGGTAAAGGTCTTGGAAGCGACGATCACCAATGTGGTTTTCGCGTTAAGTCCTCGCAGCGTATCCGAAATATGTGCCCCGTCGACGTTCGATACAAAGTGGCAGCGCGGCCCGTCATGATAGGGCGACAGCGCCTGTACAGCCATCGCAGGCCCCAGATCAGAGCCCCCAATACCGATATTGACCACATCGGTGATTTTGCTGTTGCGGATTTTCACGGCGAAATCACGCATCCGGTCGAGCGTGTGATGGATGCCCGGCATCACATCTTCCCCGTCTACCATCACTGGCCCGCCGTCGAGATTGCGAAGCGCGGTGTGCAGCACTGCACGGTCTTCGGTCTCGTTTATCTTATCACCAGCGAACATCGCATCACGACGCGCTGGCACATCGGCGGCATCAATCAACCCGATCAGCGCATCCATTGTGGCGCGGTCGAGGTTGGTTTTGGAAAAGTCGAACAACATGTCGCCGGTCTGCGCGCTGAACGTCTGAGCGCGATCGGCTGTGTCGAACAAGGACAAGATAGAGCGGTCTTTCACCGCCGCCTGTATCTGGCGCAAATCATCAAAGGAATTCATGGTGCCCAATGTACTGTCGCCTCGTTCAATACTGCGCCGATGGGGGCCTCTAGGGCCGGCAGGCTTTGCGCCCGCTCCACCGCTACGCGTTTTTCATCGCCAAAAATCACAAGATGCTTTGACATCGCGCCCTCGAGCACCCGACGCGATAGGGTGATGCGCCCGATATCCTGCCCGTCGACATTAATCGGACAGAGCGCCGGTGCGTCCACGGCCATCGCGGCCTCCAGCCCATTGGAGCCGGGGAAAAGCGATGCGGTGTGCATATCCGTGCCCATTCCGAGCAACAGCACCGACAACGGCAGCTTGGATTCGATTTGCGGTGACAGCGTTTCTGCCGCCTCGGCCGAGGTCAGCCCGTCCACATAGAACGGCGTAAAGCCCGCCTGCGCCGCACGCCCGACCAGCAAGCGGTTGCGTAAAAGCCGTGCGTTCGACATCTCGTGATCAGGCGCGACCCAGCGTTCGTCCCCCAGCATAACCTGCACGCGCGACCAGTCCAGATTGGCCCCGCTGAGGCTGTCAAAGATTGGCCCCGGTGTTGTCCCGCCAGGCACGGCAAAGCTAACAGTGTCATGGGACAGGAGCGCATTTTTCAGCTCTCCCGCGATCAGATTAGCGAGGTCCATCGCAAGGACTTCGCGGTCGGCATATTCGATCAACTTCATGCAGAGTACTCCCGCCATTGCCGCTGGTCACGGCGCATCAGTTCGTTGGCATCTGTCGGACCATCAGACCCGCTGTCATAGGGTTTGGGCACATCGTTGCGTGCTTCCCAGCCTTGAATGATCGGGTCGGTCCAGGCCCATGCGGCCTCCACCTCGTCGCCGCGCATGAACAGGGTCTGGTTGCCACGGATGACATCCATGATCAGTCGTTCATAGGCGTCGACCTGTTCCGACCCATCAGGGCCCAATGCGTCGGCAAATGTCATATCCAAAGGCACGTCGACCAAACGCATACCGCCCGGGCCCGGTTCCTTGATCGTCACGCCAAGGGTAATGCCTTCGTTCGGCTGCAGTCGGATCGACAGGACGTTACGATGACGACCCGCATCTTCGGTGAAAATCGAATGCGGGGTTTCCTTGAACACGACTGTAATCTCGGACGAGCGCGCGGCCATGCGTTTCCCGGTGCGCAGATAGAAGGGCGTCCCAGCCCATCGCCAGTTGCTGATGTGGGTTTTCAGCGCAACAAAGCTTTCGGTGCGCGAGCGCGGATCACCAACGGCGGTACGGTACCCCGGTTGTTCGGCCTCGTTGCACGGCTCTGCCTGATACTGTCCACGGGCAATATGATGTGGCAGCACGGGGTCCAGCGCACGGATCACCTTGAGCTTTTCATCGCGCACCGCGTCGGGATCAAACCGCGCGGGGGGTTCCATCGCAATCAAACACAACAGTTGCATCAGGTGATTTTGCACCATGTCGCGCATGGCACCCGACTTGTCATAGTATTCACCCCTACCCCCGACGCCAACGGTTTCGGCCACGGTGATCTGGATGTGGTCGACGTATTGGCTGTTCCACAAGGGTTCAAACAGCATGTTGCCAAAACGCACGGCCATCAGGTTTTGCACCGTCTCTTTGCCCAGATAGTGGTCGATCCGGTAGATCTGGCTTTCGTCGAAATACTTGGCGAGCGTGGCGTTGAGCGCCTGCGCGGTCTTGAGGTCGCGACCGAACGGTTTTTCAACCACGATTCGGCTTTGCGCATCGGCCATGCCCCATTGTTGCAAACGCTCGGCCAAATCTCCGAACAATGCAGGCGAGACAGAGAAATAATAGGCCTCTACTCGTTCGGTTCCTGCCATCAGCTTTTGCAGCTCGGCCCAGCCGTCTTCGCCCTTTGCGTCAATCGCAACATACTCAAGACGGTCAATGAACCCGTCGAGCTGCGCCTTGTCGTGCTCGAAGTCGCCGTTGAATTCGGCAATCGCCTCGCGGATCATCTGCTGGTAGCCCGCGCGGTCCATTTCCGTACGCGCCGCGCCGATGACACGGGCATTTTCGGGCATCTGCCCTGCACAAAAACGACGGAACAACCCCGGAAGGATCTTGCGGCGGGCCAGATCGCCTGTGCCGCCGAAAATCACCAGATCAAAGGGGTCGACCGGAATGACGCGTGATACCATGTGGATGCTCCTTGTCGCGAGGCTACGACTTTTGGGTAGCGAGATGCAATGTTAGCGCAAACATACCTAGATTTCCGCATTTCACAAGTCTGTGCGCCAAATGACACGGGGTTTTATTGCGCATACCATTCGCATAGACAAAGAAAAGTTAATTATATCAGGTGAGGCTCGGTTCTTTATGAAAGACGTTGTCGACGCAAATATCGGTAAGTTTCAAGACCCTGCCGTCACTGCCAAAGGCGAACCCCGCGCGACGGTAAGCCTGACAAACCCGCAAACCCTGTGGTTCAATACCGGCACCCTGTGCAACATCGAATGCGTGAACTGCTATATCGCATCCAGCCCGACGAATGACGCCCTGGTTTATATCACAGCGGACGACGTGCGTGATTACCTGGGGCAAATCACGCAGCGGAACTGGCCAGTGACGGAAATCGCTTTTACTGGCGGCGAACCTTTCATGAACCCGCAGATGATCGAGATCACCGAAGCCTCGCTTAAAGCCGGATACGATGTGCTGATCCTCACCAACGCAATGCGCCCAATGATGCGCAAATCGGTGCAGGCCGGTCTGGCGCGCCTGAACGAGGCTTATCCAGACAAGCTGACCTTGCGGATTTCAGTGGATCATTACCGGACCGATTTGCATGACGCAGAACGCGGTGCTGGTGCGCTGGAAAAGACCGTCACCGGTATGAAATGGCTACGCGACAACGGTATCCGCATGGCCGTCGCAGGGCGTTCGGTTTTCGGCGCGACAGATGAAGACAGCCGCGCCGGCTATGGGGCCTTCTATGCTGAACACGGCTTTGACATCGACGCGCAAGACCCTAGTATAACAGTCCTTTTCCCCGAAATGGATGAAACCGTCGAAGTGCCCGAAATCACCACCGCCTGCTGGGGTATTCTGGATAAATCCCCCGACGCGGTGATGTGTTCAAGCTCGCGGATGGTGGTCAAACGCAAGGGGGCCGCGACACCAGCGGTGCTGGCCTGCACGCTGCTGCCCTATAGCGAAGAGTTTGAGCTGGGGCATTCGCTGGAAGAGGCCGAGAAAGACGTCGCCTTGAACCACCCCCATTGCGCCAAATTCTGCGTCTTGGGCGGGGCAAGCTGTTCAGCCTGACCCCTTGCCCGCGACGCGCTATGGACGGATAACCGCTCCGATTTTGGGGTCGGCTTCGCCTTTGGCCAATGCGGCATAGACCCCTTCTGCGGCTTCGACGCCTTCATGCACCTGCACATCCATCCAGTCCGATGCGCTGGCGGCGATACGTTTCCACGCCGCAGTAATCTGTGCCTCGATCTTACCAGGCCCCCATTCCTGCCGACGTTTTGCGACCTGAGAGGGCGCAAAGAAGAACTGCGGTTTCGGGCCTTCAAGCGGTGTTGTTGGGGTGAATTGATTCCAATGGCTTAGTCCCACTGCTGACGAATGTTTAAGCTGGTGTTTTAACGTGCCATGCAGCTCGGCCTTGACGGTACTGTTGCCGGACATATCGACATAGACGGACGGCACTTGGTCGAGATCGGCAATCTGGTCATAGGTCAGCACGGTATCGCAATGCCCCAGTCCGTTAACAAACGCGCGGTTCCCGGCAGAGGTCAGGCCCACAATCTGATAGGCACGCTCTTTGGGCTCAGACAGATAGCGGCAAAGCCCCAATCCGGTTTTGGACGAAGCACTGCCCACGATGATCTGATCGGCACCGAAAAAGTCATTATCCTGCAACCAATCGTAGATCAGATAGGATGTCGCCAGCAAAGGTTGCAGCAAGGCACGTAAATGGTCCTCTGATGCGGGGCCGTTTTTGACGGGGGTGTACTGATTATAGATCAGCGGAAGCTTTCCCCGATGGGCCGCTGCATCCACCAAACCGGCGGTGCCATTTTCAGGGGTGATCACCAGCTCGGACGCCATCGGATAGAAGCCATAAAGCCGCGTGCCGATACTTAGCACCTCAGTGCGACTTTCAACGACTTTAGCGGTGCCCCAGACCGGCACAATGCCCCATCCGTTCTCGGACGTCGGAAAGAACTGCCAATAGCCGATGTCAAAGCCCGCTGCTGCGTAGGTGACATTGTTCGACGTGAGCGCAAAGCTTTCGATTGCCAGACGCGCCTGCCCCGGTGCCAGCGGCTCTGCCTGGGTTGTGACGGCCCGTGTTTCAGTGATTGCGTTTTGATTGACCAAAATCTGTTGCATGGTGATTTCCCCCCTTGTTTGGCGATACCCTAACCCCAAACCCACGCGCTGTTGCTGCCTATCGGAACTGACGTTGCGCAACAAATATATCGTAAGAATTAGTATCATTACATTTCAATAACTTAGCCTGACGCACAAGTGAATCCCCGCCAGTCAAGGCCGCAGGCATTGCACCCGATATGCCCCATCTGCTATACGAAACCGCAAGATATAGAACCAGCAAGAGCTAGGCAGATTACGTGAACGAGACGCCAGAAACCCCTGAAAACGATGATGAAATCCCAGCTGCACGTTCCGTGTTCGATGGCCCGTCGGTCACTATCGAACACGAGATGCGGACATCCTATCTGGATTACGCCATGTCGGTCATCGTTTCGCGCGCCATTCCCGACCTGCGAGACGGGCTAAAACCAGTTCATCGCCGCATCATCTATTCGATGTATGAAAAAGGCATTACGCACGATAAATCATACCGTAAGTCTGCGAAGTCCGTGGGCGATGTGATGGGCTCCTACCACCCGCATGGTGACAGCGCGATCTATGACGCGTTGGTGCGTATGGCTCAGGACTTTTCGATGTCGCTGCCGCTGATTGACGGTCAAGGTAATTTCGGCTCCATGGACGGCGATAGTGCTGCGGCCATGCGTTATACGGAATCGCGCCTTGATAAGGTCGCGTCGTTCATGACCAGCGATCTGGACAAGGAGACCGTCAATTTCATCGACAACTACGATGGCAAAGAACGCGAACCCACTGTTTTGCCTGCACGTTTTCCGAACATGCTGGTCAATGGCGCTGGCGGTATTGCCGTTGGTATGGCGACGAACATCCCGCCGCATAACCTCGGCGAAGTGATCGACGCCTGTCAGGCACTAATCGAAAATCCCGATCTGACTTCGGAAGAGCTTATTGAATATATTCCTGGCCCCGACTTCCCCACAGGCGGGATCATGTTGGGCCGGTCCGGTGCACGCAAAGCCTACCTTGAGGGGCGCGGCAGCGTGATTATGCGGGCTAAGACCCGTGTCGAAGAAATTCGCAAGGACCGGTTTGCCATCGTCATCGACGAGATTTGCTATCAGGTGAACAAGTCCACGATGATCGAAAAAATCGCCGAACAGGTGCGCGAGAAAAAGATCGACGGCATCGCCCATGTTCAGGATGAATCGGACCGGAACGGTGTGCGCGTCGTAATCGAGCTGAAGCGCGATGCCACCGCCGAAGTGGTCATGAACCAGCTCTATCGTTTCACACCGATGCAAACCTATTTCGGTTGTAACATGCTGGCGCTGAACGGTGGGCGGCCAGAGCAGCTTACCCTGCGCAAGTTCCTGACCTCTTTCATTGATTTCCGCGAAGATGTTGTCGCCCGCCGCACGGCTTATCTGCTTCGCAAAGCGCGTGAACGCAGCCACATCCTGTGCGGTCTGGCCGTCGCGGTTACCAATATCGATGAGGTCGTCGCGACCATCCGTTCCTCGGCGGATGCCGCCGAGGCGCGCGAAAAGCTGATGACCCGTCGCTGGCCTGCAGAGCAAATCTTGCAGTATATCGCACTGATCGACGATCCGACACATACGGCCAATGAAGATGGGACCTATAACCTGTCTGAAACACAGGCCCGTGCCATCCTGGAGCTGCGCTTGCAGCGCCTGACCCAGATCGGCGTCAAAGAGGTCACCGACGAGCTGGAAGAACTGGCCAAGAAGATCAAGGAATACCTCGAGATTCTGGGCAGCCGTGAACGTATCATGGGCATCATCTCGGACGAGTTGGCCGAGGTGAAGGACCTATTTGCCGTTCCGCGCCGCACAGAGATTGTCGATTGGTCCGGCGACATGGACGACGAAGATCTTATCGCACGCGAAGACATGGTCGTGACCGTAACTTCGGGCGGCTACATCAAACGCACCCCGTTGGTCGACTTCCGCAGCCAACGTCGCGGCGGCAAAGGTGTCTCGGGTATGCAAACCAAAGAAGAGGACGTGGTTACCACCCTCTTTGTTGCTAATACCCACACGCAACTACTGTTCTTTACGACAGACGGCATGGTCTACAAGCTCAAAACCTGGCGCCTGCCCCAAGGCGGGCGCACGTCGAAAGGTAAGGCGATCGTTAACATCCTGCCGATCCCGACCGGCGTGTCCATTGCGGCGATTATGCCCGTGGACCGCGACGAAAAAGATTGGGACGATTTGCAGGTGGTCTTTGCGACGTCTGCCGGTACTGTTCGTCGGAACAAGCTTTCGGATTTCACAAACGTTATGCGTAATGGCAAGATTGCCATGAAGTTCGAGGACGATCACGCCGAGACGACCCTGATCAACGCACGCATCGCCTCTAATGACGATGACGTCATGCTGGTGACCAACTCGGGCCGCGCCATCCGCTTTCCCGCCACCGATGTGCGCGTGTTCAACAGCCGCGCCTCTGTCGGGGTGCGTGGCATCAAGCTGAACGGGGACGATAAAGTCGTATCGATGTCGATTATTCGCCACTTCGACGCGACCTCGGAAGAGCGCACGGCCTACCTTAAGATGCGCCGTGCGATGGCGGGTCTTGTTGATGATGCGGAAAACGACGAGGACGAAGCACCCGCCGATCCAAACTTCTCGCAGGAACGCTATGCAGAAATGTCTGCGGCAGAGAATCTTCTTCTGACGATCACAGAAAAAGGAGCGGGCAAGCTGTCCTCCAGCCACGATTACCCCGTGCGCGGGCGTGGCGGTTTGGGTGTGACGGCGATGGACAAGGCAATGCGCGGCGGTGAGATTGTCGCTTCGTTCCCGGTCGAACTAGATGACCAGATCATGCTCGCTACGTCCAAAGGCCAATCGATTCGCGTCCCAGTAGAAGGCATTTCCTTCCGCTCGCGGAGCGCTGGCGGCGTCAAAGTCTTTGACACCGGCCGCGGCGAAGTCGTCGTAAGCGTTGCTTGGATCGCAGATCAGGGCGATGAAACAGTAGACGGCGAAATCATCTCCCCCGAAGCGTAGGGCTACTTTCTAACATCTTAAAGCCGCCCCTTATATTGAGGGGCGGCTTTTTTATTTTCAGACTTCAGACGTTAGAAGGTACGAAAAAAGCGCCCCCGAAGGGACGCTTTAAATTCAACACATCAACCTACTAAGTTAGTTGGTGCCGTTTGTACCGTTCGTGCCGTTTGCATCATCATCGTTGCTTGCAATAACTGCAACTGCAACAATAACTGCTGCAACACCAGCGATAGCGGCAGGGCTCATGCTTTCAAAGCCAACACCACCAGCGGCGCTCGGGTCAATGCAACGACGGGCAAGGATACCGTCGATTTCTGTCGGTGCTTGGCAAGCGTATGTAACGCCATTTGCACCAACAACCGTTGTTGGGTACTCGGCAACACCGGAGCTACCACCAACGGCGGCTTGGGTTGTTACCTGTGCGGAAGCCGCGCTTGCAGTCATCAAAAGCGCAGCGGCGAATGCTGTAAAGCGTGTCATTATATCTTCTCCAGTTTGCGAAGTTCACTAATCTTGGGCTTGGTATCGCATATTTCGGTTGCAATAGCAAACTTGATATCTCTCAAAACGTTAGTTCGTTCTAACAATAAACGGGCTCTAGAACCCTTTTAAAGCAAAAACAACTATAGTTCATATAGCGCGCTAAACTTTTCGGTCAAATACGAAAGCAACGGGATCTCGCTTGGCTCTGCTCCCGTCGCTTGGGTGATTACTTCGCGCGGACTGTAAAGCCCACCATGGCGCTGCACCTTCTCGCGCAGCCAACCAGTGGCAGCAACGGTATCCCCCTTGGCCAGTTGAACGTCCAAATTCGGCACATCACGGCGCAGCGCTGTATTCAAACAGCCAGCATAGACGTTGCCCAGAGAATACGTCGGGAAATATCCGAACAGGCCCACCGACCAATGCACATCTTGCAATACACCGTTTGATGGCCGGTCAACGGCATACCCGAAGTCGGCCCTGAACCGGTCGTTCCATGCCGCTTCCAGATCGCCAACCAACAGATCGCCCGCCATTAGCGCCCGCTCCAGATCGAACCGCAGCAGCACATGTAGGTTGTACTGCAACTCATCCGCCTCGGTCCGGATATACCCATCTGATACGCGATTTACGATCCGGTAGAATGTATCTTCATCCGGCACGCCAAAGTCACTAAAGGCATCGCGCATCTGGCCATAGAGCCAACCCGAAAATGCACGGCTCCTGCCAAGTTGGTTCTCGTAGATCCGGCTCTGGCTTTCGTGCACGCCCATAGAGACGCCCCCACCAAGAGGCGTCCAAAGATACTCTTTATTGATCCCTTGCTCATAACAGGCATGACCGACTTCGTGAATTGTTGAATAGAAACAATTGAAGGGATCGACCTCATTCGTGCGCGTCGTGATCCGCACATCCAGCCCTGACCCGCTTGAAAATGGGTGCACGGCTTTATCCACGCGGCCCATCGTCATATCGTAGCCAAACGTCGTGGCCAATGTTCGTGTCAGCTTCATCTGGGCATCGATGTCAAATCGCCCCTCCAACACAGGTGGTGCCTCGGCCTCGCGAACGGCTTCGCGCAAACGGGTCAGCTCGGGGCGCAAGGCGCCGAACATGGCTTCTAGCTCGGCAGCGGTCGCACCGGGTTCATAGTCATCCAGCATCGCGTCATAGACATCGCCTCCGGCAGCAAGCGCCTGGCCTTCTTCGCGCTTCAGCGCGATCACCTCCGCAAGGGTTGGGGCAAATGCCGCAACATCGTCGGCAGCACGCGCCTCGGCCCAAATGCCCTGCGCCTCCGAGGTGACCCGTGCAATCCGCGCGGCAAGCGCTGCGGGTACCTTAGAAGCGCGCGCATGCCCGCGCTTGATGTGGCGTACCTGCGCCTGCCCCACCTCATCTAGCCCATCTGCATCGATCCGGTCCAACCATTCGGGAATACGCGCATCGACACGGCGGGCGTGCAAAACGCCCTCCATCGCGGCCATTTCCTCGCCCCGCTGCGGGGCAGCACCGCGCGGCATGACCGTTTCCTGATCCCAGCCCAAACGCCCCGCAACCTGCGCAAGCGCCTCGGTTTCACGCTGAAACGCCATCAACTCATCAAAAACAGTCATCAAGATTTTCCTCGTACAGATGTCGGAATCGGGTAGGCGCTTAGGAACCGTGCGCGCAGGATCAAAACCCAAAGTATCACGGCCAACACTTGGTGGAAGATCGCGATGTGTACCGGTGCCGCGTTCAATACTGTTACGATCCCCAAAACAACCTGCCCTACCATCGCGACAATCATCAGGTTGAATGCCTTGCGCGTATTGGGATGCGTTGACTTACGACCCCGCAGCCAAACCACGACAGCGAAGGCGACCAACAGATAGCCCGCCATCCGGTGCATGAACTGCACCAGCCCGGGATTTTCAAAGAAGTTGCGCCAGACCGGCGTAAGGTTGAAAGCCTCGGGCGGAAAGAACTGGCCCTGCATTAACGGCCAATCGACAAAGAACCGGCCCGCATCAATTCCCGCAACCAAGGCCCCAAGCAGAATTTGCAGGAACGCAAAGTGCAGCAATCCGGTAGACATTCCAAAGAGCTTGGCCTCCTTCGCCCGCCGCGCCTGCATCAGATCACGCTCGGGCCGACCAAGCAGCAGCGCGTACCATGTGATGACCCCAAGAATAACGAAAGCCAGCCCCAAATGCGTGGCCAGACGGTAGCTGGCAACGTCTAGAACGGCTTCTCCGCTGGTGACGCCCGATGCAACCATCCACCAGCCGATCGCACCTTGCAAACCGCCAAGCCCGCCCAAAAACAAAAGACGCCCCGACCAGCCCACAGGGATCTGACGGCGCAGAAGAAACCACAAGAACCCGACAGCCCAAACCAGGCCGATCACTCGGCCCAACTGACGATGGCCCCATTCCCACCAATATATCGATTTAAAATCAGACAGTTCCATCCAGGAGTTCTGAACCTGAAACTCGTCAATCTCTTGATATTTGGCAAATTCAGACTGCCAGTCCGCCTCGTTCATCGGCGGCATGGCTCCGGTAAAGGGGCGCCACTCAGTGATGCTCAATCCACTGTCGGTCAGTCGGGTCAAACCGCCAACGGCGATCATCACAAAGACCAATGCGAATAGGATAAACAGCCAGATACGGATGCCGCGCCGTGCACCACCGCGCCCACGGTCAATGCCGCCTACCTGTGCCACAGGCCGCGCGGCTTGCGCTTCGCCTACGTCCTCGAACAGCTTTCGTTTCTCGGCCATTTGTGCCTCTTGTCTGCTACGTTTCACGCAGAAGTAGGACACAAGCGCACAAAGGTCTAGCCGCGCTCTTTCCAGCGTACCATCTGTCGCAGGGTGCCGTGCAAGGTCTGCACATCGGCACGGGTCAGCGGCAGGCGCGACCACATGTTGCGCAGATTGACCTTCATGCTGGCAGCCTTGTGGTCGGGATAAAAGAACCCTGCCGTGTCCAGACGTTCCTCGAAATGCCGCGCGAGATGTTCGATCTCGCTGTGATCTGCCCAGTTGGTCCCTGCCATCTCGACCTGTTCAGACACCACATCGCCCTGCGCCCGCATCCATTCGTATCCCATCAACAACACACATTGCGCCAGATTAAGGGATGCAAACGCAGGGTTCACCGGCACTGATACAATCGCATTCGCGCGTGAAATATCGTCGTTCTCAAGCCCTGCGCGTTCAGGCCCGAACAACACAGCCACGCGCCGGCCCTCGCTGATCATCTGGGCAGCTTTTGCCATTGCCGCCTCTGGGCTGTAAACCGGCTTGGTCAGATCACGATCACGCGCTGTGGTGGCAAAGACAAATGCTGCGTCGCCCACTGCACTGGCAAGATCGTCATACACCACGGCGTCGTCCAGCAATCGTCCTGCCCCAGACGCCATTGCTACCGCCGATGGGTTCGGCCAGCCATCGCGCGGCGCGACAATGCGCATGCGATCAAGGCCAAAGTTCCACATGGCACGGGCGGCGGCTCCAATGTTTTCGCCCATTTGCGGGCGCACCAGCACAAAGGCCGGGATCTGCGGGTGTTCTATTGTATCATTCATGGGCCTCTCATACGCTTGCCGCCATCGCCTCGCAAGAACGACGCGGCCCGTCTTTGACCTTCCAAATGGGAAAAAATCCTCGCCGAAGGCATAAAAGTTTTTCTTTCCCCGCGTGATCCGCTAATTGACGCGCAATAACGCAAAGGACAGCAAGCCATGGATACGCCCGAACAGCCGCAGCTTTACCTGATGACCCCGCCCGAGCTTGAGCTCTCCAGCTTTCCTGATGTGCTGGCCCGTGTGCTCGACGCGCATGATGTGGCCTGCGTGCGTCTGGCGCTTAGCACCCGCGACGAAGACCGCGTGATGCGCGCTGCCGATGCGCTGCGCGAAGTGACCGATGCGCGCGATATCGCATTGGTGATCGCGGATCACACCTTGCTTGCAGAACGGTTGGGGCTTGATGGTGTACACTTGACGGATGCGGCACGTTCCGTGCGGCACGCACGCAAGACCCTGGGCGATGACGCTATCGTCGGCAGCTTTTGCAATGGTTCGCGCCATGACGGGATGGCAGCGGGCGAAGCGGGGGCGGACTATGTCAGCTTTGGTCCGGTGAACGCGTCCTTGCTGGACGATGGCACCCACGCCGAACAAGATCTGTTCAAGTGGTGGTCCGAAGTGATCGAAGTGCCAGTCGTCGCCGAAGGCGGGCTCAACACCGATCTGATCCGCGCGCTCACCCCCGTCACCGACTTTTTCGGCATCGGGGATGAAATCTGGACCAGCGAAACGCCCGAACAGGCGCTCGCTGATCTGATTGTCGCGATGAAGTAACCGCGCAGGGCGGGTGTTACAGGAACACCCGCTCAACGAACCAATAGGCCCCGATGACCGCAATCGCGACCGACGCCGGTATCGCGACGAAGCGGCGGTAAGATGCCACAACCTGACGGAACTGCACCGACAGAAAGCACCCCGTAAAGATCAGCGCCAGCGGGATCATGAATACCGCAACTGGTGCCTCAAGCAGCTTTGCCACCGCAGGCATCGGAATGATGCACAGCGCCAGCGCAATCACAGCCAGCGCCACATACAATCCTTTGGCCGCACGCGGATCGCCCTGCCCGCGCATCACGCGCAGCGCTTGCCAGACACATAGGAACATAACGGCGATTACCGTCAGTTGACCGACCTCGACCCCGACGTTGAACCCGATCAAGGCGGGGATAAACTGATCCTCCGGCAGGCCGAATTCACCCAGAACGGATGCAAATCCTAGGCCGTGGAGCAATCCAAAGCCAAAGATCACCAAGGGTCGCCAAGGGCTGAGCCCGGCCAGAAAGATGTTTTCGACCGCGACATAGACGATCGACGCGGCGATCAACGGCTCTACGATGCTGCCGGGCACGGACACCCAGCCAAGCGCGCCAAGCGCCAGCGTCACCGTATGCGCCGCCGTGAACGCGGTGACCTGCCAGATCAGCGGGCGCAACTGTGTCGACAAGAAGAACAGCCCCAATACAAACAGAATATGGTCCAACCCTTTGGGCAAGATGTGGTCAAAACCCACCGGAATATAGGTGGCAAATGCCTCCCATGCCGATTGCTGCCCACCGCCCTCAAGTAGGATCTCGGGGCTTTCTGCGCCGCCCTCAAGGTAGCCGGTATAGGGGGTCTCGACCCCTTGCTGGCGCAACACGAAGGCACCCGCACCATCAGGCCATGAAACAACCAATCCGCGTGTGTCTTGGGGCAGCGTCGCTTGCAACGACCATTCGGCAATACGGGGCAGCTCTTCGTTCACACCCTCGGGGATTGTCAGCGCCACAGTCTCGAGTGCCACCGGTTCACCATCGCCGCGTAGGATGGGCAAAGCGTTCCACTGCGCGAGAAGCTCGGGCGCGCGGGCAATAATCTTCTGCGGAGGTAAAGCGCGCAAGCTGTCGTAATCGCTGGCATTTTCGGCGTCATTCGTATCAGCCACCTCGTCCAGATCAATGCCGGACAACAGGGCCTCGAGGTTAATGCGCATATCCAAGGTTACTTGCCCGTCGGCGCTATTTAGATCGCCAATCGTCGGCAAGACTTCATGCGCCTGTGCAAAGCCTGTCAGCCCACTTGACAAAACCAGCGCATAGGCCAGCTTGAGTATTAGTTTAGATAAGGTTGTTTTCATGTTTCTGTCCCGTTTCGCACTCGTACTAACGTCATTATTACCAACTTCAGGTGCGTTTGCGCATGAATTCTGGTTAGATGCGCCCGCGTATCAAGTACAGCCCGGTGATGAAATGACAACCGACATCCGCAACGGGCAGTTGTTCGAGGGCACGCGGCTCGCGTATTTCCCGAATAATACCGAACGGTTCGATTTTACCTTTAACGGTACCACTAAAGAGATTGAGGCGCGGATGGGCGATATTCCCGCGCTCAAGATGGCGGCACCCGACATGGATGGGCTGGCAATTATCGCCCATGAAGCCAAAGCGACACTGCTTACCTACAGTGATTGGCAGACCTTCGTTGGCTTTACCGTCCACAAAGATTTCATGCAGGCCGTGGCTGACCATCGCGACAACGGCTACCCGCAAGACAAGGTGCGCGAACGCTACAGCCGGTATTCCAAGGCGCTGATTGCCGTGGGCGACGGGCATGGCGATGACAAAGCCTTGGGCCTTGAGACTGAGCTGGTCGCAGTAAACAACCCCTACACCTTGGGTGCGGATCAGCAGATGGAAGTCGCGTTGACCTACCAGCAAGAACCGCGCCGTGACGTTCAGGTCGAAGTGTATGAACGCACCGCGAGCAAAGACGTTACCGTGACCAAATACCGGACAGACGACGCAGGGCACGTGCAGTTTCCGGTCACCGCGGGCATGACCTATCTGGTCGACGCTGTGGTGCTGCGCCCTGCCCCGGACGTGGAAACCACCCTCACCAGCCCCCACTGGGAGAGCCTTTGGGCATCGCTGACATTTGCCGTGCCGGAATAGGCCTTTTCACGTCGCCGCGACTTGCGCCCGCCATATTGGTTGGGCCATACCGGCGGCATGACACATACACCTGACATTCTTTGCATCGGATCGGTGCTGTGGGACATCATCGGACGTGGCGATACGGTCATGCGGCAAGGGTCGGACATGCCGGGCCGCATCACGCGCCTGCCCGGTGGCGTTGCACTGAACATCGCGATGGCGCTGGCCCGCTTTGGGCTGTCCCCCGCCCTCATCAGCGCCGTCGGCCGCGACCCCGAAGGGGACGAGCTGATCGCCGCGTGCAAGCTGCGCGGGCTGCATACGGATCACGTGTACCGCTCGGATGATCTGCCCACGGACCGCTATATGGCGGTCGAGGGGACGAACGGTCTGATCGCCGCCATCGCCGATGCCCATTCGCTTGAGGCGGCAGGCGACAAGATTCTGCGCCCGTTCGAAGACGGATCACTGCCAACGCCCTATCGTGGTGCCGTAGCGCTGGATGGCAATCTTACACTCGACCTGTTGTCACAGATGGCGCGTAGCCCGCTATTGGAACACGCCGATCTGCGCGTCGCCCCGGCATCGCCCGGCAAGGCGCTGCGGCTGGCCCCTTTTTTGCAGGCCGAACGCGGCACGCTTTACGTCAACCTCGAAGAAGCGGGGCTGCTGTGCCAAGCGACGTTCGACAGCTCGCGCGATGCCGCGGCGGCGCTACTGGCGCGTGGTGCGGTACGCGCTGTGGTGACGGACGGCGGAAACCCTGCGACCGTGGGGGCTCCAAGCGGTCTGATCACCCAAGACCCGCCCCCCGTTTCCGTCACGCGCGTCACTGGTGCCGGTGACACATTTATGGCTGCGCATATCGCGGCCGAAATCAAAGGGGCAGCACCAGACGCAGCCCTGACCCAAGCGCTTAGTGCCGCTGCTCAATATGTTTCTGGAGAGACCAAAATATGATTCCCCTGCACCGCTCTGCCGAAGTCGCCAAAGCCCATTCGAATGGCACCCCCGTTGTTGCGCTTGAAAGCACGATCATCACCCACGGGATGCCTTATCCGCAAAACCTCGAGGTCGCGCGTCAGGTCGAAGCAGACGTACGCGAGGCTGGTGCTATTCCCGCGACAATAGCGGTGATTCACGGGCGGTTGCACATCGGTCTGGAAGACAGCGAGCTGACGGCATTGGCGCAAGCCAAGAATGTCGCGAAACTGTCGCGTGCCGATATGGCGGCTTGTATTGCCACGGGCGGTACTGGCGCCACCACCGTCGCCGCCACCATGATCGCCGCCCATCTGGCCGAGATCGCGGTTTTCGCAACTGGCGGGATCGGCGGCGTGCATAAGGGTGCGGAAGACAGCTTTGACATCTCTGCCGACCTGATGGAGCTGGCCCAAACGCCGGTGACTGTGGTGGCTGCGGGGGCCAAGGCCATTCTTGATGTGGCAAAAACGCTCGAGGTGCTGGAAACGCAGGGCGTGCCGGTGATCACCGTCGGCCAAGATAGCTTTCCCGCTTTCTGGAGCAGCACGTCCCCCTTGAAATCGCCTTTGCGTATGGACAATGCAGCTGACATCGCATCTGCCCATAAAATGCGCGGCAACATGGGTCTGCCCGGTGGGCAGCTGGTCGCCAACCCGATCCCAAAAGAGGATGAAATCGCCGCCGCTGATCTGGCACCGATCATCAAGGCCGCCCAAGCCGATGCCAATACCCACGGCATCAGCGGCAAGGCCGTTACCCCCTATCTGTTGCAGCGCATCTTTGAACTGACCGAAGGCCGGTCGCTGACCGCGAACATCGCATTGGTGCGCAACAACGCCCGTTTTGCGTCCAAAATTGCGGCTGCGCTTATGTCAAAAGACGCATAAAGCTTAATTATTATGCGTCCTCCATTGTAGCAACGCGTGAAACGCCCTAGCTCTAACGCATTGCTGCAGTGGGATAACCTTCATTCATGAACACACCGTTTACGCCGCCCCTTCCTCCCGCACCGCGCCGGACTTTGTTCGCGCGGATCAGGGCTTCGTTCCTGACGGGGCTGGTGGTGATTGCGCCGGTCGGCCTCACGATCTGGCTGATCTGGACCGTCATCGGCTGGATCGACGGCATCGTGTTGCCGATGGTGCCTCTGGCTTACCATCCTGACCGGCTGATTCAGACCTATTTCGGGCTCGACCCGTCTGCCCAGATCAACGTGCGCGGCATCGGTGTGATCATCTTTTTGCTGTTCACTGTGATAGTAGGCTGGCTGGCCAAGGGCATCATCGGACGGTCGTTCATACGCTTTGCCGAAAGCCTGGTAGAGCGAACACCCGTTGTCCGCACGATCTATTCCGGCATCAAGCAAATCTCCGAGACGATTTTTGCCCAGACAGAGCGTAGCTTTGAAACCGCCTGCATGATCGAATACCCACGTAAGGGCGTTTGGGCGCTTGGTTTTATTTCGATCCCCGCAAAGGGCGAAGTCGCCGCCGCGGGTGGTGAAGGGTCAAACCTCGTGGGGGTTTTCGTGCCGACAACGCCCAACCCCACCTCTGGATTTCTGCTTTTTGTACCGCAAGAGGATGTGACTGAGTTGGACATGTCGGTGGAGGATGCAGCCAAGCTGGTGATCTCTGCAGGGCTGGTCTATCCGCCGCAAAAGCCCGTTCCCGTGGACCAAGCCTTTGGTCCACGTGCGGATCGTATTTCACCAAGCTGACGTCCAAAGGCAGATCACACGAACTGCGCTTGGACATCTTCCACTACCGCCCTCTTCGGTCGACCTGCGCCGTTACTGTTTTACAGCGCAGTCCAGCCGCCATCGACGCTGATCGTCGTACCGGTGATCTGGTCGCCCGCCTCGGAGCATAGGAACGTCGCGGTGCCGCCCAGCTGTTCCACGGTTGCAAACGCCTTGGAGGGTTGGCGCTTGAGCATGACGTTCTTAATCACCTCTTCGCGCGTCATGCCGTATTCTTTCATCGTGTCGGGGATCTGCTTTTCAACGATATCGGTCAGCACGTAGCCGGGACAAATAGCATTGCAGGTGATGGGATCTTCGGCCGTTTCCAGCGCGGTCGTCTTGGACAGGCCAACGATTCCGTGCTTTGCAGCGATATAGGCTGATTTATAGGGTGACGCGGTCAGCCCGTGCGCGGAGGCCACGTTGATCACACGACCCCAGCCCGCTTGGCGCATCATCGGCAAGGCAACGGCCGTGGTATGAAAGGCAGAGCTGAGGTTGATGGCGATGATGGCGTCCCATTTTTCGGTGGGAAAGCTCGGGATCGGTGCGACGTGCTGAATACCGGCATTGTTTACCAAGATATCGCAACGGCCCGCGTCAGTGATCAATTGGCGACATTCATTCGATTTCGACATATCCGCCTGTATATAGCGTGCCGTCACACCGGTTTCGGTGGCGATGTCTTTGGCGATGGCATGGTCTTCTTCGCGGTCGGTAAAGGAGTTCAGCACAACATCCGCCCCTGCCCGCGCCAAAGCCCAGGCGATGCCAAGGCCAATACCTGAATTGGATCCGGTGATGACGGCTGTTTTTCCTGAAAGGTCGATGCTGTAGGCCATGAATTTCTCCTCGCGTTTCTGCAGTTGCATCATGGCGAGTGCGTAAACGAATGGAAACGGCTATTTGAGTGTGCCAGCGGAATGCACCTGATGCGACTACCGCAGCCCAATCACGGGCAAAAAAAAACGTCCGCACGAAGCGGACGTTAAGTTATTGAGGCAGGTTTCATACAGGCAAGAAACCTATCGAGCAGTGAGTTGGTTATACGCAATTCGCCGCCGTAATCCAAGCTTAAAGTTTGAACTGTAGTCCCCGTATCGCTAAGGAATACGCTAATAAAACAAGGGCAGAGCGGGATTGTTGCTAAAATGGCGTTTAATTTTTTCCAAAGCTGTCGGGCAGTTGCAGCCGTTTCTTCACTGATTCTTCTCAGTGGATTCGCCCGCGCTGAGACGGCGCATGGTATATCTATGTATGGGGACCCCGCGCTCCCACCTGATTTTGTGTCTCTGCCCTATGCCAACCCGAATGCGCCCCCAGGCGGCTCGATTGTTCTGGGCAACACCGGCGGCTTTGACAGCCTCAATCCTTTCGTGCGCAAGGGCACGTCGCCTTGGCAGTTGCCATTCTTTACCCATGAAAGCCTGATGGGCCGTTCGTGGGATGAACCCTTCGCACTTTACGGACTTTTGGCCGAATCGATTGAGGTCCCCGACGACCGGTCATGGGTCGAATTCACCCTCCGCCCCGAAGCGCAGTTTGCGGATGGCACGCCGGTCACCCCCGAGGATGTGATTTTCAGTTACGAGCTTTTGGGCACCCAAGGACACCCGCGCTATCACGGACTTTACGCCCAGATCGACAGCATCACCCAAACTGGCCCCCACAGCGTGAAGATGGTGTTCAATATCGACAACCGCGAGCTCGCCCTGCTTGCCGGCATGCGTCCGATCCTGAGCAAAGCCCAATGGGACACCCGCGATTTCGCCAATGCACCTCTGGCAGAGATCCCGCTGGGCTCCGGCCCCTATGTGGTCAGCGATTACAAGGCGGGCAAACAGGTCACCCTGACGCGCAACACCGCCTACTGGGGCAAGGATGTACCGTTTCGCAAAGGCACCCATAACATCGACGAGATAAAGCTCGACTTTTATGGCGATGCGAATGTGCTGTTCGAAGCGTTCAAGGCCGGAGAGATTTCCGCCCTGCGCGAATTCAACGCCGAAAGCTGGGCGACGCAATATGATTTCCCCGCCGTGCAGCGCGGCGACGTGGTCAAATCGACTTTTGCCCATAGCAAGCCTTCGGGCATGACAGGGCTGGTGATGAACACCCGCCGTGCGCCCTTTGACGATATTCGTGTCCGCGAGGCGCTGATTGCGGCGTTCAACTTTGAATATATAAACGAGACGCTGACCGGCGGGGCGCAGCCGCGCATCACCTCGTATTTCTCGAACTCTCCGCTGGCGATGCAAGACGGCCCCGTCACGGGTCGCGTGGCCGAGTTATTGACCCCTTTCGCTGATGACCTTCCCGCCGGAGCGCTTGACGGCTATGCGCTCCCTGCGTCCGACGGATCGGCCCGCAACCGCGCGGGCATCCGCCGCGCCATGCGCGCTTTGGCCGACGCGGGGTTTAGCGCAGACGGCGGCACCATGCGTGGCCCCGACGGGCAGCCGTTGTCGTTCAGCATCCTGCTGTCCAAAGGCAGCAGCGAAAATATCGCCATTGCCGAGCTGTATATTCAAGCGCTGGCCCGCTTGGGGATCACTGGCCGTGTGGATGCCGTGGATGATGCGCAGTTCGTCGCGCGCAACGCGGCGTTCGACTTCGACATGGCTATCTTTCGCCGCGCCCTATCGTTGAGCCCGGGCAACGAGCAACGCTATTACTGGGGCTCCGAGGCGGCAGATCAGGAAGGCAGCCGCAACCTCATGGGCGTGAAATCACCCGCCATCGACGCAATGATCGATACGATGGTCGGGGCCAGCAGTGCAGAGGAGTTCACCGCCGCCACCCGTGCGCTGGACCGCGTGCTGACCGCCGGGCGTTATGTCATCCCGTTCTGGCAGTTCACCGAAGACCGCATCGCGCATGTCGCAGCGATGAAATACCCTGACCATGTGCCGCTGTATGGAGATGGGCCGAACTATATGCCGGAAGTCTGGTGGATTGATCCAACACAGTAGGGCGTGCGTGTGAGGCCGCTAAGGGTTCGGCGCGGCGCAGACCGGCCCTTCGGGGAGAGTTTATTGCGCAAAATGAAGCGCGCTGGTGCGGTCGGTCGGGTAAGGTCGGTACAGACGAGGCCGGTACAGACGAGGCTCAATCATATGAGAGAGGTGACCCAAAGGATCGTGGCGTCTTCATCGCTGGTCGATACAACGTTGTGGCCCATCGTCGCGTCGTAATAGGCGCTGTCGCCTCGGCGCATTTCGACGGGTTCGTAGAACTCAGTGTATAGGATAATAACGCCGGTCAGCACATAAAGAAACTCTTCCCCGTCGTGGCGCACCCAGCCGTCGAATTCATCCATTTTGCGCGCGCGAATACGGGCTCGGTAAGGCAGCATCTGCTTTTTGCGCAACGTGTCGGCCAGCATCATGTGTTCGTAGGTGGTGGTCGCTTTGGCGGCACCCTCGTCCGATTTGGTAATTGCCATCCGCCCGTTGATTTGCCCCACCGATGGCGGCGTAAAGAGCTGCGGCACCGAGATTTCCAGCCCGACGGCCAACTTTTTTAATGCCTCATAGGTGGGCGACATCTGACCGTTCTCGATCTTGCTGAGGGTCGATCGTGCCAGTCCTGCCTGATTGGCGGCCTGCTCCAGCGTCCAGTTACGCGCCTTGCGCAGCTCGCGCACGCGGGCCCCCAGATCAACCGGCGGCGTGGTTTCTGTCTCGCCGCTTTCGCGGGCGATCTGGATCATCGTTTTGGGGACATCCTGCGTCATGAACTGGCTATAGCGTCGGGTCGGCATGCTTGCAACGCCGCTGCGTGCGGGGTAGCGATTGGGCATGAAATCACTCTCTGCTTCAACGGGGTTTACGCCCTGCCCCGCTCCGTTCAATCTTGCTGCCCATGTGTTGGCGCGCGCGGCCGATTTGGGTGCCAAACCGGCGCTTTCGATACTTGGGCCTGACACTGACGAGACATGGAGCTTTGCCCATCTGGAAGCTGCCGTGCGCGGCACAGCGACTGGATTGTTGCGGCGCGGTTTGGCACCGGGCGACATCGTTCTGATGCGCCTTGGGAATACGGTGGATTTTCCGTTGGCGTATCTGGGCGCCTTGGCTGCAGGACTGGTGCCCGTGCCCACAGCCGCTGCGCTGACTGAGCCAGAAGTCGCTGCGATTATCGCAACCTTAGGGCCAAAAGCCATTTTGCGAGACCCCGCCGTGCCCTGCCCGCCTGCGGATACCATCATCGTTCTGGACGAGTTGCGGGACATGCGCGACCTGCCCCCTGCCGAGTGGCAGATGGGCGACCCCGACCGGCTGGGCTATATCATCTATACCTCTGGCACATCCGGCAAACCAAGCGCTGTGATGCATGCACATCGTGCCATCTGGGCGCGTCAGATGATGGTGCGCGGCTGGTACGACTTGCGACCCGACGACCGCGTAATGCATGCAGGGGCGTTCAATTGGACCTATACGCTCGGAACCGGCTTGATGGACCCTTGGACCACGGGTGCAACCGCGCTGATCCCCGCGGCAGGCGTAGCGCCGGCTGATCTGCCGGAGCTTATGACTTGCCATGAGGCAAGTATCTTTGCAGCAGCACCGGGCGTTTACCGCCAGATCCTGAAACATCACGAGCGTATTGACGCCCCAAGCCTCCGCCATGGCCTGAGCGCGGGGGAAAAGCTGCCTGCCGCGGTTGCACGCGCATGGAAGGCCGCAAGTGGAACCGCGATTTTCGAGGCTTACGGCATGTCGGAGTGCTCGACCTTCCTCTCCGCCTCACCCGACCGGCCTGCGCGCATCGGCACGCTCGGCCAGCCGCAAGACGGACGACGTATCGCATTGATAGGGGCCGATGGTCCTGTCGCGGTCGGACAGGAAGGTACCATCGCGATCCACAAAAGTGACCCGGGGCTGATGCTGGGATACCTCGGCGCGGCCGAGCAAACGGCGCAGAAATATCAGGGCGACTGGTTCCTGACTGGCGATCAGGGGGTGATGGCCGAGGATGGGCAGATCACCTATCTGGGGCGCAATGACGATATGTTGAACGCAGGCGGGTTCCGTGTGTCGCCGATTGAGGTAGAACAAAGCCTTGCCAAGTTTCCCGGCATCCATGCCGTCGGCGTAGCGGAGGTCGAAGTGCGCCCCGACGTGACCGTGATCGCCGCCTTTTATACCGCAGACAGCCCGCTGGACGAAGCCGCGCTGGCGCTTTATGCACAAGACAACATGGCGCGCTACAAGCAGCCGCGCCTTTTCATCCACCTGCCAGAACTGCCCATGGGCGCGAATGGCAAACTGCTGCGCCGGTCCTTGCGCGCGGCCTATGAGGCGCAACGATGACCCAAACGATCAAGCTTGATATCATGTCCGATCCGATTTGCCCTTGGTGCTATATCGGCAAAGCGCATCGGGACCGTGCCTTGGAAAGCGAACCCGACCACCCGTTTGCGATTGAATGGCACCCCTTTCAGCTGAACCCCAATATGCCCGCCGACGGCATGGACCGACGCGCCTATCTGGAAGGGAAGTTCGGCGGCAAGGACGGCGCGGTTCGGGCTTATGCCCCCGTGGTGGAACATGCCGAGAAAGCCGGGCTGAAGATCAATTTTGAAGCGATGCAGCGCACACCCAATACGCTGAACGCCCACCGGTTGATCCATTGGGCGGGGATCGAGGGTCGCCAGACAGCTGCGGTATCGGCGTTGTTCAAAGCGTATTTTGTCGAGGCGCGTGATATTGGCGATGCAGAGGTGCTGGCCGACATCGCCGATGGAATCGAGATGGATGCCTCTGTTGTGACGCGTCTTTTGGCGACGGATGAGGATATGGACGACATCCGCAAACGCGACGCACACAGCCGCGAGATGGGGATTTCGTCGGTCCCGACCTTTATCGTCGGCGGACGTCATGCCGTGCCAGGTGCGCAACCACCCGAGCTTTGGAAAAAGGTTCTGACAGAGCTGCGCAACGAGGGCTGAGGCACCGTCGAACGAGATATACATTAAAACAGAAAGCCTTTGCCATCGTGACGAAACCCGCCTAGAATCAGTTGTATAAAGGGGCAAAGACCCCTCTTGGATACGAGCGGGCAGCATGAATTACGATATACCCTTTCCCTTTTTGGGACGCGGGCGGGCGGCGGTGGCGACACCAACTACGCCCCCTTCTTTAAGTGCGTTAAAGCGCCCTGTGGCGCGGACAATCCTGACCTATGGCGGGTTCGACGGGTTTCATACTGGCCATGGCGATTGGCTTCGTCAACTGTCCCAACTGGGCAGCGATTTGGTTGTCGGATGTCATAGCGACGCGTTTTGCACTCGGCTAGGCCAGCCTGCCCAGAAAGGCTTTGCGGCCCGTCGTGCGGTGCTGGAACGTTGCCGCTTTGTTTCGCGGGTCATTCCGCTTGAGACATGGGACCAGACCCGCAGCGATATTGTGAATTACAATGTCTCGGTGCTGGCGCTTCCGGAACATATTCGCCTGCCGATGTCAGGGCTAGACGAGATTGTCCAAGTGCTGCGTCTGCCGATGCGCCACCGCCAGACAGCATCGCGTTTCAGCGCCTGAGACGGCCGGAGACACACCGCCGATTGCACTATCTGTAAGGCAGCCTTATGAACGGTCATGGCTGCGCGACGTGGCCCCGCCGACACGATGGAGCCCGTGGATGACCAACGACCGACCCGACATTAAGATGAGCCGCCCCGAGTTTGTGGCGCTGATTGCGATGATGTTTGCAATTATCGCGTTTTCAACCGACGCGATGCTGCCTGCCCTACCACAAATTGGGAACGACCTGTCCCCTATGGATGGGACCAAAGTGCCGCTGATCGTCACCGCTTTCATCCTGGGCATGGGAATGGGCACCTTTGTGACCGGCCCGCTATCGGATGCTTTCGGACGCAAGAATATCATTTATCTGGGGTCGGCGATCTATATCGCAGGGGCGGTCGTGGCGTGGATCAGTCAATCCCTAGAGCTGATGCTGGTGGCCCGTGTCGTTCAAGGGATCGGAGCAGCTGGCCCTCGTGTTGTCGCGCTTGCAATTATCCGCGACCTTTATTCGGGTCGGCAGATGGCCAAGATCATGTCGTTTGTGATGATGATCTTTGTGATTGTGCCTGCCTTTGCCCCAGCCATGGGGGCCGTGATTATCGCGCTGTCCGACTGGCGCGGCGTGTTCTTGTCTTTTATTGTCTTTTCAATGACCTGTGCCGTCTGGGCCATGCTCCGCCTGCCCGAAACCCTTCCCAAGCCCAAGCGCCGCCCGATGCAGATCGGTCTTTTGTGGCGCGCGGTGAAAGAGATTTTCAGCAATCCGATGGTGTGCCTGTCGATCACAGTACAAACCCTCGTGATGGGGTTCTTGTTCTCAACATTGATGCTGGTCCAGCCGATCTATGATCAGGTCTATGACCGCGCCGAGAGCTTTCCGTTTTGGTTCGGCGTTGCGGCGCTGATCTCTGGCACCTCGAGCTTGCTGAATGCGTTGCTGGTTGTGCGATTGGGGATGCAGCGGATCGTGACGCTGGCGCTGGGGCTGCAGATTGTGCTGTCAGGACTGATGCTGGGTCTTGGTCTGGGGGAACTGCCCGAGCCCTATGGTTTTGTGTTTTTCCTGATGTGGCAGGCGTCGCTGTTCTTTCAGGTGGGGCTGGTGATGGGCAACCTCAACGCTCTGGCGATGGAGCCACTGGGCCATATTGCGGGGATGGCCGCGTCGGTCATCGGGGCGGTGTCGACGGTCATGGCGGCGGTTCTTGCCTCGGCCATCGGGATGACGTTCAACGGGACGATCACACCGCTGATTGGCGCTGTGTTGGTGCTGGCAACGATTGCTTTTGCGCTGATGCTGCTTATCGGGCGGGTGGTCGACCGACAGCCGGTGACGGAACCTGCGGAATAGGCTAAGCGACTGCGCTGGCCTAAAGCGGGTAGGTTTCGCCCTGCGGGCGAGGATTTAAATCCATTTGGAAGTGCAGTGGCGGCTAAGGCATATGGCCCAAAGCAAAAGGGGCACCGCGGATAGCGGTGCCCCTTTTATCATTTCGTAACAGTTGGGCGACGTTAGGCTGCTTTTTGAGTGCTGGGTTTGCGACGGCGCCGAGCTGCGCCGGCGGGCTTGCCCGCGCCGCCACCATTGCCACCACCGCCATTACCACCGCCGCCGCCGCCACCCGGACGACCACCACGACCACGGCCGCCGCGGCCTTTCGGTTTGGCGGGTTCATCAATCGCTTCCCACGGACGACCAGAGGCCACTGGGATCGAGATCTTCATGGTCTTCTGGATGTCTTTCAACTCGCCCATCTCGTCGGGAGCGCAGAACGCGATGGCTGCGCCATCTTTGCCCGCCCGCGCCGTCCGGCCGATACGGTGGACATAGTTATCCGGCACGTTGGGCAGCTCGTAGTTATAGACGTGTTTGACGTCCGGGATATCCAAACCACGTGCGGCAACATCTGTTGCCACAAGCACAGTCACTTCGCCCTTTTTGAAGGCCTCGATCGCGCGGTCCCGTTGACCCTGGCTTTTGTTGCCGTGGATCGACGCGGCTTTGAAGCCCGATTTGACCAGATCTTTCATCAGCTTTTCACAGCCATGCTTGGTACGTCCGAAAACCAGCGCACGTTCTTCAGTGTGTTTGCCAAGCAGTTCGATCAACAAAGACTTTTTCTCGGCTTTGGCGATAAAGTGCACCTCTTGGGTGACCTTGTCCGCCGCCTTGCCCGGAGGCGATACTTCGATCCGGATCGGGCTGTTGAGGTAGCTGTTGGCGATCTCGTTCATCAGCTTGGGCATGGTGGCCGAGAACAGCATCGTCTGGCGTTCTTTGGGCAACACCGCCGCGATCTTGCGCAGATCGTGGATAAAGCCCATGTCGAGCATCTGGTCCGCTTCGTCCAGCACAAGGAAAGTGGTCTTGTGCAGCAGAACCGCACGGCGATCCATCAGGTCAAGCAGACGACCCGGCGTGGCCACCAAAAGGTCCACGCCGCGCTCCATCCGTTTGATTTGCGGGTTGATCGACTGGCCCCCTACGATCATCATTGTCTTCAGCTGGGTACCTTCGCAGAACCCCTTGAGGTTCTCCATGATCTGGTTGGCCAGTTCACGTGTCGGGGCCAGCACCAGCCCGCGCACAGTGCGCGGTTCGGGGCGGGCTTCGCGTTCCAGCATCTGCGCGATCAGCGGGATACCAAAGGCGGCGGTCTTGCCAGTGCCGGTCTGTGCCAGACCCATCACGTCGCGGCCATTCATCCCGTGGGGGATCGCCTGTTTCTGGATCGGGGTCGGGTCGGTCATACCCATGTTGGTCAATGCTTTGACCAGACGGCGCGGCAGGCCCATCATTTCAAAATCGCTCATAGTATTGTCGTCTTTCCGCGGGAAACAGGCATTGCGCCTTCCCGCCATAGCAGTCACGCGGGCCCTAACTCTCGAGAGAGGCCGCGAGGGACGCAAAGCAGATCGCAGGGGGCGGCCTAGTGCCAACACCCTGTCTGTTGCGCTTGGCCCCACGCGTGATTTTGGGAACATCGGCGGCCTTTTGTTCAACACTCATAAGAACCGGCGACGAAAGATCGACGGGTCAAGGCTGGTCTGCTCACGCGGCAGAAGGCATCGCTTGCGCCCCAAAATGGGCTGTTTGGGCGGCAAAGTCAACGGGGCTGTGAAAAATTGCCTAGCGCGGTGCGCTGCGTGCCAGCATCAACGGCAAAACGGCGCTTAGGATGAACAGGCGCATCATATGGCAGGCCGCAACAAACCCCGGGCTGATCCCCAGCACACTGCCCATGGCGATCATTGTCTCGAATCCGCCGGGGGCAAAGGCGACAAGGATATGCGCCAGCGGCATACCGAGCGCCAGCGCCACGGGGATCGCGCCGACCAACGCCAGCCCCACCGCAAGACAGGTCACCGAAAGCCCGGCGGCAAGCCCTTTCATCAGATCATCAAGGCGCACACCCGAAAACCGCGTGCCGATCAGGGCACCAAGCACGATATAGGCCGGCATCACCAGCCACATCGGCAGCACACCCGGTGCCACATCCGTTACATGCGCAAGGGACGACACCAGCATCGGACCGATCAGCATTGGCGCAGGCACACGTATGCGCCCCAGAAGCAGCCCTGCCCCAACCGACGAGCCGGCCATGACCGCGAGCGTGGTGGCCCCCATTGCCGCGCCATCGGGTGCAATCGTCCCGCCAAGGTCCACGCCCATTGCAAGCGCGACAAACGGCACAACCAGCGTCAGGGACAACAGCCGCACCGACTGCGTTGTGGAGATACGGGCAACGTTGTCGCCGCCTTCGGCCGCCATCGCTAAGACGAAACTGAGATGCCCCGGGGCCGACGCAAGCAGTGCTGCGCGTCGGTCAAAGCCGAAAAATCGTGACAACAGCCACCGGCTGAGCACAAGCATCGCCCAAACGAGCACCGCCATCACCACAAACGCCAAAGGCCATCGCAGCATTGCGTCGACCGCGTTGTGATCGAACCCGGCACCGACCGACAGGCCAATGATCACAAAGCAGCCGTTGCGCAGCGATAGCGCAATTCCCATCCGCGCACCTGCCAGACCGGCAAGAGACACCAGCACGGCTGGCCCCAGCAACATGTAAATGGGGGCATTCAAAAGCCAACCCAACCCTGCGCCGCTGGCTCCAATAACAAGGGTCAGAATGGTGGTCAGTATATTGGACGGAGGGCGCGGCCATTTCATACGCTTGTTCTATCATTTGACCTGGACCCCCGCCAGTCCCGACAACGTAAATCGACCGGGGCTTGCACATCTCCTGACAAAGGGACATGCATCCACCGAGTATATTTAGAACGATTGTATGAAGGGATAGAATATGGACAATCTGCGCGGCGCTTTGATCATGGTGCTGTCGATGTTGGGCTTTGCCATTGAGGACATGTTCATCAAGCTGATCGGGACAGATATCCCGATTGGGCAGATTATCTTTTTGTTGGGGACCGGCGGGGCCATTTGTTATGGCGCGATGGTGTTGATCAAGGGGCAATCTCTGGCAGATCGTGCCATGATGACCCGCCCTATCCTGCTGCGGGCCTTGGGCGAGATTATCGGGACCTTGGGCTTCGTATCGGCTATCGTGCTAACGCCGATCTCTTCGGCCTCGGCTATCTTGCAAGCCACCCCGTTGGTGGTCACCCTCGGGGCGGCGTTGTTTCTGGGCGATCCTGTCGGTTGGCGCCGGTGGAGCGCTATTCTCGTGGGCATGTTCGGCGTCTTGCTGGTGATCCGCCCCGGCATGGAGAGCTTTCAAGCGCTGTCACTGCTTGCGGTTCTGGGCGTTCTGGGATTGTCCCTGCGGGATCTGGCGACGCGGCGCGTGCCCAGATCGACGTCGTCATTTCAATTATCTTTCTTGGCGTTTCTGGCGCTGGTCCCTTCCAGCCTGCTGTACATGTTGGGCACTGGAACATCATTCGTATCCATGTCTGGGACACAATGGATCTTTATGGCAGCTGCGCTAATAACAGGGCTGGTGGCCTATTACGGCATCGTGGCGGCGATGCGCATTGGCGAAATCAGCTTTGTCACACCATTTCGCTATGCGCGGCTGCTGTTTGCTATGGTGGTCGGGATCACGATCTTTGGGGAACGCCCTGATCTGCTGACCTATGTTGGCGCAACCATCATTGTTGGCTCGGGCATCTATACGGTATGGCGTGAGCGAAAGGTCAAAGAACAGGCCTGAATACTTTCCATCCTCCCCTCGGCGCGGTAAACCGCTGCGCAATTGTCATCTGCAAAAGGATAGCCCCTTATGAGCACGATCATCGACATCCACGCCCGCGAAATCATTGACAGCCGGGGCAACCCCACGGTCGAGGTCGACGTGACCCTTGAAGACGGCACCATGGGCCGCGCCGCAGTCCCGTCGGGGGCATCAACCGGTGCCTATGAAGCCGTCGAGCGCCGCGATGGCGACAAATCCCGTTATATGGGTAAGGGCGTGCTGGAAGCCTGTGCATCGGTCAACGGCGAGATCGCGGACGCGCTGGTCGGCATTGACGCGACCGAGCAGGTCGAAATCGACGGCACCATGATCGAGCTTGACGGCACGGACAACAAGTCGCGTCTGGGGGCTAATGCCATTCTGGGCGTATCGTTGGCCGCTGCCAAAGCCGCCGCAGATTACTGCTCTCAACCGCTGTATCGATATGTCGGCGGCACCTCTGCGCGGATGCTGCCCGTGCCGATGATGAACATTATCAACGGCGGCGAACACGCTGATAATCCTATCGATATCCAAGAATTCATGATCATGCCCGTTGCGGCTGAAAACATCCGCGATGCGGTGCGCATGGGCTCCGAAGTCTTCCACACGCTGAAAAAAGAGCTTTCGGCGGCAGGTCTGTCCACCGGTATCGGTGACGAAGGCGGCTTCGCACCTAACATTAGCTCCACCCGTGATGCGCTTGATTTCATTTTAAAATCCATCGAAAAGGCAGGTTACAAACCGGGCGAGGAAATTTACCTCGCACTGGATTGCGCCGCGACAGAATACTTCAAGGACGGCAGCTATGTTCTTTCTGGCGAAGGAAAAACTCTGAGCAGCGCCGAGAATGTGGATTATCTGGCCGCGCTTTGCGCCGACTATCCGATCATCTCTATCGAAGATGGCATGTCCGAAGACGACTGGGATGGATGGAAACTGCTGACCGACCGTCTGGGCGACAAGATCCAGCTAGTGGGCGACGATCTGTTTGTGACCAATCCCGAACGCCTGGCCCAAGGCATCAAGCGCGGCTCTGCCAATTCAATGTTGGTTAAGGTCAACCAAATCGGCACGTTGTCCGAGACGCTGCAAGCGGTCGACATGGCACACCGTGCAGGTTTCACCAACGTGATGTCCCACCGGTCTGGTGAAACAGAGGACGCGACGATCGCGGACCTTGCTGTGGCGACCAACTGCGGTCAGATTAAAACCGGCTCGCTCGCGCGGTCCGACCGGTTGGCAAAGTACAACCAGCTGATCCGTATCGAAGAATCGTTGGGCGTAACGGCGGAATACGCTGGCCGTTCCATCCTCAAGGGCTGATCTCTAGCAACAGCTGTTGTCCTGTTAGCAAACGAAAGCGCGCCCTTACAAGGCGCGCTTTTTAATGGCTGGTCGGATAATCAGCTTTGAATCTGCCGCAGCAACCCTGACTTCGTGAACCCGAGCCGAATACTATCGGTGGCGCTCTTTGGGACCGGCATATTGATCTGAATGGTCCGCGGTCCCGCGCCAAATGCAACATTCATGCGGATGGTCGCCACGAATTTGCCCTGCGTCGCGGGGCGCACATCTTCGATCATGCCAACGACCTGCCGGTCTGATGTCATTACCGTTGCACCCAACGCGGCTTGGATTGGCACCGTTGATGCGGAAAGACCTGCGGCACCGCCCCCGGCGCTTTGCGATCCGGCAGAGGCCGTGGTGGAGCCCCCATTTGTACCTCCGGTCGCGCCGCCCGTCGTACCGCCGTTGCCTGCGGTCGCGCCGTCACCGGTAGAGCCGCCGCCAGTGGAGCCGCCGCCGCTTGAGCCGCCCGTATTACCGACACTTACACCCGCACCGACACCGGCGACGGAATCGCCACCGACAGAGGCACCTGCCCCTGCACCAACGCTGCCTACGCTAGCACCGACACCCGCGTCCGCCACTGAACCGTGGCCGACGCTGGCCCCCGCGCCGACACCGACGCCGCCTACACTCGCCCCGACGCCCACATCTAAGGCAAAGGCGGATGTCGCGATGAACACCGTCGCAACCGAAGCTGCGGTGCTCTTCAAAAATATACTCGTCATGGTCACTCTCCTTTTTAATGAGGAGCGGCGCGAGCAAAGCCCTCACCTTATGCGCGACCGCTCTGGGTTAGTACCCGTTAAGGTAGCACCACTCGAACCTCTGACAAGGAAACAGACTGTTGTCCGAATCCGAGTGTGCTTTTGCGCAACAGAGCGCCGCGCACAGATATGCCCGTCGGAGCGAACTAACCTATTCGGGAAAAAGGGGAATAATTGCTACCATAGCTCGCATTGCAACATCGTGATTCGGCACTGCTTTGTAATCGTCAAGCAAAAAGTATGTGTCGTAAGGCCACACCAAGTACGGCGCCGCATCGCAGAATAAACGTTATTCCAAAGGGTGTTTTGCCTCGTTTGGCATGCTCACCATACCGCCCCCGACAGCGGCCCGCACCCCTGTGGTTCCTGGGCAAGAGGTCGGCAGCCCTCGCGCCACCCGTACGGCGAGATAGCCGAACGCCTGCGCCTCGAGCATGTCCCCATCCAGCCCGATTTCCTCTATCGGAACGACAGGACAATCCAGACTGACGCTGAGCATCTGCATCAACACAGGGTTGTGCCGCCCGCCGCCGGTGACCAACACGCGGTCCGGCAAGCGCGGGCAATGCTGCATGGCCTCGGCGACACCGGCGGCGCACATCGCTGTCAGGGTTGCAGCTGCATCCGCATCAGACAGCTCGGTCACAAGCGCCACCATCTCATCGAAATCATTCCGATCCAGCGACTTTGGCGGCATGCGCGCAAAATAAGGCTCTGCCAGAAACAGTTCCAGCGCGCCCGTCTCTACCCGACCCCGCGCAGCTATCCTGCCGCCCTCGTCAAAGGGTAGCCCAAGACGCGTTTGCATCAGGTCATTGATGGGCGCGTTGGCGGGGCCGGTGTCAAACGCCAGCAGGGCCCCATCGGTTTCGGGCAAAGGCAGCGCCGGATCTACCCACGTCAGGTTTCCCACCCCGCCAAGGTTCAGAAAGGCGACCGGTCCGGTCAGCCCCGCATAGCGGGCGCAGGCGTGATGAAAGAACGGCGCGAGCGGTGCGCCCTCTCCGCCCAATTGCACGTCGGCACTTCGAAAATCCCAAACTACGGGCAGTCCCAGATGATCGGCCAGCGCAGAACCATCGCCGACCTGCAACGTGCCCTGCATACGCGGCGCATGGGCCAGCGTCTGACCGTGAAAACCGATCAGATCAACGTCGGTGTAATGAGCCAATGCCTCGAGGTGCGCGGCTTCGACCACTTGCGTAGCGGCAGACACCTCCGGCCCCGACCATTTGCCGAAACCGGCCGCGATGGTGCGGCGCTCTGCCTCGGAATAGCTGCGATAGCTTGAGGAGCCGAACCCGATGATATCGCGCCCATCCGTCTCGATCACCGCGACATCCACCCCGTCCAGCGACGTGCCGCTCATCGCCCCTGCGGCGCGCAGCGGGCCTGTTTTTGCGATCCGTCTCGGGGTTCTTGCCCCTTGGGCCTTATTCATGGCCTTTTCCTTTGTCTGCTCAGCACCTATAGAGTGCACCACCACCCAAGCTGAGGGCAAGCACCATGACATACCACCCCAAATCCGATTTCATCCGCATCATGATGGAGCGCGGCTTTCTCGCCGATTGTACGGACTATCAGGGCCTTGATGACGCGCTGATCAAAGGGTCTGTGCCTGCCTATATCGGCTATGACGCGACAGCGAAATCCCTTCATGTGGGGCATCTGATGAATATCATGGTGCTGCGCTGGTTGCAGAAATGCGGCGGCAAACCGATCACCCTGATGGGCGGCGGCACCACCAAAGTGGGCGACCCGTCGTTCCGGTCGGATGAACGCCCCCTGCTCGACAATGCTGCCATCGACGCCAACATTTCTGGCATGCAGCAGGTGTTCGAGAAATACCTGAGTTACGGTGACGGCGACAACGATGCAATCATGCTGAACAACGCCGAATGGCTTGATAATCTGAACTACCTCGAATTCCTGCGCGACATCGGGCGGCATTTCAGCGTGAACCGGATGCTGTCGTTCGAAAGTGTTAAATCCCGCCTAGATCGGGAACAGTCGCTGTCCTTCCTCGAATTCAACTACATGATCCTGCAGGCCTATGACTTCCTCGAGCTGAATCGCCGCTATGGCTGTTTGTTGCAGATGGGCGGATCGGATCAATGGGGCAATATTGTCAACGGCATCGACCTGACCCGTCGCGTGCTGGACCAAGAGATCTACGGTTTGACCACACCTTTGCTGACCACCAGCGACGGTCGCAAAATGGGCAAATCCCAAGGCGGCGCAATCTGGCTGAACGGTGACATGCTGTCGCCGTATGAGTTCTGGCAGTTCTGGCGCAACACCACTGATGCGGACACGGGTAAGTTCCTCAAGATCTTTACCGAGCTACCGGTCGAGGAATGTAACCGTCTGGGCGCTTTGGAAGGGTCCGACATCAACGCGGCCAAGATCATCCTCGCCAACGAGGTTACAACCCTGCTGCATGGTGCCGAAGCGGCCAAAACCGCCGAAGCCACGGCGCGCGAAGTGTTCGAAAAAGGCGGTGTAGGCGACGACCTACCCACCCTGACGCTCAGTGCTGCGGACATTGGCGACGGTATCTCTATCGTGCAGCTGATCGTGAAATCAGGTCTGGCTGGTTCGGGTAAAGAGGCAAAGCGTCTGATCACCGAAAACGGTGCGCGCTATAATGACGAACCGCTGACGGATGCCGGCCTGATGGTCGACGCCGCCACGCTGGCCACACCGATCAAGCTCAGCGCGGGCAAGAAACGCCACGCGCTGGTGCAATTGGGGTAAACGCTTAGAAGTATGCGAGGGGGCCGGTCGCCCTGCCCCCTTAGCTTTCGGCTTTCTCTTCCAGCATCAGCCACTCGGCCTCTGCATCTTGCAGCTTTTCATTCCGTTCGACCAACGCATCGGTCGCTTTTTGGAACTTCACCGGATGCTCGGAATACAGCGTCGGGTCGCTCATCAATTCTTCGAGCTTTGCGATCTCGGCCTCGAGACGTTTCATCTCTGCCGGCAACGCCTCAAGCCGGTGCTTTTCTGTAAAGCTCAGCCCCGATTGCGCTGCGGCCTTGGGCTTGTCACCTTTGGCCGATGGTTTTGATTTGGCGACGACGCTTTGGTCAAAGTCGTCCTGCTGGCGCTGTGCCAGATAGTCTGTCCAGCCCCCGGCATAAACCGTTGCCTTGCCGTCGCCTTCCATCGCGATGGTCGTCGCTGCAACCCGGTCGAGGAAGTCACGGTCGTGGCTGACCAGCAGCACAGTCCCGTCATAGGTCGACAGCAATTCCTGCATCAGATCCAGCGTTTCGACGTCCAGATCGTTGGTCGGTTCATCGAGCACAAGCATGTTGCTGGACCGCGCCATGATCTTGGCCAGCAGCAACCGCGCCTTTTCACCCCCCGACAACGACCGCACAGGTGCCCGTGCTTGCCCCTCGTCAAAGAGAAATTCTTTCAGATAGCCAACCACGTGTTTGGGCTGCCCGCGCACCAAAATCTGGTCCGCCTTGCCCGACACACGCATTTCAGGGTCGCCCGTCAGACTGTCCCACAGGGTCATATCCCCATCCAGCTGCGCGCGCGCCTGATCAAACAGCGCAATCTCGAGGTTGGTGCCTTGCTTGATCTCACCGCCGTCGGGCTGTTCTTTTCCGATCAGCATGTTCAGCAAAGTGGTTTTGCCCACACCGTTTGGCCCGACCAAAGCAATGCGGTCCCCGCGCTGGATCGTGATATCGAACGGACGCAGAATCGTTTTTTCGCCATAAGCCTTGGTGATACCAATGGCTTCGACCACCTTGCGACCAGACTTTGGCCCTGCCTCAAGTGACATGGCTGCTGTGCCCTGACGTTTGATCTGGCCGGCACGTTCTGCGCGCAGGTCTTGCAAGGCGCGCACGCGGCCTTGGTTACGCTTGCGCCGGGCTGAAATACCCTCGACAGCCCACCGCGCTTCCGCCTTGATCTTGCGGTTCAGCTTGTGGCGCTGCATGTCCTCTTCTTCCCACATCTGGTCGCGCCAGGCTTCGAACCCACCAAAACCGATGTCCTGACGACGGACAACGCCGCGATCGACCCAAAGCGTCGCACGGGTCAATTCGCGCAGGAACGCCCTATCGTGAGAGATGATGACAAATGCCGCACGGGTCGCCTTCAGCTCGTCTTCAAGCCAGCGGATCGCCTCGATATCCAGGTGGTTCGTCGGCTCGTCCAGCAACATCAACTCCGGCTCGGATGCCATCAGACGTGCAAGTGCCGCACGACGACGCTCCCCGCCAGAGGCGGTGCTCACGGGGCGTGCGGGGTCGAACTTCAACCCTTCGCCCGCGCGTTCGACTTTGTACATCTCGGATGCATCCAGTCCGTGCGCTGCGAAATCGCCCAAGGTCTCGAACCCGGTAAGATCCGGGTCCTGCTCCATATAGCCGACCGAAACGCCTGGTCCGACGATCACATCACCGCTATCGGCTTCGATCAATCCGGCCATGACCTTCATGAGGGTGGATTTACCAGATCCGTTCCGGCCCACCAGCGCCAAACGGTCGCCGGATTGAACCACAAGGGACATGTCTTCGAATACGGGATCGCCGCCGAAAGTCAGCGAGATCTCGTTTACTTGTAAAAGGGGTGCGCGTGCCATGACAGCCAGCTAGCGTCGTGCCGCGTCAGCGTCAATGACCCCTGTTCCAAATGGGCTAAAATCCTCGCCGAAGGCATGAAATCTCTTAGGCGGTACCGCGTAGCAAACGTTTGCGCCCTTCGGGGATCGCCGCGATCTCGAGCCCGGTGAACACATGCAGCGTTTTCATCTGTCGGTCGATCACCGCATGATCGCTGACCCAGCCGCCCATCATCAGGTAACTGCGCAGCAACGCCGGAAGCATCTGAAGTGCAGCCTTCTCGGCAGGTTTGTCCAGCTGCCCCTTTGCAAAAGCCACCGTCTCGGGGGCTTTGATCTGCGGCCGCCATTGCAACGGCGCAAGGTGGCGGTCCTGCAGCAAGCGCATCACATCACGATAAGGAGCGGGATCAGTGCCGCGGAAAGACGTGCACCCAAACAGCAGCGTTACCGCATGGGCGTCGACAACCTGCGCCAGCGCGGCCCAAGCCATACGCACCACGTCAGGATCCCGCACCTCCGGTGCCAGACAAAACCGACCCAGCTCCATCATCGGGCCATCAAAACCTGCAAGTTTGCTCAGATCATAAAACTGTGCCGCATAGCTTTGGTCCAGCGACGCACCATCCATCACCCCGATACGGTAGCAACACAGCAGTTCGCCGCTGCCTTGATCACGCACGAGGATATGATGCTTTTTCGCGTCGAATCTGTCACTATCGTGTGTTTGATCCAAACCAAAGGCGCGTGCACGCAACGCCTGCGCGGCATCCATATCTTGTAGCGAGGTCGCACGGTAGGCACGGTACGGACCACGCAGCAGCGGCTTCAGTACAGCGCCGCGCAGCACCGTCAAATCCGCGCCCTAGCCGGCCAGTGCCGCGGGATTAAGCCGGCCGATGTTGCCCAAGAGCTGACGGATAAAGGATTTATCCGAGATCGGCGAACTGGTGACGCGGCGGTCAAGGGTGATGACATTGCCGCGTTCAAGCCCGAACCGTTCGACATTCTGCACCACGCCGTTCCCGTCAAAGCTCACAGCCACAACTTCGCGCTCTGTTTCGCGCGGTGCCATGAACCACATTGCCTGACGGCGCGACCGGACATAGTAATAGCCCGAATTGGTCAACAGGCCCGCCGATGCAGGCACACCTACGGTTTCGGCCACAGTGTCGCGCGTATCCTGACCGACGGTGATCTTCGATAGGTCTTCTTGCGGCGGGATATACCCGTGGTTGCTATACTGAGGGGAGCAGGCCCCAAGCGTCAGACCAGCAGCGAGAACTGTGGCGGTCAGCAGTGTCTTTTTGACATGGCGGTCGATACGCATTCTTGGTGCCCTCTTGCCCTTGGGGATCATGGCTTTTATCTCGCATACACTAAGCACGCCCCATGGTTCAAGAAACGAAAGTACCCCTAACATGTCTCGCACGCCCCCAAGCCCCACAGCATTGCGCGTCGCAGAGCTGTCGCAGAATGCGCAAACCCCTTTCTCCCTGCGCCCTGACGCCGACAGCTTGCGCAAGATCGCAGAAGAACTTGATCTCTCAGCGCTTCGTAAACTCTCGTTCGAAGGGCGGATCAAGGCGCTTGGTCGCAGCGACTGGCAGCTCGAAGCGCGTCTGGGGGCCACTGTGGTGCAGCCCTGCGTCGTGACGCTGGAGCCGGTGCAAACGCGGATCGACGTCAATGTCACGCGGCTTTTCGTACAGGACTACGAAGAGCCCGAGGAAACCGAGGTCGAGATGGCAGAGGATGACCGTACCGAACCTCTGGGTGCCTGGATCGATCCTGCCGTTGTCATGATAGAAGCGTTGGCGCTGGAAATCCCCGAATACCCCCGCGCCGACGGGGCGGAGTTGGGGCAAGCCGTCTATACCAAACCCGGCGAGGCTCCGATGACCGATGAAGACGCCCGCCCGTTCGCCGGTCTGGCTAATCTAAAGGACCAGCTAAAGGATAGTAACGGCGAATAACCCTGTCGGTTTGGGTGAAAAAGGGTTGCTTCGGCAGGTTTTCGCAGTATTTTGCGCCCTTCACCCCAATTAAGGTTGGACATCGGTTAGGCTTCGGCCTAAACGCACGTCACGCCCAAACCGGGAGTTGATCTGAAACACGGTCGTCTTTGGCAGGAAGCCGATGAACGACCCCGAAGGCAAAGGCACCAGACATGGCTGTCCAACAGAATAAAGTTTCCAAATCGCGTCGCAACAACCGCCGCGCGCACGATTCGCTGACTGCAGCGAACCCTAACGAATGCACCAACTGTGGTGAGCTCAAGCGCCCACACCACATCTGCGCTGCATGCGGTCACTATGACGACAACGAAGTTGTTTCTCTGAACGAAGAGATCGACCTCGACGAAGACGCAGCGTAAGCTCGTCACGTCAATCGCAGTTCATAAGAGGCATCGCACCAGATGACGGCCACGTCCGATCAGCCTAGCGCGAGTACTCAGCGCACCCTTATCTCAGTTGATGCGATGGGGGGCGATCAGGGCCCGGCAATCGTTGTTGCCGGGTGTTCTGCGTCCGCGCTCAAAAATCCCGATATCAGCTTTATCCTGCACGGCCCTGCCGACACGCTGGAGCCGCTGGTGGCCAAACGTCCAGAACTTAAAGGGCGCTGCACCATTCGGGATGCTCAAGGGGTTGTCACAATGGATGACAAACCCAGCAACGTTGTACGCAATGGCAAGGACACCTCGATGTGGTCTGCCATTGAATCCGTGCGCGACAACGAGGCCTCTGTCGCCGTCAGCTGTGGCAATACCGGCGCGCTGATGGCGCTGTCGATGATCCGCCTGAAAAAGCTGCCCGGCGTCAACCGCCCCGCAATCGCTGTGCTTTACCCGTCGACCAACCCGCAAGGGTTCAATGTGTTGCTGGACGTGGGTGCGGATGTGCGTGCGGATGCCGATGACCTGTTGCGCTATGCGCTGATGGGCAAATCCTATGCCCGCAACGGCATGGACATCGAACGCCCGCGCATCGGCCTGCTGAATGTCGGGACCGAAGAACACAAAGGCCGGACCGAGCTGAAAGAAGCCCACGAATTGATTCGCGACGCCGCGGATGAAGCGGGCTTTGAATTCGTCGGCTTCGTCGAAGGCGGCGATATCGCGGGCAATGCCGCAGATGTGATCGTCACGGACGGATTTACTGGTAATATCGCGATCAAGACCGGCGAAGGTACCGCCACGTTGATCGGGTCAGGTCTACGTCAGGCGTTCAAAAATTCGATCTGGTCCCGTGCAGCTGCGTTATTCGCCTACACTTCGCTGCGCCGCGTCAGCAAACGCTTTGACCCGAGCAACGTAAACGGCGGCGTGTTTCTGGGCTTGAACGGAACCGTCGTGAAATCCCACGGGGCAGCGGATGCCAGAGGGGTTTCATCGGCGATCAAGCTGGCCGCGCGATTAGCGGAAAGTGAATTCACACATCGGCTGGCCGCACGTGTGGCCTCAGCAAAGCCGACGAAAGAGACCGAAGAATGACAAAAAGAGCCGTCGTAATTGGTGCCGGACACTACCTCCCGGAGCGCATTGTCGAAAACGCAGAGTTTGAAGGCAAGATTGACACCACTGACGAATGGATCAGGTCACGCTCCGGCATTGAACGCCGCCACTTTGTTGGCGAAGGCGAAACGACATCGACGATGGCTACCGCCGCTGCCAAGGCCGCACTGGCTGATGCAGGCAAGACAGCTGCCGATGTCGATGCTGTCATCGTCGCCACCTCTACGCCCGATCTCACGTTCCCATCTGCCGCCACGATGGTGCAGGCACAGCTCGAGATGGAACGCGGCTTTGCCTTTGATGTGCAGGCCGTATGTGCGGGCTTTGTCTATGCCTTGGCCAACGCCAACGCACTGATCATATCGGGTCAGGCTGACCGCGTGCTTGTGATCGGGTCCGAGACCTTCTCGAAAATCATGGACTGGACTGACCGCAGCACCAGCGTCCTGTTTGGCGATGGGGCCGGCGCGATTCTGCTCGAGGCCCAGACCGGCGAAGGTACGTCAGATGACCGCGGTATCCTGTCGACCGACCTGAATTCTGACGGGCGCTACAAAGATCTGCTGTATGTCGACGGCGGCATCAGCACAGGCACCACCGGCTATCTGCGGATGCAGGGGAATCAGGTCTTCCGCCACGCGGTTGAAAAGCTCGCCGCTTCGGCAAATACCGCGATGGAGCGCGCCGGCGTGTCGCCGGATGAGGTTGACTGGATTGTCCCTCATCAGGCGAATATACGTATTATTCAAGGCACTGCCAAGAAACTGAACCTGTCGATGGATAACGTCGTCGTAACGGTTCAGGATCACGGCAACACCTCAGCTGCATCGATTCCGCTGGCTCTTTCAGTCGGGCAAGAGCGCGGCCAGATCAAGAAAGGCGACCTGCTGGTTACCGAAGCGATCGGCGGCGGGCTTGCATGGGGCGCAGTTGTTCTGCGCTGGTAAGCGGCTTTTCTTCGCGCGAACAGCACGTTACGCCCCATAGTTGTTGACTTGCGGAAAAATGACAGCCTATGCTGCTTAAAACACATGGGGGAAGTTATGGCCGACAAGACGTTGACCCGAATGGATTTAAGCGAAGCCGTTTTTCGTGAAGTAGGTCTTTCCCGCAATGAAAGCGCGCAGCTGGTTGAATCTGTGCTGGATCATATGTCCGACGCGCTGGTCGATGGCGAGCAGGTCAAAATTTCCTCTTTTGGTACTTTCTCTGTGCGGGATAAATCGGCCCGCGTGGGTCGGAACCCTAAAACCGGCGAAGAGGTCCCGATCAACCCGCGCCGCGTTCTGACATTCCGCCCGTCCCATCTGATGAAGGACCGGGTTGCAGACGGGAACAAGCGATAACCTGATGCCCAAGTCCCCGGATGCATTCCGAACCATCTCAGAAGTTGCAGAGTGGCTTGAAATTCAGGCCCATGTTCTGCGTTTCTGGGAGAGCAAGTTCACACAAGTCAAACCGATCAAACGCGCAGGCGGGCGGCGATATTATCGCCCCAACGACATGCTGCTGCTTGGCGGGATCAAACGTTTGTTGCACGAAGACGGGCTGACGATCAAAGGCGTTCAGAAAGTCCTGCGCGAGGAAGGCATGGGCCATGTCGCCGCGCTTTCCGCCCCTCTTGAAGGCGTTACCCCAGAGGATCTGACCACGGCTGGCGAAACGATCGACATGGCACCGATGCACGAAGATGCAGAGCAGACCCATGAAGGCGTTGTGCTTGCGTTCGAATCGCGCGCGGGCAAGGCTGCAAAAGGTTCAGACCCGCAACAAACCCCAGCTCCCGACGCGCCAGAGCCACCGACGGCGCAAGCTGACACCCCACCTTCTACTCCGCCGGTTGAGGGCGAAGCCCCCACCGAAGCAGAGCCTACCCCATCCGCGCTGGATAAAGGTATCGACGAAGACCTGCCAAGTTTCTTGCGCCATCCGATGACCTCTGCACCCGTGCCGCCAAGCGACAACACGCCTGACGAAGCGCCTGCTGCACCGCAAGCCGCGACACCACTCGAAGACGAAGCGACCAAGACACCTGCCGCATCTGCGCTACCGCCAGAGGCAGATATCGATCATAGCGTCGACAACATCTTTGAGGATGACGAGGACCAAGAAGAACCACTTGAGGCTGGCCCAAAGCCACGCGTGATCGACCTGCCCCCGCTGCTGGCAGAAGACGCGTTCCCGGCAAAACCCTCTGTGCTGTCCGCGGCGCTGATGTGCCGCGATCTGTCACAGGAATCGGCTCAGGATATTGCGCCATTGCTTAACCGCTTGGCCGAATTACGTGATTCCATGCGCGCTGATGTGCTGCGTCGTACAAAAGTCTAAGCTGCCCGTGCGATTTGCAACAATTCCCCCTTGCGCGCCCGGTTTTATCAGGTATGAAACGCCTCATGTCGGGCTATGGCGCAGCCTGGTAGCGCGTCCGTCTGGGGGACGGAAGGTCGCAGGTTCGAGTCCTGCTAGCCCGACCAACCGACATACAACAAACGCCCGTACCCTGATGGGTGCGGGTGTTTGCATTTGAAAGGCCCGGATATGATCGGCGTAGTTCCCAACCAGCATATCACCGACATGATCGCATCGGGTCAGATCATCGGCACACCGCCCGTTGATGACGCTCAAATTCAACCGGCCAGCCTTGATCTGCGTTTGGGTACAGTGGCTTACCGCGTACGTGCGTCGTTCCTTGCAGGACATGGTGCCAAGGTGGCAGACCGTCTGACTGAGTTCGAGATGCACCGCGTGGATCTGACCGAGGGTGCTGTGCTGGAAAAGGGCTGTGTCTACGTCGTTCCGCTGATGGAGACCCTCGCCCTGCCCCAAGACACCTCTGCGGCGGCCAATGCCAAAAGCTCTACCGGGCGGTTGGATCTGCTCACACGGACAATCACTGACGGTGGCACGGAATTCGATCGCATCGCGCCAGGCTACACCGGCCCTCTATACGCCGAGATTTGCCCGCGCTCGTTTTCGGTGCTGGTACGCCCCGGTATGCGGCTGAACCAGATACGGTTCTCGACCGGGGATGCGACGTTAGATGATGACGCCCTGCGTGCCTTGCATGCGGATACACCGCTGGTCGATGGCGAGGCCGTGATCGACGATGGTTTGGGCTTTTCCGTCGATCTGCGGCTGCCTGATACGACGCTTGTTGGCTATCGCGCCAAGCCGCATACCGGTGTGATTGATCTGGACAAGCTCGGCTATTACGCGCCCGCCCAATACTGGGAAGAGGTCCACAGCGACAATGGCCAGATTATCCTCGATCCCGGCGCGTTCTATATTCTGGTAAGCCGCGAGGCCGTGACGATCCCCCCCGAATATGCCGCCGAAATGGCCCCCTACCTCGCGATGGTAGGTGAATTTCGGGTGCATTATGCAGGGTTCTTCGACCCCGGGTTCGGCCATGCTTCCGCAGGCGGAGCAGGGTCACGCGGCGTGCTCGAAGTACGCTGTCACGAAGCCCCCTTTGTGCTTGAGCACGGTCAAGTTGTCGGACGGCTCGTCTACGAGAAAATGACCCAAGTACCAACCCAGCTCTACGGCGCAGGCATCGCGTCGAACTATCAGGGGCAAGGGCTCAAGCTAAGCAAGCATTTCAGCCCACCGCGTTAAGGTCAGCGTCAGGGCGCGCTGCCGGTTGCTAGAACCGCGTCAGCTTGCGCATGTTTCGCACCATTTTGCGCGCCTGTTTTCCCTGTTGGTTACCGGCTTTATTCCGCCGTGCGTTTTCAGCAGGGCTTGGCGGCACGGTATCGCTATCGCGACCTTGCGCAGCATTTCGGCCCTTCCCAAGTTTAGAGGCTTGGTCAAAGCCGATATTGATACCCTTATTGATCAATCGCCCCATAAAGCGACGCATGATCATGTTCACAATCTGGTTCATTTCGTGATTTCACTCCCGCATAGGTCTATATCCGGGCTTAATATAGCATCCTTTGCGGCGATTTTCAGGCCCGTGGGGGATTAATCCTCGAACAGCTCGCTCTGGCCCTCGGTGGCCTCTGGTTCTTCGTCGCTATCGACACCCGGAATTGCACTGAATGCGGGACGCCCCTCGAGCAGCCCGGCAGAGCGGAGCTCCTGTAGACCTGGCAGATCGCGCGGGCTTTCTAGCCCGAAATGTGCCAGAAACTCTTGGGTCACGACAAAGGTCACGGGCCGGCCGGGCGTCATCTTGCGGCGGCCAAAGCGGATCCAGTCAAGTTCAATAAGCTGGTCCAAAGTCCCGCGCGATACCGACACGCCGCGGATCTCTTCGATTTCGGCACGGGTGGTAGGCTGGTGATAGGCAATGATCGCCAGCGTCTCGATCGCGGCGCGGGACAGTTTACGGATCTCGACTGTCTCATGCTGCATCAAATACCCCAGATCGGCGGCCGTGCGCATGGCATAGGCATCCCCGATCCGGCATAGCTGCACCCCCCGCCCGGCATAGCGTTTACGCAGATGCACCAGCGCTTCGGCAGGATCACAGCCGTGGGGCAGACGGGCTGCAATCTCGCGCAGGGACATGGGATCTGCGGTGGCAAATAGGATCGCCTCGATCATGCGTTCTTGTTCGGCCAGAGGTGGCGCGTCAAACAGGCTTTCTTCAGTTTGTTGGGCGGGGTCGGCCACGTCAGTAATCCTTCTTGCGCAACTGGATCGGGGCAAACATCCCCTCTTGGCGGATTTCCAGGTGCCCTTCCTTTACCAATTCAAGCGACGCTGCAAACGTTGATGCCGTCGCCGAGCGGCGCATTGCCGGTTCTTCGCCCCAGCCTTCAGGCAGATAGCGGGTCAGGTCGGACCAATCGCCCTCGAACCCGATGAGACCCCGCATCCGTTCAAGCGCCTGCTCCATCGTAAAAACCTTTTCACGATCCATCACAAAGGGACGAAACTCGTCGCGCGTCCGTATGCGGGCATAACCTTGCATCAGGTCCAGCAAGGTCGCGGTATACGTCACGCGGCGGGTCTGCTGCATTTCCTGGGTCTGGCCGCGGGCAAAAAAATCACGTCCCAACTGATCACGTGCCATAAGCTGCGAGGCGACGTCTCGTATCGCTTGTAGACGTTCCAGCTGAAACGCCAGATGCGCGGCCAACTCTTCGCCCGAGGGGCCTTCGTCTTTGGGGTCAGGCGGCAGCAGCAAACGCGATTTCAAAAACGCCAGCCACGCCGCCATGACGAGATAGTCCGCCGCCAGTTCCAGCCGCAGGGCCTTGGCCTTATCGACGAACATCAGATATTGCCGCGCCAATTGCAGCACCGAAACCTTGCGCAGATCAACCTTCTGGGTCCGGCTAAGCGTCAGCAACAGGTCAAGAGGCCCCTCGAACCCGTCGACATCCACGATCAGCGCCTCGGCGGCGCGCCGTTCAGCAACTTTTGTCTGCCCGTCGTCCATGACCGTATCAGCCATTTACCGCCCCGCCCAAGAGCGTGTCGATCTTGGCGCTTAGGGCAGGAATGTCGACATCATCAGGCTCACGGCGCATCGCCAGCGCCCGTTCTGCACGAGTTTGCGCAGCGTCGGTCATTTCGCCTGCTGCCTCGGCCACACGGGCGCGGTCTGCCAATGTGGCGTTGCAATAAAGAACGACGTCACAGCCTGCCGACAACGCATCAGCCGCAATCTGGTTTACTTCACCCGCCAATGCTTTCATCGAGATGTCATCGGTCATAATCATATTGTCAAAGCCGATGTCCTCGCGGATCAGGTTCATCATCACCGGTGACAGCGTGGCAGGACGTGGATCAATCGCGTCATAAACAAGATGCGCTGTCATTCCCATCGGCAGGTCGCACAATGCCTTGAAGGGCGCAAAATCATGGGTGTCCAACGCCTCGCGCGGAGCATCCACCAAGGGCAAGGCAAAATGACTGTCCATCGTGGCGCGCCCGTGTCCGGGCATATGTTTGACCACGGGCAAAACGCCCCCCGCCAACATGCCGTCTGCTGCCGCACGGCCCAAAGCCGCGACCACGTCCGGCGTCGTGCCATAGCATCGGTTGCGCAGAAACTCATGCGTTTGCGTGCCAGCGACATCGACCATCGGCGCGCAATTGCTGTCGATGCCGACGCGGTGCAGCTCATGCGCGATCAGACGAAAGCGCAGATACATTGCCTCTGCCGCATGGCTGCCCGCAGCCTGCACAAAATCAAGCGGAGCCGACCAATCGCGCCACTGCGGCGCACGCAGACGCTGCACCCGTCCGCCTTCCTGATCGACGGTAATCACTGCATCATGTCCCGCCGCGTCGCGCATTTCAGCGCAAAGGGCACGTACCTGATCAGGCGTGTCGATATTGCGTGCAAACAGAATGAACCCAAAGGGTTTTACGGCGCGAAACAACGCCTTTTCTTGCGCCGTCAGCCGCAGCCCCGACGCATCCAGTATTGTCGCCCCGCACCGCATCAACGTGTAACGACGGGAATGCAGTCAGTGTTTTCAGCAACCAGCGCCGAACAAAAACGCCGCGCGTCGGCAATATCCGAAAACCCATGCGCGCGCAGACGGTAGAACGTCCGACCGCCGCTGCTGGCCTCTTGGATGATGCGGTCTTTGCCTTCCATATAGGCGCCGAAACGTGCGTTTAAACGGACCCATTGCGCCCGTGCGATCTGCGGTGAATCGAATGCGCCCAGTTGCACCAGACGTGTGCCTGTGGGCAGGCTGTCGGGCGAAAGCTCTTTGACTTCTGCCGCAGCCACGGGTACGGGTTCAAAGGATGCTTTGGTCGCAACCATGCGGCCACCGGGCCGATTTTGTGGCCGCAAGGATGCACGTACGCCGGGCTCTTCACCCATGGCCACGGCCACCGCGTTCGACACCGCCATTTCGAGCGGATCCACATCCATCGTGGCACTCGCGTTCATCGGCTCTGGCAGCGCAGTCCCATCTTCCTGGTCTTCCAGTGGTTCCATCCCATCCGTAAGAGAGGCAACCAGACCGTCCACATCCCCGTTTTGCAACGCCGCTACGACGTCTACCGCTGGCGAAGCGGCGACAGGGGCCTGTTGCACAGGTGCAACCATCGCGACGGGGATGGGCTGGTCTTCTTCTTCCAGATCCAATGGTTTCGGGGCCAGTATCAACTGTTCAGCGAACTGGTCCGCCGTCCCTTCAGAGGCAACGGCGTTAACCGAAAGCCCTTGGTTATCGGCCAGTTGCCCGCCCGGATTTTCAGGGCGCACACGCATATCGCCTTGGGCGGCACGGACCACCGGAATACCCGTGACATCGCGCACCAGCAGCTTGTAGCCCCACACCCCGATCCCGATGATCAGGGTGATAGAAAGCGCAGCACCTGCGAAGTTTGCAAACTTTGTCAAAGGCTTAGCCGGTGTTTGCGGGCCTAGTCCGGTGTCATGCTCAAAGGAATACCCCCCACCCTGGGAGGAGGACGTGTAATCTGCCATTTCTGCCTCACTGACCGCGTCCGGCATCGCCTGCGCGGGTCTGTTTTTTGAACCTGCCTGACCAGCGTGTGTGCGTTAACGCATCTCTTCCGCTGGCTTAACCCCAAGAATACCAAGACCTGACGCAATTACAATCGTTGCGGCCTGCGCAAGGGCGATTTTCGATTGCGAGACCGCCGCATCATCTTGCAAGAAACGCAGCTCTGGTACGTCATTGCCACGGTTCCAAAGCCCGTGGAAATCACCCGCCAGTTCGTAAAGGTAGAACGCGATCCGGTGTGGTTCGTTGCTACGCGCCGCCGTCTCGACCATCCGCGGCCACTCTGCCAGCTTCTGCGCCAGTTTCAGCTCTGCCTCATGGTCCAGCTTGCTTAGATCGGCGCGTTGAAGCGTTTCAATATCTGTCGCGACGCCGGCCTCTGCCGCCTTGCGCAACACGGAATGCACGCGAGCGTTGGCGTATTGCACATAAAAAACGGGGTTTTCGCGCGATTGCTCAAGCACTTTGGCAAAGTCGAAGTCCAGCATCGCGTCATTTTTACGAGTCAACATAACGAAACGCGTCACATCCGCGCCCACTTGATCAACAACATCACGCAGGGTCACAAATGTCCCTGCCCGCTTGGACATTTTGAATTCCTTGCCGTCCTTGAACAGCTTGACCAGCTGCGTCAGCTTGATGTCGAGCGGCACAGCCCCTTCCGACAGTGCCGACACCGCGGCCTTCATCCGTTTGACATAGCCCCCATGATCCGCGCCGAACACGTCAATCAACATGTCAAAGCCGCGCTGCACCTTGTCGTAGTGGTACGCAATATCGGGCGCGAAATAGGTCCAGCCGCCGTCCGATTTCATCACCGGGCGGTCCACATCATCGCCATGCGCGGTGGATTTGAACAGCGTCTGCTCGCGCGGTTCCCAGTCTTCGGGCTTCTTGCCTTTTGGCGGCTCAAGCACGCCCTCATAGATCAGCCCTTTGGCTTTCAAGTCATCAATCGCGGATTCAATCCGGCCCGTGCCATAAAGCGACTTTTCGGAATAAAACACATCCATCTCCACCCCGAGAGAGGCGAGATCTTCGCGGATCAGCTTCATCATCTCGTCGGTGGCAAAATTGCGTACATCTTCAAGCCAGGCGGATTCATCCTTATCGATATAAGCGTCGCCCACCTTGTCTTTCAGCGCCACGCCCACGTCGACCAGATAGTCGCCGGGGTATGTGCCTTCGGGGAAAGCAACCTCTTGGCCGTGTGCCTCAAGATACCGCAGATAGACAGAGCGCGCCAAAACATCGACCTGAGCCCCGCCATCGTTGATGTAGTATTCGCGCGTGACATCAAAGCCCGCAAAATCAAGCAACGACGCCAGCGCATCCCCAAAGACCGCCCCACGCGTGTGGCCAACATGCAGCGGGCCGGTCGGGTTGGCGGACACATATTCAACGTTCACGCGTCTGCCCTGCCCCAGATCGCCGCGGCCAAAATCAGTCCCTTGCCCCAGAACCGCGCCAACAACGCCCTGCCAGACCGCAGCGCTTAGCCGCAGGTTCAAAAAACCGGGCCCCGCCACATCAGCCGCAGTAATCCGCGCATCCTCACCCAGCTTTGCAGCCAGCTTGTCGGCGATATCACGCGGCTTCATACGGGCAGGCTTGGCCAGCACCATCGCGGCATTGGTTGCCATATCCCCATGAGACGCATCGCGCGGCGGCTCAACAGTGATGGCGTCAAAGCTCAGGCCGTCGGGCAGAAACCCGTCGGCAACCAGCGTATCAAGGGTGGACAGCACAAGGCTGCGGATATCGGCAAATAGGTTCATAACGGGGTTCCTTCGACTTGGCCCCGTGTATCACCTGAATATGCGCCCATAATCAAGGGCGGTTCAGCCTTTAGCGATCAACCGCTCGTGCTCTTGCAGGGCAAAGCGATCTGTCATCCCCGAGATATAGTCGCTCACGATCCGCGCGAGCGCCGTATCGCCGTCGGCGTCCTCGACGTCCTTGCGCCACTGTTTGGGCAATTGATCCGTATGCGCGCAAAAATAAGGAAACAAATCCTCGACCACCTGCGTCACCTGCTTGCGCATAAGAACCACCGACGGCGCGCGGTACATGCGGTCAAACAGAAATGCGCGGATCACCTTGAGGTCTTGGAACACCGGATCGGAAAACTGGATCAGCGTGCGCCCCGCCATGCGAATATCAGTGGCGGTTTCGGGCTTCATTTCAGCCAAACGGGTCCGCGCGACTGTAATGACATCCTCGACCAGCACACCAAAGAACCGGCGCAACGCCTCGTGGCGACGCCGGTAGTAGTTCAAACCGGGATAAAGCCGGTCCACCTCGGCAAAGTTGTCCTTGAGGATCGGAAGCTCGGCCAGTTCATCCGTCGAAAACAGCTCCGCGCGCAGCCCGTCATGCAGATCGTGGTGGTTGTAGGCCACGTCGTCGGCAATCGCCGCCACCTGTGCTTCGGCACTGGCAAATGTATCCAGCTCAAGATCATGCTGCCGCCCATAAGCCGCTAGAGCCCACGGCAGGACTCCTGTCACCGGCCCGTTGTGTTTCGCCAGCCCCTCCAGTGTTTCCCACGTCAGGTTCAACCCGTCGAATTCCGCATAGTGCCGTTCAAGATGGGTGACGATTCGAATGGCCTGTGCGTTGTGATCAAACCCGCCAAAGGGGGCCATCAACGTCTCCAGCGCATCTTCGCCGGTGTGACCAAAAGGCGGATGCCCCAGATCATGCGCCAGCGCGACAGCCTCCGTCAGCTCTGCGTTCAGACCCAAGGCACCGGCAATCGTGCGCGCCACCTGCGCCACCTCGATCGAATGGGTCAGCCGTGTGCGGTAATAATCGCCTTCATGTTCGATGAACACTTGGGTCTTATGCTTGAGCCGCCGAAAGGCGCTGGCGTGAATAATCCGGTCGCGGTCCCGCTGAAAGCAGGAACGAAAGGTGCTTTCCTCTTCCGGTATTAACCGTCCCCGGGTCAGTGCCGGATCAGAAGCAAAAGAAGCGCGCATAGTCGGTGGTCCTTGTGGCCTGTCCTGAGGGTTTCTATATTGTATGACAAGACAGATGGAAACCGATCACCCCGGAGCCCGAAAAATGAACCTGCCCCCCCAAGTCACCCCGCGCGCCTTTGACCGCCTTGCCGAAATCGGTGCCGCAGCCGAGGGCAAAGCCCTGCGCGTCGCCGTAGAAGGCGGCGGTTGCTCCGGCTTTCAGTACGACATCGCGCTCGATGCCCCCAAGGACGACGACCTGATCCTGGAAGGTGCCGGCCAAAAAGTCGTGGTCGATAGCATTTCGCTGCCCTTCCTTGCCAATGCTGTCATCGACTTCTCCGAAGAACTGATCGGCGCGCGTTTCGTGATTGAAAACCCTAACGCGACCAGCGCTTGCGGCTGCGGCACGTCCTTCTCAATGTAACACTCAGCCCGTTTCATTTTGCCCAATAAACTCCCGCCGGAGGCTGGCCTCATGCCAGCATGCGGCCGCTTTAAAGCTGCACGCGTGCCGAACCTTCCCCCATTTTGACAGGTGCCCGGGCGAAGCGGGCGAAGAACGCGTCGAACTGCGGGCAGGACGCCTCTGCCTGTGCCAAGATATTTTGTGCCGAGGGGGCAAGCGACGCCATTATCCTCCCACGCATACGCGCCCAATCTGATTGCCGCGTGTCTCCCATTTTGAAAAGAGCTTCGGATAGCCCCAATAGCGCACCCTCTGGTGGCGCGTAGCGGATGGAGACCGGACCCTGTGGCACCGCTTGGCTGAACGCCGGTGCCCCTGCCATCTGCGACAGCCAGCCGGCCATCAAATAAATATGATACCCGTCGCCCGCCCCCTCCCCGTGGTGCGGCACGATCTGGCAGGCGTTTGCGGCAGTACGGACAGCGTCTTCCCATAATACGGGCGCAGGCGAGCCGGCCAATCTTAAAGCAGCACAGAGCTCTGCCAACAAATCCATATCCTGATCCAGATAGGCCAAAATGCTGGCGAAGGTCAGGCTTTCAATTGCCGCCAGAGGCAGCGCCGGATCGCGTTGCCCATAATCGGACAGGTAGAAAACAATATGCGCGAGCTCGTAAGATGCCTTTTTATTCGGCAACACAAAGTTTTCTGATCTCAGGAAAAAGCCGCGCAATCGCGCGTGCAGGGTTTCGTCTCGGGTGACGAGCATCCGCCGTGCCATCAACCGCTCTGCCTCAGCGCGTTGCAGATCGGATAGTTCCCCATCGACCAAGCGCATACGCGAGACCCAGTGCACCAATCGCAACCCTGTCTCTCCGGGCATGCCAAGATCCTCGAGATCGAGGGCCAGCGACAGGAAAAAACGGTAATACTGCGGGAAAAAGCGGATCGTTTCCTCCAGTTGATCATAAAAGGATGCGTAGGGCATCAAGGCACCCGACGACGCTGGCATATTCGAGCTTGCCAACACCCCAAGCCATTCGGCGTTTTCCTTTAGCCAGAACACATCGCCAGCACGACGGCGCTGCTGTGCAAACATGCGGCTGATCGCTGCTATATCGGCGTGTTTCGCAGCAATACCGCGGGCGCGAACGGACGAAAGTGTCACAACGTTAGACATAGAACTCCCTTTTCGTTGGTTACCCCTGCGCCGTTTCTGGCGCAGGGTGACACGGGATTATCAGCCAGCGGTAAACAGACCGCTAATCCCCCTGGTCGCCATGGGGTCTGCCTGTAGCTCTGACTGCAATCCGGTGGTGAACAATCCGGTCCCGTGACCACAATGCGGGTCGCGTCCGGTACGAATTAAGCCGGTGGTATAGAGGCCGGTGCCTCCCCCCAGCTGCATCGATGCATCAGCAGCACGACTGGAGGGAAGGGTGTTTTCGGCGTAGGCAATTGCGGTCATATTTTCTTCCTTTTAGGTGGTTTTTGAAATCGGCAGCTAAACCTGAGGCTGCACGTCCCTCATCAATCACCACAGCGCAGCGTGAACCTAGCCGTCAAAAAGATCGAATTTTAATGATGTAATTCATTCACATGCGGCACGTTGTTGATCCCATTGAAATTGCGAACCGACGTGGGCTTCTCCACATTTGAGACAACTTTAAAGACCTATCCTGCACGCCCCTGCCACGACGCTACCCCCTTTGGATAAACGCGTGCTCTACACCCGAATCGCGTGCGGAAACCGGCCAAGCCGGCGCAGCCCCCTTGCCCCATATCGCGGTATGCGCGATAGCTGCGCGAACCAATAAAGGGGGGCTGACATGAAAATCGCCACGTTCAACATCAACGGGATCAAAGCGCGGATCGATGCCCTGCCCCAATGGCTGGACGAAGCGCAGCCTGATGTCGCCATCCTGCAAGAAATAAAATCCGTCGATGAAGGTTTCCCGCGCGAACTTTTTGAGGACCGCGGCTATAACGTCGAAACCCAAGGTCAGAAATCGTTTAACGGCGTCGCAATCCTGTCAAAGCTGCCGCTTGAGGATGTGACCCGTGGCCTGCCCGGTGACGACAGCGACGAACAGGCCCGCTATATCGAGGCGACCGTTGTGGGGGATCATTCATCTGTCCGGCTGTGCGGGCTGTATCTGCCCAATGGCAACCCTGCGCCGGGCCCGAAATATGATTATAAACTGGCCTGGATGCAGCGCCTAGAAGACCGTGCACATGCGCTGCTGGCCGAAGAAACCCCGTTTTTGCTGACCGGCGATTTCAACATTATTCCGCAGGCCGAAGATGCGGCCACGCCGGACGCATGGCGCGAAGATGCGTTGTTTCGCCCGGAATCCCGTGCCGCATGGCGACGCCTGCTGGCGCTTGGCCTGACAGAGGCCTTTCGTGCGCGGACACAAGGGCCGGGGCACTACAGCTTTTGGGATTATCAAGCAGGTGCGTGGAACCGCAACAACGGCATCCGCATTGATCATTTCCTGCTGAGCCCCGCCATCGCCGACAGTCTGCGCGATTGCCAGATCGACAAGGATGTGCGCGGACGTGAGAAACCGTCAGATCACGTGCCGGTGTGGGTCGACCTCGATCTTTGAGGCCTGTCAGGTTGAACCCGTCCATCTTGGTTGTCGGCCGATGTATAGGTGTTCATCGCGGCGACAGCCCCCTCTGCCCATATCAATGAAAGCCAATCGGAAAACGCAGCGCTAAAGTCCTCGGCCTGCGCCAGATCACCGTAGGGACGCGCTTGCTCCAGCCACGCCGCAGGGCGCGTACGCGCAGCTTCGGCAACAGGGCGCAATGCGTCCCAAATCGGATCGTTTGGCACGATCTCGCTGCCGTCTTCCCGCGTGCCTGCGCACATTCGGGCCCAGAATGCTTCGACCAAGGCCAGACCGGCAACCGACCGACCTGCGGCCAATTGATCGCGTAGGATCGGAAGAACGAAACCTGCGTGCCGCGCCGATCCGTCGAAAGCGACGCGGCGGGTGGTGTCGACAATGCGCGGATTAGAGAAGCGCTGCTCAATCAACTCCAGATATGTCAGCGGCATCATGCCGGGCACAGGGGCAACTGTCTGTGTGATCTCGTCAGCCTGCACACGGTGGAACATCGCGCGGATCGCTGGATGTGTCATACAGCCAGAGATCGTCTCGATCCCCAGTACTTCACCAACATTCGCCAAAATCTGATGGCCCGCGTTGAGAATGCGGATCTTCATTTTCTCATAAGCATGGACGTCGTCCGAAAAGGTTGCGCCCACCTTGTCCCAATCGGGGCGGCCTGCGCAAAAATCGTCTTCGATCACCCATTGGCGGAAAGCTTCATGCGTCACCGGAGCCGCGTCGTTCACGCCGAACTCCCGCGCCTGCGCAATCTCGGCAGGGCCGGTGGCCGGGGCGATGCAATCGACCATGGAGTTGGGGAAACTGGCGTTCGCGTCAATCCAATCAGCCAGCGACGGGTCCGACATCCGTGCAAGGGACACGACGGTTTGTCGTAGGATATCGCCGTTGCCTTGCAGGTTGTCGCAACTCAGCCCCGTGAACGGCCCCTGCCCCGCACCGCGCCGCAGACAGAGTGCGGCGACAATGGCCCCAAAGGCCGTGCGCGGGGTTTCAGGGTTCGCAGCGTCATGGACGATATCGGTATGGGACGCGTCGAACCCCTTGCTCACCGGATCAATGTAATAGCCGCTTTCGGTCACCGTCAGTCCGACGATGCGAATAGCCGGATCGGCCATAGCCCGGATAAGCGCACCGTTGCCGTCCTCGATCGGGAGGTAATCGATCATCGATCCTACAACCTCTGCCGAGGTTTGCGCAGGGTCGAGTTCAATCAGCGTTGTCAGGCAATCCTGCGCCAGAAGCTTTTCACGCATGGCCGCATCATAGGGACGCACGCCCGCACCAAGGATCGCCCAATCATGCGCCTGACCGATCTGCATCAACCTGTGTAGATACCACGCCTGATGGGCACGGTGGAAGTTGCCGACGCCGATATGGACAATGCCAGGCGTCAGCGCGCTGCGATCATAGGTGGGCCGGACGATATCAAGATCGCCGAGCGTCGCATTTGAGAGGTCTACCAACTTATCCATGATCCACATCCTTGTCGGATCGCGCGCCAGAAACACGGCGCGGGGTCCAACCTGTCATTCCTGCTGATTGCATCACTCGACCCTTAGGCCCTGCGCATCGAAACGGTGCAGCTTGTCAGCCTGTGGTGTCAGGTAAATCCGGTCCCCGTGTTTCACCGGCAACTCGCCGTCGACGCGCACAGTCATCGGTTCCGAGCCCGCGGCCCCGTGGACGTGCAAGAAGGTGTCAGAGCCCAAATGCTCGGCCACTCCGATGGTGCCTTCCCAAGCGCCTGCGGTGGTGGATACGTCAAGATGTTCGGGCCGGATGCCGATGGTGGGCGCGCCGCGCGCTTCGGCTTCGGCACCTTTGATGAGGTTCATCTTGGGCGATCCGATGAAGCCCGCGACGAATTCATTGCGCGGCTTATAGTACAGCTCAAGCGGGCTGCCGACCTGTTCGATATAGCCTGCGCGCAGCACGACGATCTTGTCGGCCATTGTCATCGCTTCGACCTGATCGTGGGTGACGTAGATCATCGTCGTGGCCAGCCGCTTGTGCAGCTCGCTGATTTCCAGACGCATCCCCACCCGCAGCGCGGCGTCGAGGTTCGACAGCGGCTCGTCAAATAGGAAGGCCGAAGGTTCGCGCACGATGGCACGCCCAATGGCGACACGCTGGCGCTGCCCGCCTGAAAGCTGTCCCGGCCGACGGTCCAGATAGTCGGTCAGATTGAGCGCATTGGCAGCGGCTTCGATCCGGCGCTTCTGCTCATCCGCAGGCAGACCGGCCATCTTCATCGGAAAGGCGATGTTCTTGCGCACCGACATATGCGGATAAAGTGCGTAGGATTGGAACACCATCGCCAGTCCGCGCTTGGCGGGCGGCACATGGGTCGCATCCATGCCGTCGATATCGATATGGCCGGATGTGATATCCTCTAGCCCCGCAATAAGCCGCAGCAATGTCGATTTCCCGCAGCCCGAGGGGCCGACGAAGACGGTAAATTCCCCGTCTTCGATGGTCAGATCCAGAGGCGGAATAACCCGCACGTCGCCGAAGCTTTTGGAAACCTGATTAAGTCTGATTTGTCCCATGTGACTGTCCCTTACTTACTTGACCGCGCCGAATGTCAGGCCGCTGACAAGCTGCTTTTGGCTGAACCAGCCGAGGATGAGGATTGGCGCAATTGCCATCGTGGAGGCCGCGCTGAGCTTGGCATAGAAAAGGCCTTCGGGGCTGGAGTAGCTCGCGATGAAGGCGGTGAGCGGAGCGGCCTTGGCCGCGGTGAGGTTAAGCGTCCAGAAGGCTTCGTTCCACGCGAGGATAAAGTTCAACAGCAAGGTGGAGGCAATGCCCGGGATCGCCATCGGCGTGAGCACATAAAGCACCTCTTCGCGCAAGCTCGCCCCATCCATCCGTGCGGCTTCTAGGATCTCGCCGGGGATTTCGCGGAAGTAAGTGTAAAGCATCCAGACGATAATCGGCAGGTTGATGAGCATCAGAATGATGACCAGTGCGATCTTGCTGTCGAGCACGCCGAACTGGATGCAAAGCAGATAGATCGGATAAAGCACACCTACCGCAGGCAGCATCTTGGTCGACAGCATCCAAAGCAGAATGTCTTTGGTGCGCTTGCCAGGCACAAAGGCCATCGACCATGCGGCAGGTACAGCGATCAAGATACCAAGGACGGTAGAGCCGCCCGCAATGATGATAGAGTTCCACAAGAAGCGCCCGTAGTTGGACCGCTCCAGAACCGCTTGGTAGTTGGCCAGTGTCCAATCAAAGCCGAGAAAGATCGGCGGATCGGCAATCGCCTGCGCCTCGGTCTTGAAGCTGGTGAGGATGGTCCAAAGGATGGGAAAGAAGATCAGGAAACCGATGCCCCAAGCGAGGGCGGTGTTGAAGATCTTGCGGTTCTGGGTGATTGCGCGTGCCATGATATCTCCTCCTCAGGCGTCCAGGTTCTTGCCGACGATGCGCATCAAGAAGATGGCAACGATATTGGCAAGAATGATTGCATAGACACCGCCCGCAGATCCGAGGCCGATGTTTTGGCTTTCCAGCACCCGCTGGTAGATGAGATAGGTCAGCGTTTTGGTCCCAAAGGCACCGCCCGTGGTCACAAAGATTTCCGCAAAGATCGACAGTAAAAAGATCGTCTGGATCAGGATCACCACGGTGGTCGCGCGGCCCAGATGCGGGAGTGTAATATAAGCGAAACGCTTGGTCGCGGGGGCGCCGTCCATCTCGGCGGCGTCCAACTGCTCGCGGTCGAGCGATTGAATTGCCGTCAGCAGAATCAGCGTCGCAAAAGGCAGCCATTGCCAAGACACGATGATGACAATCGAGGTCAGCGAGGCTTGGCTCATCCATTGCACCGGTGTCGCACCGAAGAATTCCCAAAGGTAGGCAAAGAGCCCGTAGTTCGGGTCCATGAACATGTTCTTCCACACCAGAGCCGAGACGGTCGGCATGACGAAAAAGGGTGCGATCACAAGGATGCGGACAAAACCCTGCCCCCACATCGGCTGGTTCAGAAGGATGGCGAGCAAAATACCCAAGCCCACAGTAATCGCCAAAACACTGCAGACAATAATGAGCGTGGTCACCACCGAGGGCCAGAAGGCGCTGGATGTGATGAAGCGCACATAGTTGTCGAACCCTACCCAGCCCAGATCACCGCCGCGCATGGGCAGGTATTTCTTGAACGAAAAGTAAAGCGTCATGGTCAGCGGAATAAGCATCCATCCAAGGAGCAAGACCACCGCAGGGGCCATCATCAGACGTGCCGCTGATCGGGAATGTTGGGTCGCCATCTGGCACATCTCCTCTGCTGGCGGCGGATGCCGCGTTTAGGTGAAGGGTATCATATGAGGTGGTGGGGTGGAAAAGGGCGGCGGGGTCCGCCGCCCTTAATACCGGTGAAGCGGCGGCTTAGCGGTAGCCGGCGGCTTCCATTGCGTCGTTGGTCAGCGCTTGCGCCTTCTCGAGCGCCTCTTCGACGGTCTGCTGACCGGCATAGGCGGCAGAGAACTCTTGACTTACGTCGGTCGCGATGCCTGCAAATTCGGGGATCGCGGCGAACTGAACACCGACGTAAGGCGTCGGATCAACCGTGGAGTTCTGCGGATCAGCCGACAGGATCGAGTCGAGCGTCATCTGAGCAAAAGGCACTTTTTGATACTCTGGGTTCTCATAAAGCGACTTGCGTGCGCCGGGAGGAACGTTTGCCCAGCCTTCGTTCTCGGCAACCAGATCGATGTAGTCTTTGGAGGTGGCCCATTCGATGAACTCTTTCGCGGCATCTTCTTTTTGAGTGCCCGCCGGGATCGCCAGCGCCCATGCCCAGAGCCAGTTGGAGCGTTTGCCAAGGCCCGTGTCCGGTGCCAGCGCAAAACCAACCTTGTCGGCCACGGTGGAATCTTCACCGTTGGTCACGAAGGACGCCGCCACTGTGGCGTCGATCCACATGCCGCATTTGCCTTGCTGGAACATCGAAAGGTTTTCGTTAAAGCCGTTGGAGGCATAGCCCGCAGGGCCGCTCTCATCCATCAGGTCTTTGTAGAAGTTGATCGTGTTGGCCCATGCCTCGGTATCGAACTGGGCGTTCCAGTCCTCGTCGAACCAGCGCGCACCAAAGGAATTCGACATCGCTGTGATAAACGCGCCGCCCTCGCCCCAACCGGCTTTGCCGCGCAGGCAGATGCCGTTGATGTCGTTTTCGCGGTCGGTCATCGCAGCCGCGGCTTCGCGGATGAATTCCCAAGTGGGGTCTTTCGGCATTTCCATGCCGGCTTTCTCCATCAGGTCCGTGCGGTACATGATCATGGAGCTTTCGCCATAGAAAGGTGCAGCGTAAAGCGTGCCCTCGTGGCTCAGGCCACCTGCCATAGCAGGAAGGATATCGTCTGCGTCATAGTCTTCGCTGAGGTCATCCAGCGGTACAAGCCAGCCGTTCGCACCCCAGATCGGCGTTTCATACATGCCGATGGTCATGATGTCGAAAGAGCCGCCCTTGGTCGAGATGTCAGTGGTGACGCGCTGGCGCAGCACGTTCTCTTCCAAGGTGACCCATTCCACTTCGTGGCCGGTCTCTTCGGTGAATTTGTCGGTGTAGCCTTGCATACGGATCATGTCGCCATTGTTCACGGTGGCGATGGTGATCGTTTCAGCAAACGCACCCCCGCCCGTGATCAGGGACAAGGCCGTAGCAGCATACAGTGAGTTCTTGCAGACCATCAATAGTTCCTCCCTCTATAGATGATGAAGCGAGAGTAGCCAGTGATACAACGCGCAGTCAACTTAAATTTTACGCGCGTTAATTATTTTTCAGGCAACCTGAGAACACAACGACTTACGCCGACGCCCGCATGACCAGCGTTCCCTCAAACAACGTCTCTTCGCGTTCGGTCAGCCGGGTTTCGTTTTCGATGATACCGAACAAGGTGCTGGCTGCACGATTCGCGATGGCGCCATAATCCTGTGCGATGGTGGTGAGCGGCGGGCATGTGTATCGCGAAAACGGGTGGTCATCCTGCCCTGCGATCCGCAGGACACAGCCCTTGCCGTGACCAACCTGCATCCCCAGTTCGTAGGCTGCCGACAGCATCCCTATGGCCAGTCGGTCGTTCGAGCATAGCACCGTATCCGTCTCGAACGCCCCCGCGGCCATCAGTTTACCGCCTTCGGTGGCGCCAATTTCCTCAAACTTCCATCCCTCGCCAGGCACCTGATGGATATGTGGCGCAAACCCGTGACGCGCCATTGCCTCCAGATAGGCCTGACGACGTTTGTTGGCGTTGGGATTGCTTGGGGTCTTCATCTCGAAAAAACACGGTGGCTCGCCGCTGCGACACAGGTATTCAACCATCAGATCGACACATTGAAAATTGTCGGTTCCGACGAACGCCTCGCAGACCCCTTCGATATTTGCATCAAAGGTCACAACGGGGACGTCTTTGCTAAAGCGTTCAATATCGGCCCTGTCAGAGGCTTTGCCAAACGGTGCCAGCAAAACGCCCGCCGGTTTAAGGGCCCTCAGGGATTCAAGATTAACCCGCTCCTGTGCGGGGTTGCCGTGCGAGCTGAGCAATATGGGGCTATAGCCCGCTGCCATACAGGCAAGTTCCACCTCGCGCCCGATCTCGGAAAAGAAAGGGTCAGCGAGGTTGGGCACGACAATGCCGATGTTGCGCGTCTTGCGGCGATTTTGGTTTACCGCATAGACATTCGGCCGGTAGTCATACTGGCTAAGCGCCGCTTCGATCCGTTCGCGGGTGGTGCGCCTTACACTGTCAGGGTCGTTGAAATACTTTGACAGCGTGGGCCGGGAAATCCCACTGACGGCGGCAAATTCCTCCATGTTACGGATTCTTTTCTCACCCATCTTGACCCTCGCTTAACAAAACGCTGCGCGCGTAAACTCTAGTCAATATAGGGAAAGGTTCGCCCGGACCGCAAGAGCGCTGAGCCTTGGCGCAGAAACGCCGCGATAGTGGGATTGCCGACACCGCCCCTACGGCGATGCGCGGTTAAACTGTTTAATCGCGACGCCTGATACCTGAGCGGGCGCGAGAGGTCATTGCGGCCCCTGTCTCATCTCTTCGATCCACGGCGGATTGGCACCGGCACGCGAAACAGTCACCGCGGCGACCTGCGCGCCATAGGCCAATGCTTCTGCCAGCACCTCGGGCGTGATGCGTCTGAGGGCGTCTTTGTGCAGCTGCCCAAGCTCTGACATTTTCGCCAGAACGCCTGCGTTGAACGTATCCCCGGCCCCGACCGTATCGACAACTTCCGTTTTCAAAGCGGGCACTTGCACTTCTGCGCCATCCGCCAAATAGCCTGTGGCCCCCTCGCTTCCGCGTGTAAGAATGACGACCGACGGTCCGTTATTCAGAAGATCTGCCACCTTATCTCGGAGCGCGAGCGGCGCGGGGTTGATCCAGTTAAGATCCTCGTCCGAGACTTTCACAATGTCCGCCAGCGCCAGCATATGATCGAGCCGCGCGCGGTAACGCGCTATATCCTTGATGAAACCGGGGCGGATATTGGGGTCGATCATCACCCCACGCCCGTCGGCATTGCGCGCCAGCAGCGCGGCGTAGGTATCTGCCCCCGGCTCGCACGCCAAGCTGATCCCGCCGAAATAGAGCGCCGAAACCTCATCCGAAAGCGCGGGAAGGTCGTCCGCCGTGATCATGCGCCCGGCAGAGTTTTCATCATAGAAATCATAGGTCGCGTGGCCGCCGATCAGCCGTACAAACGCAAGCGTCGTCGGGCGGTCAGAGACAATAAGATGCGACACATCTACATGGCTCTCCTTAAGGCCATTGACCAATTGCTGCCCGAACCTATCGGAAGATAGACCCGAGAGCATCCCCACCTGCGCCCCGAGCCGCCCCAAAGCGATGGCTGTATTAAAGACCGCCCCGCCCGCATGCGGCACGAAACCGTCAGGACCAGCATTGGTTGGTGTCGGGATCATATCGATCAGAGCTTCTCCGCAGCAAAGGATCATCTGTTAACCTTTCAAAAATGCGTCGCGGTCGACGAGGAAACGGTCCGAGAGCGGTAGGCTCGCCGCACCAAGCGCACGCGCGTCAGCACCGATGGTACCTTCGCGCACTTCGGGGATATTCACACCGGGCAACGGCTGGAGCTCGAGCGCGCGCCGGGTCCGCATAACCAGGTCGGCGCGGGTATCTTCGGGCAGCGAGCCATCGATCATCACGGTGTCGAAATCGATCAGACAGGTCGCGGCGCGGATCGCCTGTGCCAGTGCCTTGGCGGCCGCATCAAGCCAACTATCCCGAATGTCTCGTGGGAAATGCCACGCCGCCGGATCGTTCCAGCCATGGCTGTGGCTCTGGCCAGCATCATGCAGCATCGCCTCCAGCGTGGAAAGAGACGCGACATCGACGAGCTGCTGTCCGGATGTACCCGAACCCGTAACGGGCATGGAGCCAAGCGCCCCTGCGTCACCGCTTTTGCCGGTATAAAGCTTGTTGTCGAGCACCAGTCCACCGCCGACAAAATAACCGATATAAAAGTAAAGGAACTCGCGCGGTTTATCGTGAGCACCGAATACCAGCTCCGCACCGCAGGCCGCCGAAGCGTCGTTGCATAGGTAGATTGGGCCCTCAACAAACTTTGCCAACGCCGCCACGATATCGAAGTCGCGCCACGCATCGAGGCTTTGGCTCGCGACGTCCCATGCCCACATGTTGAACGGCAGCGCGACGCCCAATCCCGCCGTCCGACTGCGCTGTGTGGCGGATAGAGTGGCGCGCATTTTTTCTAACGCCCGCTCAGTGAATTTCATAACCGCGCTTGGAGTCGGATGGGCATAAACCTCGCTGCTGTGGCGCAGTACCTTCCCCGCGAAATCGATGAGGATCAGCTCTACGCTACGCCGCCCGACCTTCAGTCCAAGGAAGAATGCACCGTTGGGGTCTAGCCCGATTGGAACAGATGGCTGCCCTATCCTGCCTTTTACCCGCACACCTTTTTTCAGCATACCATCGGCTTCGAGCGCGCGCATGATGACCGAGACAGTTTGCGCAGAGAGCCCCGTCGCGCGGGCGACTTCGACCTTGGGTGTTGGTCCGTTACGGCGCAGCAAAGACAGAACCAGCCTTTCGTTATAGGCCCGCATCCCGCTTTGGTTTGACCCGCGCGTCGGTCGGTCGGCGTGCGATTGATTGTCCTGCAAACCGACCTCCCCCTTTGGTATCTGCGTAGCTTTATCCGCAGAATTCCCAAACAAGCGACAGCAAGTCAATAATTAAATCACTCTTATTTATTAATTAGAGCATTTGTCAGATAGCTCCATCCGCCCCCCCTACGGACGCGTTCAAATCTTGATAGTCGTGAAGACCGAGGTTTCTACGCCTCAGGCTTGGAGCTCAGCGTCCCAATACAGAAAATCCATCCAGCTTTCGTGCAGGTGATTAGGCGGGAATTTACGGCCCATATTCCGGAGGTCTTCGGCCTGCGGCTGGCGCGGTGGTTTGCGCAGCTGGAACCCGGTCTGATGCAGCGCTCTGGACCCTTTTTTCAGATTACAGGGGCTACAGGCCGCCACGACATTTTGCCAGCTGGTGATCCCGCCTGCCGCGCGTGGCACCACGTGATCAAAGGTCAGATCCCCGCGCGCGCCGCAGTACTGGCAGCAAAATTCATCCCTCAGAAATAAATTAAAGCGCGTGAAGGCCACGCGCTTTTGAGGTTTGACATAATCTTTGAGAACGACCACCGACGGGATGCGAATTTGCATCGACGGGCTGTGAACATAATCGTCATACTCGGCGACGATATCCACCCGGTCTAGCCATTTGGCTTTGACGGCTTCTTGCCAAGGCCAAAGCGACAGCGGGTAATAAGACAAAGGTCTATAATCCGCATTCAGCACAAGGGCCGGTTTATTTTTCAGCCCTGCCGGGCTTCGCGTAAATTCAGTTCTAAAGTCGCCGTCCATTGTTCGATCGCCCCTTGCCGTTCCGCGTCCGGTCCAGCGAGACAGCCCCGCTGATGCTTTCGACTATATCTCGTGGTTTGCGTCTGACAAGTCGCAAACGGCTACAAGATGTCGCAGAAGGATTAGGGCGATTACGTAACAGGCATGTGACGGCAAGGGGCTTGCGTCGCGGGGGTCCCCCTGCGCACAGCCAAGGCCGCCGCAGGGGACAGGTCAAAGACCCAGTTTGTCGCGCATAAAGGCAAGCGCCACGCTCAGCCCATCGGGGGCGATCCCGTGGCCTGTGCCCTTCATGATATGGGCAAAGACATCGGTCCAGCCGGCTTCCTGCAGCGTCTCTGCGGCTTGGGGCAAGGACTGCGGCGGGACGACATCATCGGCATCCCCATGCACCAGAAGCACAGGAGGGCGTACGACGATTTCATCTTTCAGACTTTCGGGTGACAGCAAGCGGCCCGAGAACGCCACAACACCGGCCACCGCGTCTTCGCGCCGCGGCGCGACATGCAGCGCCATCATCGTCCCTTGGGAAAAGCCAAACAGCACAACCTGTTCCGGCAGCAGGTCTTCGTCCACCATCAGCGCGTCGAGAAAGGCATTCAGGTCATCGACTGCCTGCATCATGCCGCGCTCGGCTTCTTCCTCCGACGAATTGTCGATCCACGGGATCGGGAACCACTGGAACCCCATGGGCGCACCGGCGCAGGCTTCGGGCGCATCGGGGGCCACGAACAGCGTATCGGGCAGATGTTCACCCAACGGGTCGGCAAGCCCCAGCAGATCGGCACCATTCGCACCATAACCATGCAGGAACACGACGGCAGACCGCGTTTCCCCCGAGACCGGTTCGCGGCGCTCTGCGTTTAGTACTCGTGTCATGAAATCCCTTCCCGTTGTTTTGCCACGCGGTAGTACGAAAACAGGATGCGGGCTGCAACCGATCGCCATGGCGACCAGTCCTGCGCCATCGATGCAAGCTGTTTCGGCTTTGGTCGCTGAGGCAGATCAAACAGGATTTTCGCCGCCTCTTGCAAGGCCAGATCGCCCTGCGGCAGGATATCGGCGCGGCCCAGTGAAAACATCGCATAGATCTGCGCCGTCCACAGTCCGACACCGGGCACCGCCGTCAGCGTGTCAATCACCACGGCATCGGGTGCGTCCCGTAAAGCAGTATAGTCGATCTCGGCCTCGGCCAACGCCAACGCATATCGGATTTTCTGGCGGCTCAGCCCCGCCGCGCGCAAGCCCTCCTCACCCGCGGCGATAATCGCCGCCTCATGGGTCAACCCCGCCGCGTCCATCTTGGCACGCATTGCATTTGCCGACGCGACAGAGACTTGCTGGCTGATGATCGCCCCGATCAGCGCGTCAAACCCGTCCGCCCGCAACCGCAACGGCAAGGGGCCGGTCGCGTCCAATGCGATGGCAAACTGCGACACATGGGCTGCCAGCCACGCGGCACCTTCGACGACATCAGCGTCGCAGGAAATAATCGGGCCAGTACTCATAGGCCCACCCCCTTTCGTGGCAAGGTTTCAATCCACCGCAACCCCGCCTCTGCCCCATGCAGCGCCTGAGCGCCTGCGGGCGGTGAGGGGCGATCAATGACGATCACCCGCAGCCCAAGGTCTAGCGCCGCATCCAGTTTAGGGCGGCTTGGCGCGCCTCCGACATTGCGCAAGACCAGCGTGTCGATCTGCAATCGGCGAAACAATTCTGCTTCGGCTGCCCGCGTAAACGGCGGCTGACCAAAGACGGCTTCGGCAAAGGGTGGCAGCGCGGATCGCGCCTCTGCGTTGGTTTGACGCAAATACAGCCGCGCACCTGAGAAAGGGTGATACTGGTCTAACGTCCCCCGCCCGGTCGCGGCAAAGACGCGCGCCTTGGATCGGATCATCAGCGCGGCCTCGGCCACTGACGCAGCCCGCTCCGCTGGCGCGGTGATATCCCACATGGGCCGCACTATTCGCACATAGGGCAGGTTCAGCTGTGCCGCTGCGCCGAAAGCGATCTGGGATATATCAGCGTCAAACCCGTGCCCCGCGTCCAGAACGGCGGTAAATTTATGCACGCGAAGATAGGCCTCAACCTCATCGACATCGCGCGGTGACCAGATTTCAGAAGGTACGGCCAGCGGGCCAAAGCTCCGCTCCGCCCGTCGCAATACCGCCCGTGCAGACACGCCCGCCGCCGCCATGGCAGTAGCAATCTCATGCGCCTCAGCGCTGCCTGCGATCAGCAGGATATTCGGGCTCTGGTTCATGGCGCGACCATCGACGAGCCCGCCGTCGGACGCAAGGCCCTTGCAGCACCCCAAAGCCCGGTCTACGCATTCACCATGACAGTGATTGATGACACCCGCGCCAAGCGCAACGTTGCCGTGCTGGTGACCGCGCAGGCCTTTCTTGGCAGCCAGATGCCGATGTATTTTGTCGTTGGCGGATTGGCGGGGCAGCAGCTGTCGCCCAATGTCTGCCTTGCCACGCTGCCGATCTCGATGATCGTGTTCGGGTCGATGACCACGGCACCTTGGCTGTCCACTGTGATGCAGCGCTTTGGCCGCCGTGCAGGATTCGTTACGGGCGCGGTTGGCGGTATGACGGGGGCCGCACTTTGCGCATATGCGCTGACGGTGCAAAGCTTCATGATCTTCCTGCTGGGCAGTTATCTGATCGGCATCTACATGAGCTCCCAAGGCTTTTTCCGCTTCGCCGCCACGGACACCGCCTCTGACGCGTACCGGCCCAAAGCGATTTCCTATGTCATGGCGGGCGGGTTGATCTCGGCCATCATCGGGCCGCAGCTGGTGGGCTTTCTGACCGGCGCGAACGGTGACGCGACCGTCATGCGCTTTTATCCGGTCTATCTGGCCGCGATTGCGCTGAACGCTGTGGGCATGGTGCTTTTCGCCTTTCTCAACATCCCCAAACCACCCGTGCCTGCCGTGGATGCCCCCAAGGGCCGCAGCCGGATGGAGCTTTTGAAAACCCCGCGCATCGCCGTCGCAGTGATCTGCGGGATGGTGTCCTATGCGCTGATGAACCTCGTGATGACATCGACCCCGCTGGCGGTTGTGGGCTGCGGCTATGACATCGTCGATGCATCCCACGTGGTGACCGGCCACGTGCTTGCCATGTATGCGCCGTCATTTTTCACCGGCCACCTGATCGCGAAATTCGGGGTCGAGAAGATCCTTGGCCTTGGCATCGCGATCCTTGCGGGGGCCGGTGTGGTCGCGCTGCAAGGGGTTGATCTGAACAACTTCTACATCGCGCTGATCCTGCTTGGCATCGGTTGGAATTTTGGTTTTATCGGCGCGACATCCATGCTGGCCGGTGCGCACGAGCCCCACGAACGTGGGCGGATGCAGGGGCTGAACGATCTGCTGGTGTTTGGCGGGGTGACCTTTGCGTCGCTGTCAAGCGGCGGGCTGATGAACTGCTCCGGCGGCAATCCCGTCGAAGGCTGGGCCGCCGTCAACATCGCGATGATCCCGTTTCTGGTGCTGGCAGGCGGGTCGCTGATCTGGCTGATGCTGCGTCAACGTAGCGCGCGGGTCTAGCCTACCAGCGCCCCGACATAGCACGCCATGACAGCGGGAAATCATTCATCGGCGGCAATTCCCCCGCGCTAACGCGTGCGGGAGAGGCCATCGCCGCGCTGAGCACTTTGTCCGCCGCGCCGAGGCTATACATCGCCGCTCGCGCTGCTTTCGATATCTTGCCACGGTTGGCCCGCGCCTGTCGCAACCGGGCCCGCGCCTTTTCCGCTAGCGCCACGACGCCCGCGTCGGTGCCGTCCAACAGCGGCACGCGCCCCTGCTCGACGAGCTGCGGGATCGCGTGCAGCCAGGCCGCCACCCCAGCACCATAGGCCGCATCCCGCACCGTCGCCTCCTCCGCCGGACCCAAAGACCGCGCGGCCACCCACATCAGATTGCCGGCGGTCTGGTCGATATAAGCGTCGAAATGCGCGGTATCCTCAAAGGCGTCGCGGTAGATGTCCCACCGCCGAGCCGCAGCGAGCGTGTCCAGCAGCACCGCATCCTCGGGCGCGATGGCAAGTGCAAGGGGGGTCGCAACCTCGTGCCGCCGTACGACACCACGGTTCGCGATCTCGTCACAGACGTCGCGCCACCATTGCAGCCGCATCTCTGCGATCATGGTTTCCTGCGTCACCCATGGGGCCCGCGCCACTTCGATGTTGAATGCATAAAGCGGGAACAGCACACGCCGCGCCGCAACAGGTGCGGCCATGCTGGCGCGAAACCGCAGCGGATCGGCGCGCTCGACGATTCCCGCGCAGGCGTTCAGATCGGCATCAAACTCCATCATGTCTTACCCTTTACGGTCCCGGATCAGCTTCCAGCGGATCGCGTCCAGCAGCGCCTCGAATGACGCATCAACGATGTTTGCCGACACGCCCACCGTGGACCAGCGTCGCCCCTGCCCGTCTTCGCTATCGATGATAACACGTGTCACCGCTTCGGTGCCGCCTTGGGTGATCCGCACCTTGAAATCGACCAGATGCATGTCTTCGAGCAAGGCGGAATACTGCCCCAGATCTTTGACCAACGCCTTGCTCAGCGCATTGACGGGTCCGCGATCACAGCCCTCTGTGTCCATACTTTCGCTCACCGACAGACGTTTTTCGCCGTCGACCTTCACGACGACAACCGCCTCTGACAGGCTGACCATCTGGTCATATTTGTTTTTGCGCCGCTCGACGGTGACGCGGTAGCGTTTTACCTCAAAGAGATCCGGCATCTGCCCTAAGGCCTTGCGCGCCAACAGCTCAAAGCTCGCCTGCGCGGTGTCATAGCTATAGCCTTCGGCCTCGCGCGCTTTCACCTCGTCCAGGATCTGCCCCAAGGCGGGGTCTCCCTTGGCGATGGTCAACCCTGCGCTTTCAAGTCGGCGGCGCAGGTTCGACTGGCCGGCTTGGTTCGACATGGGAATGATGCGCGTATTGCCGACCAGCGCGGGGTCAATATGTTCGTAGGTGGACGGGTCTTTCAGGATCGCGCTGGCGTGCAGCCCGGCCTTATGCGCAAAGGCCGACGACCCGACAAAGGCTGCTTGCTTGGTCGGCACGCGGTTCAATATCTCGTCCAGCGCGCGGCTGATCTGCGTCAGGTTGGCCAAGCTGTCCAAGGGGATTCCCGTGTCAAAGCGGCTGATATAAGGTTCTTTCAGCAGTAGGATCGGGATCAGCGTGGTCAGGTTGGCGTTGCCGCAGCGTTCACCCAGACCGTTCAACGTCCCCTGTATCTGCCGCGCGCCTGCGTCAATGGCGGCCAGCGAACAGGCGACCGCATTTTCGGTGTCATTGTGGGTGTGGATGCCCAGACGATCGCCGGGAATGCCTGCGGCGATGACCTCGCCCGTGATGCGCCCGACCTCGGCTGGCATGGTGCCGCCATTGGTGTCGCACAGCACAATCCAGCGCGCGCCCGCGTCATAAGCCGCCTTGATAGCGGTCAGGGCGTAATCGGGGTTGGCGCGGTAGCCGTCAAAGAAATGCTCTGCATCAAACAACGCCTCGCGTCCTTGGGCCACCAGATGCGCGATCGACTTTGCGATATTGTCGGTGTTTTCTTCCAGCGTGATGCCAAGGGCCGCCGAGACGTGGAAATCATGGGTTTTGCCCACCAGACAGACCGTATCCGTCCCTGCGTTCATCACCGCCGCAAGTACATCATCATTTTGCGCCGACATGCCGTTGCGCTTGGTCATGCCAAAGGCCGTCATCTTCGCCCGCGTCGTGGGTGCGGCATCGAAAAAAGCACTGTCCGTCGGGTTCGCGCCCGGCCAGCCGCCTTCGATATAGTCCACCCCCAGCGTGTCGAGCGCAGTGGCAATCGTCACCTTCTCGGCCGTAGAGAACTGCACCCCTTGCGTCTGCTGCCCGTCGCGCAGCGTGGTGTCGTAAAGGTAAAGGCGTTCGCGGGTCATCGCAGCGATCCCTCCTTCATTTTGCCAGATAAACTCCGGGGAGCGTGAGGGGCTGGCCCCTCACTCCCGCACGTCACACATGCACCAGCGCTGGACGCGGCGCAGATCACTTCAACACATCCAGCTTGGCAGGGTCGAAGTCTGGCCCCGGCATAATTTCTACGCCTTGTTTACTCATTCTCACTTCGGCTCCAGCATCTAGCAAAGCAGCCTTGAACGCATCGACCTGAGAAAAATCCTTGCTTTCCATGGCCTTCTGCCGCAGCTCATCGAGTTGACTAGCCAAAGAGGCCAAAACCTCAGAGCCACCGCTCCCGAAACTTGTCGTGTAGGCGGCACGTGCTTTCGCATCATCCTCCCGCGATTTGTCGCTGAGAAAGCCTAGCCATCGCGCATGATCGAGCAGTTTCTGCGGCTGCGCGGTCAGAGCGTTCAAATAGGTCAGCGCGAGATGCGTATTCAGGTCGTCGGCAAGCGCGTCGATCAGTTTCTGATCGGGCTTAAAGGTGGCAGGGTCGCAAGGCTCTAAGTCTCGCGTCAGGTCCATCCACTTCGTTAACGTCTTCGTCGCCTCGTCCCGCTTCTTCTCCGTCCAGTCCATCGGCTTGCGGTAATGCGTGCTGAGCATGACGAAACGGATCACTTCGCCCGGCACGCCCTGATCCAACAAGTCCCGTACCGTAAAGAAGTTACCAAGCGACTTGGACATCTTCTTGCCCTCGACCTGCAACATCTCGTTGTGCAGCCAGTAGCGCGCCATTTCGTCAGTACCATTGGCGCAGCAGCTTTGGGCGATCTCGTCCTCGTGGTGCGGGAATTGGAGGTCCAGCCCGCCGCCGTGAATGTCAAAAACGTGCGGTTGCTTTTTTGCCTCTTCAGACAGACGGTGTTGACGCAAGGGGTCTTTCCACAGCAGTTCGTCCGCCATGGCCGAACATTCGATATGCCAGCCCGGACGGCCGCGACCCCAAGGACTGTCCCACCCCGGCGTTGCGTCGTCCGACGGTTTCCACAGCACGAAATCCATAGGGTTACGCTTGTAGGGTGCGACTTCGACGCGTGCGCCGGCGATCATGTCATCGATCGACCGCCCCGACAGCGCACCATATTCCTTATAACTTTCAACGGCGAAGAGCACATGACCCTCGGCGGCATAGGCGTGTCCCTTGGCGATCAGATCTTCGATCATCGCGACCATCTGCGGAATATAGGCGGTGGCGCGTGGCATGTGGTCGGGCTCTAGCGCGCCAACGGCGGCCATGTCCTCCAGAAACCACTGGGTTGTTTCAGCGGTGATCTCGCCAATGGACCGCCCGCTTTCGGCCGCCCGCGCGTTGATCTTGTCATCCACATCCGTAAAGTTGCGCACATAGGTCACGCGATCCTCACCATAGACATGGCGCAGCAGACGGTTGAGCACGTCAAACACGATGACGGGGCGCGCGTTGCCCAAGTGGGCGCGGTCGTACACCGTCGGCCCACAGACATACATCCGCACGTTTTTATCATCGATTGGGATGAAATCCTCGCGCTTGCGGGTTTTCGTATTGTGCAGCTTGATTGTGGTCATGGCGCGTCCTTACGCAAGGATTGCGCGGGCATGGCACTGAAATCTCGGGAAGAAAACGATGTGAGCAAGCCCGCCGGAAGGTCTTAGCAGGTAATACAGCAAATAAGGGGTGGCATCATCTTCATGCGGTCTGCGTAGCCCGACCCGCACGTGGCGGTCAAGCCTGATTGACAAATCAACCCTGCTCTGCGCCCCTGCGTCTTCACGTTACGAGGGAGAGACGGCATGCAACTATCATCGCGTATTACAGGACTGCTTGGCGGCGGATCAGACGGTTGGGGCGTATTCTTGCGCGCGCGCCAGATGATCGCAGATGGTACCGATGTAACCGAACTGACTATTGGCGAACATGACATCCGCACCGCCGCGCCGATCTTGCAAGATATGCACCGTGCTGCGCTGGCCGGTCACACGGGCTATGCTGCCATTCCCGGCACCACCGACCTGCGCGATGCCGTGGCCGCGCGGCTGCAAGAACGCACCGGTGTCCCCACAACGCGCGATAACGTGCTGATCACACCCGGTGGGCAAAGTGCGCTGTTTGCGGCGCATATGGCGACCTGCAACCCCGGCGATACCGCGCTTTATATCGATCCGTACTATGCCACCTACCCCGGCACGATCCGCGGTGTCAGCGCCCTGCCCCATGCCGTGTTCGCCAGTGCCGATGATGCATTTCAGCCCCGACCCGACGCGATAGCCGCCGCAGCCAAGCAGACCGGAGCAACATCGCTGCTGGTCAATTCCCCCAATAACCCCACCGGCGTCGTCTATTCCCGCAAGACGCTTGAAGGCATCGCGCAGGTCTGCCGGCATCACAACATGTGGCTGATCTCGGACGAGGTGTATGACACGCAGGTTTGGGAAGGCGAACATCTGTCTCCGCGCGCGCTGGACGGTATGGCAGATCACACGCTGGTCGTGGGGTCGATGTCGAAAAGCCACGCTATGACCGGTTCCCGTTGTGGCTGGATCGTTGGGCCGGTCGACGCGATTGAACATCTGACCAATCTTGCGACCCACACGACCTATGGCGTGCCGGGATACATTCAGGACGCCGCCTTGTTCGCGCTGAACCAAGGCACCGCGTTCGAGACCGAAATCTCGGCTCCCTTCCAACGTCGCCGGTTGTTGGCTCAGGATATTCTGGCACGGCAAAACGCCGTCAGCCTCGTGCCCGCCCAAGGCGCGATGTATGTGATGCTGGATATTCGCAGCACCGGCATGACGGGCGAGAACTTTGCCTATGCCCTGCTCGAGAAACACCACATCGCGGTCATGCCTGGCGAAAGTTTTGGCGAGGCCGCGGCGGGACATATCCGTGTCGCAATGACGATCGAGGACACGCGCTTTGCCCAAGCGCTGGCGACAGTGTGCGATTTCGCCGAGGCGCTCGCGGCCTGACACCGGCATCCCGGCAAGAACCGATATGAAAGAATCTAAAAAGGCCGGAGGATAATCCTCCGGCCTTTTTGACTGGCACTTTTTATATATCATCTGCCGATTTTATATATCATCTGCCGAAGAAATCGCGTTGCGACGCCCTCGGCAGATACACCGCCAGTTGTCAGCTTATCAGCTTAGAAACGGTAGGAACCACGAACGTTGAATGTGGTTGCTTCCAGATCGTCGCCGGACACACCATTGACGTCATCGAACTTGTGCTCGAGCAGTTCTGCACCAACGCTGTATTGCTCGGTGATTTTGTAGTCCATGCCGATACCGTAGAAGGAACCGTCTTCGTCACCCATGGATGTGTCGGCACGAGCGTAACCACCGGTTGCGTAAACCAGAGTGTTGCCCAAGTCGTAGCCGCCTTTGATTTTCGCACGAGCAACGGAGTCAACAGTCCCGATCGTGGTGCCTGCAGCGTTGTCCAGATCGATGTCTGTTTTATCATAGTCCAGCTCGCCGCCCAGGACAAAACGACCGAAGTCATAGTTGTAACCTGCGTGGAAACCGTAGGAACCGTTGTCGCCATCCAGATCAGCAACACCGCCATCGGTCTCAGCGTCGGCATAGCCCAACTGCAGACCTGTGTAGAAGCCTGTCCAGTCGCCGCCCAGGTTTGGTGCAGGAACGGGCGCGGTCATTACGGGCTCGATCACTGGCTCCGACAGGCTACCAGCGAATGCTGCGCCTGCGAATGCTGTGGATGCCAGAACGGCTGCGGATGCAAGTTTCATAGTGCGTTTCATAATCGTAACTCCTCGATCAGTTTATATCGGAGCGGGCGCTTCCCGCTTCATCGACACAACACGGCAGCTAAGCTCTGGTTGCAGGATTTCCCAATCACAGGTTGGTGATCGGTAATATGTTGCTCAAATGCACATTCCTTCGGCAGGGCATTGCTGCCGTAGCCCCTTAAAAATAACGCCACACAGGCGGTTTCACCGCACCCTGACACAACACTCGAAAATAAATTTTCCTAAAGTTGGAACCATACCCACGCGCACTGAAGTCAAAATTGGGCAAAAATGCTGCAAAATGTGGCGTCTAGACCGCTATGTGCTAGGTAGCTGAGCAGCCCGGATGGCGGGATTTTCTTCGACTCAGGGGCAAAACGACCATGATTGCATTTCTCACCACCCATATAGAGGTTGTTGGCGTTATCCTGCTGACGCTTGGTGTGGCCTTTATTCTCTTGCAGCAGCGTCGCAGCCCGCAATCAACGGCCGCGTGGATCCTGTTTTTGGTGGTCATGCCTTATGTTGCCGCTCCGCTGTTTCTGGCACTGGGGTTCCGCAAACAAGGGAAACGCTACGAGCCCATCCACTTTACTCAAAAAGAAGATCCGCAAACGCCGGTGCATGCGCTTGACCAGATGTTCCAGAACTTCGGCCTGCCCCCCGCGCTAGAGGCGCAGCGGTTCAACTTGTACGAGACCCCGCAAACCGCCTACACCGCCGCGATGGAGCTGATTGCCAGCGCAACGCAGACCATCGACGTGCTGTTTTATATCGTCTCAGATGACGATACCGGCAATCATGTCGTCACTGCGCTGACCGAGAAAGCCCGCAATGGCGTTAAAGTCCGCTTGCTGATGGACCGATTGGGCACGTTGCGCGGCCCCTCCAAGGCAGTCAAGGCGCTGCGCAAGGCCGGCGGGGAGGTGCTGTTCTTTTCCCCGATCCTGCAACTGCCCAGCAGTGGCCACCTGAACCTGCGCAATCACCGCAAGATGATCATCGCCGATCACGCCCGCGTTTTCTCGGGCGGGATGAACATTGGCGAACACTATATGTCTGACCATCCGCACACGGATCATTGGGTTGATCTGGCCTTTACCCTTGAAGGGCAGTCGGTACAGACATTTTGCGATGTGTTCCGCTCAGACTGGGAAGTCGCCTGTGGCGAAGATGTAGACCATATTACTACGCCCGCCCCCACAACAGCGGGAAATGCCACGGTACAGCTCATCCCGTCGGGCCCTGATATCGTCGAAGACCCGCTGCACGACGGGATCATTCGTGCGCTGCATCTGGCGCAAACCCGTATCTGGATCGCCACGCCGTACTTTGTCCCGACAGAGCCGCTGGCGAATGCGCTGCGCATCGCCGCGTTGCGCGGGGTCGATGTGCGTATTTTGGTACCGCATAAATCAAACCAGCATATCGCCGACTTCGCACGTGGCGGATACTTGCGCGATGCCCATACGGCGGGTGCTAAAGTCAAATATTTTGAACCCGCCATGATCCACGCCAAAGCCGCGTTGATTGATGATGTCGGCCTCGTGGGTACAGCAAACTTTGACGTTCGCAGTATGCTTTTGAACTTTGAGGCGATGTTGTTCGTTTATGATGCAAGCAGCGTGGCAATCCTGTCGGACTGGTTCAAGGCCCGAGAGGCAGAGTGCCACGAGAACATGCCAAGCCCACACTTACCCCGCCGCCTGGCCGAGGGCGTCTTTCGCATAGGAGCACCGATCTTGTGACCCAAACCACCCTTCGCATCGCCAGCTATAATATGCGCAAGGCCATGGGCACGGACCGCAAACGCGATCCGGACCGCGTGATGCGGGTGATACAGACGCTCAATGCCGACATTGTCGTGCTACAAGAGGCCGACATGCGGCTTGGGCCCCGCCCCTCGGCACTGCCGGTGGATCAGGTGACCGCCCAAACCGGTTTGATCGCGGTGCCCGTCCCCAGCGAAGTTAGCATCGGGTGGCATGGCAACGCCGTCCTACTAAGCCCTGATGCAAAGCTGGTTGATGTAAAACACCTGAACCTGCCGGGAATTGAACCCCGGGGTGCAATGGTGGTCGATTTCGACCTCGCCGACATTCCCATGCGCATCATCGCTACTCACCTCGGTCTCATGCGCCGATCGCGTCGCGCACAACTTTCAGCGTTAATCGCGCATCTGGATGAACAGTCTCAACGTCCGACGCTTATCGCGGGAGACATGAATGAGTGGTCGCTGAACGTCGGTCTTGGACGGCTGGCGCATCATTTTGAGATTTATGCTCCGGGCAAAAGCTATCACGCACGCCTGCCGCTGGCAGCACTGGACCGCATCGCGGTAGACGCCGCGCTGAATGTCACAGACGGCGGCGTATGCGAGACGGACGACGCCCGCCGCGCCTCGGATCACCTGCCGATCTGGCTTGATTTTACGCAGTCAGCGGGTCAGTGAATTCCGACACTTAGCGCTGAAGCATAACATTACAAAACCACCGTATCCCACTGATATTATTTGATTTAGATCCAAAGTTAAACTGAAATATTAAGTTCTATTCTAGCGCCGCTCTCAACTGTAGCTCTTGCACACGCGCGGCTTCGACAGCGGCGTGTTTTACCGGTCCGAAACCGCGTATATCCAACGGCAACGCCAGCAGCTTATGCACGACCTCACTGCGTGCATCGTCAACCTTGGCCGGCAGCTCCTCCATCAAACCTTCGTACCAGCGGATCAGGGCAACCTCTTCGCGGCGCTCTTGCGTGTAGCCAAACACATCCAGCGTCGTACCACGCAGCAGGCTGAGCTTCGCAAGGCCGGACAGCACAGGCCTGAGCCACGCACCAAAAGCACGCTTAACCGGGCGCCCGCGTGCATCCTTGCGCAAGGATACGATCGGCGGGGCCATGTGGTAGTTGATCTTGAACCCCGGCTCGAACTCTTCCTCCAGCTGCGCAGCAAAGGCGGGGTCACTGTGCAGACGCGCAACCTCGTATTCATCTTTGAACGCCATCAGCTTGTACAAAGCTTTGGCGGCAACCTGCGTCAGATCTTCGGCGTGAGCATCTGGAATTGCGCGGCGGAATTGCGCTAGGCGATCGACATAGCGCTGCGCATATCCATCGTTTTGATACGCACGTAGCCGTTCAGCTCGGTCGGCAATAATCGCATGACTGTCCGCTGAGGGCTTTGTCTTTTGCGGCAGAGCAAGCGCATCGGGCGTTGCTGCCATAATGCGCCCCAAATCAAAGGCGCGGTGGTTTTTGTCTATCGCTACGCCATTCAATACAATCGCCTGTTGCAATGCCCCATGAGAAACCGGCACGAGCCCTTTTTGCCACGCAAAGCCCAGCATCATCATATTGGCAAAAACCGTATCACCCAAAAACCGTTCGGCCATGGCATTGGCGTCAAAACCTATAAGGTTGCCAGCCCCCACCGTCGCGCGGATAGCCTCCTCACGCAGATCGGTGTGCAGCTGCGCATCACGGTGCAACACCAGATCACCTGTCGGCATTTCCGCAAGGTTCAGCACAACCTTGGTGTCGGCCCCGTAGTAGACCGAGGCCTGCGCGGCTGAAGACACAACGATATCGCATCCAATCACGGCATCCGCCGCCCCGTGATCAATACGCACCTGATGGATCGCATCCGGCGACATCCCGATCCTGATAAAGCTCAGCACGGTCCCAAATTTCTGCGCAAAGCCGGTGAAATCCAGCACGCTTGACCCTTTGCCTTCCAGATGCGCCGCCATCGTGATCAACGCGCCCACGGTAATGCCCCCCGTGCCGCCAACCCCTGTGACCAGTAGGTCAAACGGCTTCTGTAACTTTGGCAAAGCGGGCGGGGTAATGTCAGACAGCAGCGCGTCGATATCCACCTCGGCACCGGTTTTCTTGCGCCGCACAGCCCCTTCAAGGGTCACAAAGCTCGGGCAGAAACCGTTCAGACAGGAAAAATCCTTGTTGCAGCTCGACAGGTTGATCTTGCGCTTGCGGCCCAGTTCAGTCTCCAGCGGCTCGATGCTCAGACAGTTGCTTTCGAGCGAGCAATCGCCGCAGCCTTCGCAGACGGCCGGGTTGATAAAGGCAAAGCGTTTCGGGTCTTCCATCTGGCCGCGTTTGCGGCGGCGGCGCTTTTCGGTGGCGCAGGTTTGCTCGTAGATCAGCACCGACACGCCTTTGACCTCGCGCAGTTCGCGCTGCACGGTGTCCATCTCTTCACGCGGATGAAAGCTGGTGCCTTGCGGGAAATCAGCACGGGCGAATTTGTCGATGACATCCGACACCAGCGCGACCCGCGCCACCCCTTCGGCACGACATGTTTGTGCGATACCAGCCACACTGATCGGCCCGTCCACCGGTTGCCCGCCGGTCATCGCAACCGCATCGTTATAAAGGATTTTATAAGTTATATTTGTCTGAGCCGCGACCGCCTGACGAATCGCAAGCGAGCCCGAGTGGTACCACGTGCCCTCGCCCAGGTTCTGGAATAAATGCTTGCCACCGTTAAACTTGGACGCCACCACATGCGGCACGCCCTCGCCGCCCATTTGCGCATAGCCGCCGGTTTCACGGTCCATCCACCCCGCCATGACATGACAGCCAATGCCCGATGCAGCCTGCGAGCCTTCGGGCAGTTTTGTCGATGTATTATGCGGACACCCCGAACAGAAATAGGGCGTGCGCTTGGCCCCTGGCACGTTCAACAAAACAGGCGGCTTTTCAGTCAGCGCACGCGCTTTTCGTGGCAGGTTTTCATCCGGAAAGAACGCATCAAGCCGTTCAGCCACGACCGGCACCAAGGCCAGCGGGCTTAGCTCTCCGGTCCATGGCAGCAGAGGGTCGCCTGCCGCCCGGTGTTTGCCGACCATGCGACCGGGCTTGTGCCCCGGCCAATCGTAAAAATATTCTTTAAGCTGGCTTTCGATGATGCCGCGTTTTTCCTCGATCACCAGGACCTCTTTGGTGTCGGACACAAATGCCAGCGCATCCCGTCGCGCCAAGGGCCAGACCATGCCGACCTTGTAGATATCGATGCCAAGACGCCGACACGCCGCCTCGTCCAGACCCAGCAGGCGCAGCGCCTCCATCAGGTCCAGATGGCCCTTGCCGGTGGTGACGATGCCAAAGATCGCGTCTTCCAGATCATAGATGCGCTTGTCGATCGGGTTGGCTTCGACAAAGGCTTCGACGGCTCGCAGCTTATGTTCCAGACGTGTCTCGATCTCGGGGCTCGGCATATCAGAGCGGCGTACATGCAGACCGCCGGGCGGTGGCGTGAATTGCGGCAGCGTGAGTGTGCGGTCGGGCTGCAACGCCACGGATTGTCCGCTTTCGACCGTTTCAGAGATCGCCTTGAAGCCGACCCATGTGCCGGAAAAACGGCTCAGCGCGAGCCCGTAGGCCCCGAATTCAAGAAACTCCCCCACGTTTGCGGGGTTAAGCGTGGGCATCATCCACGTCATGAACGCCACATCTGATTGATGCGGCATCGACGACGACACGCACCCGTGGTCGTCCCCCGCAACAACCAGAACGCCGCCCTTGGGCGACGACCCGTAGGCGTTGCCGTGGCGCAGTGCATCGCCCGACCGGTCCACTCCCGGCCCCTTGCCATACCACATGGAGAACACGCCCTCCACCTCACAATGCGGATCAAGCACGGCCTGCTGCGCCCCTAGAACCGCCGTGGCCCCAAGGTCTTCGTTCACCGCAGGCATGAAGGTGATGTGGTTGTCCTTGGTCACATCGCGCGCGCGCCAGAGCTCAAGATCGACCGCGCCCAAAGGCGACCCGCGATACCCCGAGATAAACCCCGCGGTGTTTAGCCCCTGCTGCTTATCGCGCCGCGCCTGATCAAGCATGATCCGCACCAGCGCTTGCGTACCAGTCAAAAACACAGTTCCTTCGGTCCGCGTATAGCGGTCCGACAGGGCGTAGGGGTAAAAGTCGTGGGTCTCTTTGGTCATGATGGCGATCCTTGGCTGTTATGACCATCAAACCACATCTCCGTGAAATATCTGTCCTCACTTGCGCCTGATTGCGGATTGATCGAAAATTCTATCCGCATGGAATAAGGAAACCGAAATGTCTGACCAGATGATCTTTGACGACCGCGACCGTCGGCTGCTTGAGCTTTTGCAGCGCGATTGCCGTATCTCGAATGCCGAATTGGCCGACAAGGCAGGCATGTCGGCTTCTGCCTGCTGGCGACGGGTCAAGGCCTTTGAGGACGCGGGCGTCATCGAGCGGTATCGGGCGGACGTATCCCCGACCAAGGCGGGCAATAGCTTTCAGGCCTTGGTACAGGTGCAATTGGCCCGCCATAACCAAGAGAAACTAGCCGAGTTCATCAACGCGATCGCGCATCGCGCGGAGGTGCTGGAATGTTATGCCACGACCGGGCAAGCTGATTACCAGATGCGAGTCCTATGTCGTGACATCGCCGCCTACAATCGTTTCCTAGAAGATTTTCTGTTCCGTCTGCCTGCGGTCGAAAGCGCCCAGACCAACGTCGTGCTGCGCGAGATCAAGAGGAACACCAGCATCCCGATGTGAGCGGATGCGGCGGAAGTGAACGCCGATATCTCGCTCAGTTGCATCCTCGCTTGAGCGCTGCCGACGCGAGGTCCCGATGCAACCAAAGAGATGCAACCCTGAGCAGAATAACAGCCCCCATTAATCCAATAGAAAAATTAGAAGTTTAAGATTTTCGCTATTTAATGTGCAATATATTTAATTCCGTATCGAAACAACAAACAAAGGGACTTTCAAAATGAAATGGATTTTATATCCACCCCGAACAGCACACTGTTCTCATCATAAAACGCGACGTTCGAGTTATTCCAAGAATAGCCTATACTCACAGCCACATTCCTGTGAACCTGACTTTTTAAATTGACAGTGTATTGATTATCTTCTCTCGGTTCTCCGAAGTGTGAGCCTCCCCCGAAATTCCCATATGAAATGGACAATGTTGTCTTACGTTTGAACACGGGGCGTGTGATTGACGCCGTAGCCCCCCATCGTGATGTGTGTTTTCCCGCGATTTCCTCGCCCCAGTTCACACCCGTATAGAGTGCACCCACATCTGGCACGGCGCTTAGTAAACCAAGGTTAATATAGCTCTTTGGATAGTCATCCCGAAACGATCTCTTGAACGCCCATTTTGCCTCGTGGTGCCCCCAGCCAGTCGCGAAGGCCTGCGATCCGCCAAGCGACGCATACACTTCTTCGACGCTGGCGTTCTTCTTTTCGGCAACGCGCACGCCCGCGCAACTGTCGATCCAGGTATAAGACGCGACATGGCTGCCAAGGCACGCCGACGCCCCGACAGCGTGTTTTGACAGGCTGTGTTCGGGGGCGAATTCGTATGAGCCGTAGGCAGAAAACTTGAGAACATGCGCCGGTGCAACGCTGTACAACAGCATACCTGCCGCCCTCGCGCCCACGGTCATCCCCGCCTTGGCCTGATCTTCCTCATCGGTGCGGAAGGTAAATTTTCCGATATTGAATTCGTCGCCTGGCAGTCCGTTGTTGATGTTGGAATCGTAGCCGATCAACGGCTTGAGCCCCACGTAAGACAGCAGCTTCTGCGGCCCCTGTCCGGGGCGGTGCATCAGACCATCATACCGCATAAGCCGCTTCAGGTAAGCCTCGTGCCCAGGCGGCTTTGTCTTGAGCATGCTAAAAAAGCTCAGATGCTGAGATCCCGATATTATCGCGGATTTCCACACTGGCAGAGGGTCAGCCAATGGCGCGGTCGCCAAGCCGCACAATAGAATAGCGGTGCCAGCTCTGAAAAGGTTAAACAATTTAATACTCAACATTTTTATTAGGTTAAGGGGCGACATATGCCGCCCCTGCTGAAGCTCTTTGAAGGAATTTAGTCTTGTACTACTGCTTCCCATTCGCCAGCGACGAAGGTTCCATCAGAGAGAGAGCCTTCGATACCACCAACTACGGCCTCAGCGCCGTCACCAAGGAAAGTACCGTCCATAGTTCCTGTGAAGGTGTGCTCTTCCTCTTGGCCATCGACGTTTCCGTTGAGGTTCCCAGACAGGTCCGCCAAAAGGTTACCCCCTGAAATTGAGCCGTCCGAAACATCAATGGTACCGTTCACGGAATTACCTTCTTCGGAAATTTGGAAGTTGGTCATGGAGCCAGAGATTTTAGACGTTGCGAAGTCGGCAACCAAATTCAACTCCGCCGCAAGTACGGGCGTGTCGTTTTCCGCCATGTCTGTGCGAACCTGCTGCTGATCATCGTTAAGCCAAAAGCCCGCGAACCCTGCGTAGCTGGCCGTTCCCTCAGTAGGCATCTCTTGGGCTTCTGTCTTGTTTGTATAAATACCGCTTTCAGGATCGTACCCGCCGATTTCGTCAACACGTTTGGTTACCGCGTCCGCTTTGTTGCCCAGATCTTCAAAGCCAGAAATGCTGCTGCTGCCGCATGCGCTCAAGGCTACTGCGATGACAGGGGTAGCCAAGGCAAGTTTGAATGTTGAGAAGTTCATGAAATATCCACTTTCTATACTTACGTTTACACACGCCCAAATTGAAAACCTCTTGTTTTCCCCAGAGGCGTGGAGCACGCAACCCACAGTTCACAATATTTTGAACGCACGTATGTATTTGTTGTAGAAATAACACTCATCGTAAGTTTACTGTGTTAAATCATAAATTGAGGGCACCGCAAAATACGGCACCCCCAGTTGATAATGAAATATATTTTTGCACCCATGCTCTAGCGTCGTCGCAATACAAACGACGTGGAAAGCATAAACTCAAGAAATATAGATTCCGCAAACTACATGACACCCAATCATTTACCTATTCAAATACAATACGCAATTGATTCGATAACAAAATAATTTGCCAAATACCTCTTTTAAAATCTCACGCGGGGCTGACCCGCGATCGATGGAAAAGTGTTACGATACCCCTTTCGACTCGTCTACCCCTGAGGGTATTTTTTATCGCAAAAGTAGAATAAAGAACTGCTGAGGGTCCCTGAAATTCACCTCAGTGCGAACCGTAGGGGAATCTTACAGACACACGCGCGGCTTCAGCAAAGGACGTTCTCCCGTATGTGCGGCATCCGACCGGATATTGTCACTTTTACCAGTTTCGCGACTTTCACTTTGGTGGCAAGGTGTTTGCAGCAACCTCCGATGGACATGATCCCATGACACTTGACCCCGATCTTCTTGTCGCAATCGAAACCTATTTCGACGCGATCCATGACTGTGATATCCAAAAGCTGAGCGCCGTGTTCCACCCGCAATCCAGCTTGTTCGATGCCGACAACGGATCGATCTTTGTAGAGCCCATAGACAGCTTTAGCCGCGACGTTGCAGGGCGTGTGTCACCGGCGTCCAAGGGCCAACCGCGTGAAGCCGAGATATTGATGATCGACCACCTGTCGCCGATCAGTGCAACGGTCAAAATCCGTATTCGCGCGCATCAAAGCATCTTTGTCGACCATCTTGGATTTGTGAAGGGCGAGGATGGGTGGCAGATCGTTTCCAAAATCTGGCACCTTGAAAGCACACTAAATACGGATGATGAAGGCACCTAACCCTCGGTCGATGTTGCTTTGGTCAAGCAATGGATCAACGCCTCCGGACCCACGCGACTAAATGTTCGACCCAGACGATATACAACGCGCAGGCCCAAGTAAGAACCTTGAAACATGATGGCGCAGAGTTTCCTCTGTGCTTCGGTTTGGTTTCGGGATATCGAACGGTTCTATGAATGACACACTTCCGCCATGCCCCGAATGCGCCTCTATCTATGTCTATCAGGTTGATGCCCTATTGAATTGCCCTGAGTGTGGACACGAATGGGTCGCGCAAGACGCAGACGACATCGCGCCGGCCACCCGCGACAGTGTCGGGAACGTGCTAGAGAATGGTGACACCGTGACTGTCATCAAGGACCTGAAGATCAAGGGGTCTTCGTCTGTGGTTAAGGTCGGAACCAAGGTTCGCGGCATTCGGTTGGTCGACGGCGATCACGACATTGACTGCAAGGTTCCGGGTGTCGGCCAAATGGGCCTGAAATCGCAGTTCGTGAAAAAAGTGCTTGGCTAGGCGACACCCAGCGAGGGTGCAGCCAAACAGCTAATACAGTTCACGCGGATACCCATATCTGGCAAAAGCGATATTCACCTGCTCAGTCGCGGACCTGTGGCGGGATGTCGCCACAAATCGCCAAAGCTTCCAGGGCTGGACGCGTTGACAGCTTGCTTTGTGTAGGGCACAGATTTGCCCATGCGTTGTCTTAAATCCCTATCAAACCTCTTTCGCCTCGTTTTGGGGGCGGTATTGATATGCGGCTTTTTGTTACTGCCCCCCTCGTCGGCGCACGCGAACAGCGGGATGCACGAGGGTGCACACGCGGCGCATCACACTGCGGATGCTTCTGCGATGGCCTTGCATCACGCGCCGCAAAATGCGGTCGCCCAGACTGCGCCCGACGACACAGCTGACAGCTTTGAGGGTGACGCATTCTGCGGTGGCATATGCCTGACTGCAGCGCTTTGCGCATCGCAGCACGCTGAAGTGACTGCCGTTCAAGCCGCCCGTTTCGCGCTCAGCTACCGGACCATGGCGTCGGCCGAAGCAACCAGCCAGCTGCGCCCCCCACGAGCCTGACCTGATCGCCGCGGTATAGCGGCCTTTGCGCCTGCGATCCTTTTGCGTTCGCGGGCAAGATCACCTAAATTTCAGGTCAAATATCCATGAAAACAGTATTGATTGCAGGGGCGATGTCCTGACCCTTGGGGCTTGCGCAACCACGCTACCGCCCTTTCCCGATGTTACGACTGCCTATGTGCAGCTGCCCACCCCCCTGCCCGACGTCGCCGCGATGACCGCTGCTGACAGCAGCGCGCGTGGCAGCGCTACAACCGCCGCTGAACAGCCCTTTGCAGGCTACCGCCGACGTGGCGTGGTGGAGCCGCTCGACTGGCGACGGCTGAACACTGAGCAGGCGCCTAAGCAAGGAATGACGATGCAGGGGATGAACCACTGATGCGTTGGACATTGAAAACAGCTGCCGTCATCACACCGCTTATTCTTGGTGCCTGCACAGCCCCGACCTTGCCCATCAGCTATTCCGCACGCGATGCGGGCTTTGCTACCGTCGAGACGCGTACCTCCAAAGCGATTGGCAAGCGCACCGTTTGGGCGCAGTCACAGTCCGAAACGGTGGCCACTTCGAAACAGGTCCGCGCCATGGTGCAGGGCAAGACGATCAATGCGGAAACTGCCGTGCAAGTCGCTTTGCTGTAAAACGCGGAGCAATATTGGGCCACGGAAGCGGCTGCGTTTTGCAGTTGTAGCGGAGTAAAAGTCCGCCAGTTT
>LAZR01000129.1_pt1 | contig 99188 bp, 170 predicted proteins | sample 329461 | NCBI WGS metagenome assembly LAZR01 (sample SAMN03002196, study PRJNA259156) | marine sediment metagenome | biome: sea floor; feature: Hydrothermal impacted sediments; material: marine sediment; isolation source: Loki non-amplified sample from Loki's castle hydrothermal vent sediment ... | reverse complement strand
AATTACTTGTGCCCTGTCAAAATCGTATACCAAAGCGATATATACTGCTGCTACTAGCCCATCGTGGGATTGTTCACTTTTTATATCCAGGATTTCCCAACATTCTTCTTCAGTATTCTCACGAAGTATGTAGGACATTATTCATCCCTTATCATCCACAAAACGTATGTAGGTAACCCGCCTACAATGCTGAAGCAGTCAATTTATCCTAACAGTTTGGGATATCTGCTCCAATAGACTAGTCTTCCTTCTCCACCGGCCATAGAACGCCAATGACAAAAAGCCAAGGGCGGCGAGGGTAAAGGTTGAGGGTTCGGGGATTGGCTTGATTGCTGCCCGGAGATTGGGACCAGAAGCATTAGTAGATGGGTAATACGGACTAGCATCTACAGCTTGATTTTCGTCAACATTGATTTGTACCCAAACAGCGGCATTTCCATCTACTCCTGGTGTGTCCGTCAAAAGCCAAATATTAAGATCAGCAGCAGGCTGCCACCACAAAAAATACTCCCCATTAAAGTAATGATTTCTTCCGTTGGTTACTCCATCCTGCTCATAATCGCCCAATACATCATCAGGAGAAACACCTGAATTCTCTGGTCCGATATGAATGGTTCCCACATCAGATGATGGCTCAGGAATCGGACCGTCAACTGCCAAAACTGACCTAGTAACTAGCAACACCAAAAACACTAAACATAATCGAAACATGACAAACCCCTTCCAAAAAATAAAGTTCATACACAGTAACAGAGTAACAACGAAACCAAAAATATCTAGTAATCAAACATCACTCATCCTTCCCAACTCTCGCAAGACAAACAACACAAGTCCATTTATCCGTCTCCGTCTTCAACCGCGTCTCGGTTAGAATACAATCCTTCGTACGTGAAGCGATGGCAGCTAACAACCTCGGGGACGCACGAAATCGCATTGGCTCCCCATCATACTTGATCTTCGTACGCTCTTCATAATCTCCGTAAGGACCGTAGCTTTTCAATACCAATTTCGATCCTTTAATCTTCACCTCCACCGAGCCACTGGTAATATCCGATTCGCAGAAAACAGAGGCCCTTTCCACAGCCTCGCCCAATCCAACAGGCAGTACAGACTTAACTCCAGTAGTCTTTAGAATCTCACTAAGATCGGGGTAATCCTCATTGTTCCATTTTCGACAACTCAATACCAATCCAGTTTCGTTTTTGAAGTGAACCCAACTATCAGTAACGGATGCCTTGGACATACCCAACCGAGAGACGTGTTTAACCGATCCGCTTTTGAGAAGACAATCCTTAATAGGTGTCTCCGTATTCCATCGAATCATCTGATGATTATCGCATGCCTCCAAGTATTTGTTAGTGATCCTAACACATGTCATTTTGAAATCACTAGCATCATCACCAGCACAAGTCTGAACCAATCCGACGGCCTCACAGAAATCAGATGGTAGTTTCTTCCACTTATCAGGTGGTTCTACCGCCTCGATTGGAAGTAGGATTTCCTTATCCATCCTGATTCGGGTTCTGTTATTCTTACCTTTGACACAGAAATAATCATCCGTAACTTCCACTGTAATTTCTTCATCCTTGAGTTTTTCAAGGATACTAAGCAAAGGTTTGGATGGCACGGAGCATTCTGCATCTTCGATAGGGCTGTCAATGCTACAAGACACCTCGTCATTGAACGTAATGATTCGACCATCCTTGAAAACGTAGGTGGACGATTGCTCGATTACATCCTTTGTCGATAAGCCCGGGGAAATAGATTGCAACTTTTGCAACAAAGCTTCTCTATTGAGTTTCATTCTACTTCTCCTCCCCAGCAATCGTTACCAACTTACCCTTCTTCGGCTTAACTGCCTTTGCTGTAATCTCTTCTCCTGCTGTCATCAGATTGAATGCCTTGAAAATCACACTTACCACAGCATCACGACCATAACCTGTGCTGGTCGCAACACTATTTAATGCCAATCGAACAGGGTGCATTTTCTTACTACCATCAGCAAAAGCCGTCCAAAATTCTGTAGAATCCTCTTCACTTCTGGCCTCTTCCATTAGATAGGCCAGACCAGTAGCATACGCAAGTGTGATGTAACTACTAATACGATTCTTCTCATCACCGCTATCGTTCAAATCGGTAATCCGCTCTGCCGTCAAAACGATATCAGGATTATCCGCCAGAAAATCCAGGGCTTCGCTATGCGGAAAGTGTGGGGCATCAGATACCTTTCGGCCAGAGCCATACAACCAAGCCAACCGAACAGCACCAGCCAGAACACCCGACAATTTCTTTTTCACATTGGAATTTTCATCAGGCACAATTTCCTGGTTGCGAAATAGAACATCCTTCAAGGATCGTTTCAGACCGAGGTTGAGAGTATCAACAACCCCCTTACTCTCTTCAATACCGAGAACGATTATCGTCTCTATTGCAACAGACTTTTCTCCCCACTTCTCCTCGTCGTCTTGTCGCATGTCTTCGGCCAGTACAAGACCAACCAGCCGATGTTGTGCGTCCTGAACCTGCCCCAACCTGTCAATAATTACAGACTCGCCATTAAGTTTCCACTTTCCACGTAGAATCTCATTTGCATATCGTTTGGCAATAGCCAATCGAAATGGTCGATTAGAAAGCACATTTGCACAACGGACTTTCTTCTTATTCAATCCTCGGTAAAGAAAGCTACTGCCGAAATCTTCATCGTCCGCCTCTTCCTTCCAACCTAGCAACTTTTTGGCTCTCTTCGCCGTAACAAGTTCGATACCAGAAGATACCTCACTATACAAAACATCGTCGCCAATAACATCTTCCGGCACATTTTTCTTCTCAGGCTTCTCCCCACCATCCTTGTTCTTAGAACCCCTCGGCCGTCCTCTCCCCTTCTTCTTTGGTTTAGGATCAGGGGTATCCTCCCCCTCTTCTCTATCATTGTCACTAACAGTTTCGGGAGTATCCTCACCTTCTCCGTCAACATCAGTATCAGTATCAGCATCATCATCAGCGGTGTCCGGAGGGAGTTCATCAACCAAAGTAATCTTATCCCCATCCTCAATCGTTTGCAAAATTTCGGCCAGCAGGGATTCCTGATCCTCATCCAACACAGCGTCATCAGGCTTGCCAATCTTATCCAACTGGCAAATCTTCTTATTCAGCTTCCCATCCTTCATTTGTCCCGCCGTCTTGAATCCAATTGCCACTAGCAATTCCACAGCTAATCCACGCTCAATCTGCAATGTACTCATCTTTTCGTCTCCCTTAGTTAATTAGAATTAAAAAATACGTAAACAACTCAAGACCCAGACCTAGACCAAGACCAAGACCAAGACCTAGACCTAGACCCAGACCCAGACCCAGACCTAGACCCAGACCCAGACCCAGACCCAGACCCAGACCCAGACCTAGACCTAGACCCAGACCCAGACCCAGACCCAGACCTAGACCTAGACCTAGACCTTTGTCTCTTATTTACCGGCATCAACATTTTGCTGGCCCCCATGATTCAATTGCTTGTAACATTACACGATGAATCCCCAAAAGTGGTTGAGCATCTTTCCATGATCCCGACGATAATTCACCAGTCTCATAAACCAAAACGGCGTCTTCTAATTCCAAATGATCCTCATTTACGCCAACAAGCTTGCCAGCATAAATATAGACGCCACAGAACAAACATATTTTTTCTCCCAGCATCGAAACAAATCCGCCTTCTTCGGTTTCCACTACCTCTACTTTACGTTTCATTGCAAATTACTCCTTATTGAAAAAACATGCAAACAAAACTCAAGTGGCTCCGGCAGGACTCGAACCTACTGTAGACCAGCTTCACCCAATCACAACCGTTTCGTATCGGTTCAAGGGATTCTTCGCTTTAGCTTTCCTACCAAACCAAAAATGGAGTCTTATTTTGTCAATATCTTTATTTCATCCGATCCTTGTCCCAAAGTTCGTCTCAACAATCCAGACAAAATAATCTCAGCATACCACCAGTCTGGATAACCTCCATATTCTCTTTTAACAACATCACAATTTGCATTCCACTCATGTTCATTCTTACTAGATCCCATCAAGCTCAAAACGTATTCCTTTGTCATCATTTGTTTTCCCATTTCTTAAAAGACATTTCCGCAATATTTCCCGCTACTTCATTATACGCCAACCAATCCAAAATCGCCAAAACTAATTTCTCAGAACGTCGATCTAATAGCCGGGCTGGCAATATCCAAACAACCAGCTACCCAAATCTGCTTACTCTCTATGTAATGCTGCTCTCGACGTACTAACCAATTCAGCCGCTTCACTCCGACTCTCTCATCCTCTTCCGATGCATTGATTCCGACCATCCCAGTTACATGATCGTTCTTTCGTCGATCATCAGAGAAATTACCACGTCTGAGGATCGGAGCATCATAACTTTTCGTATCTCCCTGTGTAGCCGTCACCACTAAACAATGAAACTCTTGAGAGATTCTACGCAAGTGTTTCCAGTTCTCATTAGTCGCTTCTCTAATTTCTTTTACCCCTTGGGGTGGTGCCAAAATATCAGCGTAGTCAATCACAATTACATCTGGCACCCACTCCTCCCTACTCCAATCCTGAATTAGCGATGATACCACATCCACCGACAAACTGCTATTTGGATGGCAAGATAATCTGAATTTGTCCCTTCCCCTTTGTACCTTATCCCATGCTTTGAGGCTATCCCCCGCAGATATGGCTGAAAGCTCCCTGCTTTCCATCTTAGGGCCTTTGACCCGATCCGTGTATTCTATCGGGTATTCTACAGTGACGTCTCTACGGGGCCTTCTCGTCGCCCTCTCGCCGAATCTGAGCAATGCCTGGGATTCGCTCAAATCCCCAGCCTCAAAATATGCTACTCGCCTTCTCTGTCTTATACCACGATATGCCAAATCAAGCAACCAGAATGATTTTCCCCGTTTACTTGAACCGGTAAATGCAATGAACGAATCACGACTCAGAGCATTACCGAAAAAGATTCCCAAAGGTCCAGGGTATGTAATCAGGGGTTTCGTTTGAGAATTGTCGAAAGCCCGACGCCACGCTTCAAAATCTTCCCCCAGTTTGATTACTGAACCTATCCCCAATTCTACCTTATTTCTGTTTGCTACTCTCGTTTCCGCCTCTTCCAAGTCCCCACGTTCAAGATCGACTTCTATTGCTTCCGATAGTTGTTTCAATTGCACCTTGTTGAAAAGCTTACCAGCAAGATCAATTACATAGTCCGATGATTCCCGTTCACCGTCCTGCTCATACTTATCGCTCATGTATTGTAACAGACGTTCAATCATATCAATAACGTCTTGTTGGTTACTACCTTTATCATTAGCCCAACTATCGAATACCGAAACTATCTCTTTATCAATTGGTGTACCATATTTGCGGAAATGTTTAACGGCCCACATACCGATTAGGTTCTCGAACCGATTGCCAAACAATCCCTGTTGTGGCCACTTGCTAGAGATTCTCGCAACCACAACCGGATCGAGGATCATTCCAGTAAGAACACGTCTGCTGTCCGTATTGTCGTATCGTTTGATTTTCAAAGTTCAAAGTCTTCCAAGTTCAAATTGCACCACTCTTTATACCACCTTTCAAACTTTTCAAAAACAACAGATTTCGTTTTCTCAATACGTGGGTATGCAAGATGTCTTTGTTCACAACCCCGCAAACGAAGCGTTATTGTCCAATATTTTATCGTATGCCAATCTGGCTTGGTCAATTGCAAACCAAAATGTTCTGGTATTTTATCAAGTAATTCAAAAAAGCCTCTTTTTGTAAACATCTTCTCAATTCTCCCTAACTATTGTCAATTTTTCGGGCATCAAACATTCCAGCCGGATGACCCAACTCTTCCAAAACCGTATCGACGTTATCTTGAGTTGGGTTCATTGTTTCCCATCGGCTCATACAGATTGATGCTACTTTGGAACTAAGTCTTGAGTGTTTGTCTTTTGGAATCTCCCCATTCTTTTTGGCCGTCTCCTGTCTCCGTTCTGATGTTTCTTTCGCATCGCACATTGCTTGGAACCGATCACACAAATCCGATGCCTTGGATAATTTGGGATAGGAGATTTTAGCAAAGCATTCCGTGTACCAACCAAGCACCTCCGTTATCTCAGATTCGGTACGTTTCCTACTTATCCGTAATTTACGTATTTGTTTTGCAAAAGTTTCCCCGGATGTTTTGTACTTACCATTAGATAAATCTGTATCGTGCTCGACCATCAATCCCCGGATTCGATTGCCCCAGTCTATATCAAATTCAGTTAGATTAGATTTGGCTGGAATCCTTCTTTTCTTCCGTGTACTACCATTGTGGAAAAAACCAGATTCATCATCGGAAGATTGGGACGGCTTTGCCCGTCCCCCCTTTTTCTTTCTTTCAGAAGGTGTCTTTCTATTAGTGTCTTTCTCTGTACGATGGGTACTTTGTATCCCTCGATGGGTACTTTGTATCCCTCGATGGGTACTTTGTATCCCTCGATGGGTACCTTGTACGGATCTGGGGGATACATTGTATCCCTCTGACTCCCCAAATGTATCCCTGTCAAAATCGCTGTCGAAACCATCATCCGATTCATCAATTAACAAATTTAGATGGTATCTCTTTTTGATTCGTCCTTTGTCGGAATCGTTGATTTCCTCAATTAGAAAACCATGCCCGATGGCTTTCTCCAAACCAAGTCGTACTGATCGTTTGCTTAGACCAGTACCTTTATCCATTCTAGTTCTGTCTATACGTCTTCGTCCGTTCATAAACTCATCAATAGTAATCTTTTTCCGTGGATCATGAAATCCCCAGGTATGTCGCAAGACATAGAGTATAACTTTCAACTCTGCCAGGGAATTTATCTCTGGCATTATGTCTGTCCATTCGTTTGGTAAAGAGAAGTAATTAGCCTTCGGTTTTCTGAAACCTTGGAATTGATTGGTATTCATTACTTTGCCCCCTTATTAGAATTACAGGTTTGGCAAGGCGTTTGTAGGTTATCCGCGTGGTTGGTTCCATTTTTGGATATGGGGACGATATGGTCTATTTGTAATTTTTTCCAATCACCACATTGAACACAACGATGTTTGTCCCGTTCAAAGATGGCCGTCTTTTCACTTCGTTTTAACGGTCTTCGTTTCTTTAGTTTCGGTGGTGTGTTGATACTTCTCCATTGCTCCAATTCCATAAGCAACATAAGAGATCCTTCATTCTTCCCACGGGCTTTTGATGCTATATCCAAAGCCTTGTGTAAACAACGGATACTTTTCTCCGCAAGCTCTTCCAATTCCCCATAGTACCGATCTTGTTCGTCTGCTTGTTTTTGTAACTCATCAAAATAAGTAGTGTCCATTATTTGGACTCCTATCAAAAGAGGATCGGGTCTCCTTCAAGGATAGGGTTAGTTGGCATTCATATTAGCACAATCTGAACACACTCCACATTTGCAATCAGATTCATCAATTTCTTTAGGATAGACTTCTATTCTTCCGACCCCTTCAATGCATTCAATATGCTCTTGAGCATTCGGCTCAAGTTCGATAAGAACCTTCGGCAATACTCCATGAAGCTCGATAACCTGACCCCCTAAAAGTTTTCGTAAGTCTTCCAAATTGAGAAAAATCTTTGTGTGTGCCACAGTTCAAACTCCTTTAAGAATAGGATTTTAGGTTTTCCCCTTGCTGGAATTGCAAGATCGGCAGAGTGTTTGCAAATTGCTTACATCGTTAGAACCACCCTTTGCTATTGGGGTGATGTGATCGACCGTCAAATCAGAGCCACTACCACAACGGCGGCACCCGAATTCATCTAACTGTAAGACCGTTTGCCTTACCTCCCGTGGGATTGCTGCTCGTCTGCTTTGCGATGGTGGACGACCTTGCTTGCACCATTGCTTCAGCAAGTCGATCAAACTTTGGAAAGCATTATCTGAGCTTTCTTCGGGATGTGTGGCTTTATGTGAGTATTCTAAGGCCTTTTTCAGGTGGAAATCCCTTTGTTGTAAGGATCTTTTCAGTTGAGATTGATAGTGTGCTTCATCCATAGTAGGGGTATCCTGTCAGAAAGATTGGGCGGAAATCCCCTTGTAGGGAAAAAAGAAAGCCCACCCCGATGTAGTACCAGGGGGTGGGCTTGGAGGTCAGAACATGTCTTGATAAGGACATGCACTTCAGTTTTGTATTGTTGTTTAGAAAGTACATAGTATTCCTATCAATACACGTTTCTGACCATTGAAAACAAGACGTCGGATACTACTCGACGTCAACCGATACCCCCATTATACACAATCTGGATTTGGTGTCAATAGGGGGCTATGCATTTTTCACAACGATTCGGCCATTGTCATCAAGTTGTAGACTAAATTGTTCTGGAATGCTTGGGTATAAGTAGAGAACGCCATCTTCCTGAATTTCTCCTATGAAAAATTGGTTGTCTTCTCCACCCTCGGATTCTACAGCAACACGCAATCGTACTGTGGAACCCTCTTGATCCAACCAAAACACAAGTGGCTCTTCCTTCGATTCTGCCTCTTTACCATTCCACACTTTCAGTTCTCGTTTCATCATTTGTCTCCTAATAAGAATCCTAGAGAATCGTTCAATACGTTCCTCTGATTGATCCATGATTGTAACATCATGGGTTTTCCACCATTTTCTTTTCCAGACATAATCCAATCGTTTAATTGTTCAATCCTGCAAATACAAGCACGGATTAGTAGTTTGTGTTGTTGTTGATGATAATCAAGATTCATTTCTCGTACCCCCTTTATTCAAGTCGGCCGATACATCAACACCGGGTCCGTTCGTTTCTCATACGCACCGAGTTCAACCAAGCGGTCGCCAAGCTTTTCGGCAAATCTGCTCGTATCGGCACGCCACCAGGTTGGTTCATCGTGGCCAGCCCATCCACTCTTAACGTGAAATAGTTGCCTGGTTCGCTCCACCAACTCCGCCCGCAGTTCTCGATGTTCTAGTTCCGTGAACGAATGGAGTTCTGGCTCGCGTAGACGGTATGTTTCCAACTCCGCCCGCAGCTCCGCCGTCGCCTTCTCGACGGCAGCAGCAACCGCTTCGGCCTTGTCGGCTTCGGCGTCGGTGAAGAGGACCACTTCCACTGCGTTAAGTGGTCCAGTGAGGAATCGCTGAATCATTCGTGCTCTCCTTTATCTCGGGTAAAAAATCTCCCAACCCTCGTGACAATCAGGCAACCGGCAATACCCGTACCGTTTCCCGCGACGACTAACGCGACTGCCATATCGGACTCCTCGGGCCCCAAGGTCCAGTCGTGGACAGCAAACAGCAAAAGGATCGGCCCGAACGCGCAGGCGAGCACGAACACGAGCGCCGTTAATCCCACGGCGAGTTGCACAATAAGTCGGAACAAGTTTGTTATTCTACTCATCGTTCCCTCCAATCAACTCCCGCAACTTCGCCTCACCCTCCGGCCAGTCGGCAAGCTCGGCGAAGGCTTGGGCTTCGGTGATTTGTTTGACGTCATTACGATCGGTCAGTTCATTAACTGTGAAGTTAGATCTTTCTGTGCTGCATCTGCCGTTGAAATACATCCCCTCTTCTTCCGACAACATACACCAGACCGGATCATGTTTTACGTTCTGACCCAGCGTGTCCCGAAAAAACCTCGCCTTGCCGACCGGTTCGGATTCCGATTCCGCCTTTTTCTTCACCGCATCCAGCCTGATTTTGAGCCCCGTTAGTCGTATCTCTTCCGCAAGACTCCCAGTTTCCTCGCTGGATTCCGGCGGTTTGCGTTGGATTTTCGCACATGCTGTAGTGTTAGCGTAGACTCGCGTTTTCTTCTGCTGGCACCATGACGCATGGGGGACGACCTCCGGCTTGTATCGCTTACATTTCCCGCACGTCGCCTCCCGGTCGATCAACTCATCCCGCATCGACACCAGCAGACGCAGCCCCAGGACGGGCTCTCCGGCTGCTGTAGCCACCTCTGCCAACTCAGTGGCGTCAGCACGGAAAGTCACCGGAAGGGCAGCTATGGCGGTCTGAATGGACGTTCCGAGGTCTACGGGCTCTGGCCGTTGATTGGCTTCGAGTTCCCGGATAGCTTTAACCAAATCCCTGACGTCAACCGTGACAACGCCGTTACTATGTCGGACTTTGTCGATGACCGTTTTCATCCATTCCGACAACGGCGGCAGCTCCTCGGCTTTACCATCAACCGCGGCTGCAAGGCTGCAAATCGCGTCAACGAACGATTCGCGGTCTTCATCTTCCGCCGGCTCGGCTTCCGTGTCTGGCGTCTCGGGGTTGTTGGCCTCTGCCAATTGCTCCCATTTCAACATCCCAAGCTCATCCGCAAGCTTTATATTTTTTGCGTGCTCATTTGCTAATTGACCATTGAGAAAATCAATCTGTTGTTGCAATATGGTCAACGCATCCGGTAAATCGTTCATTGTAATTATCCTTTCTAAAACAAGTCCCGATTACGATAGGAGCCGCGACAAGCGGGACAGGATTGCTCGGGACCACACAATCCCATCTTCCGGGAAATGATTCTGGTTATAGATTCTCTTTTGTGAAACTCTTCAGCTTACCACATTCCTTACATACCACGATTACCAATACCGTTTTTTGATAAACCCACCATTGCGAACCTGGAAGTGGTATGCCCGCTGCGACTAACTGCTCATACGCGGATGGAGACTCCGTTTTGTCCAATACTTCCCACTTGTGTTTACAAAACCAACCCATTCTCTCAGTCTCCTATTTCTTATAGTTTTGTTTTAACATCTTGAAAAAATCCTCTTTGGTCATCGGTTCGCCATCTAGCAAAACAGTGGTGGATGGCATCCTGACCAGTTTCTTAACGTGTTGGTATGGGGTTCGATTGTGCATTTGCTTGTAATTGATTTTTGATCCGGCGGATTTGACGACCACCTCGATAGTGTTGTCGTCTTTCCATCGGGTCCAGTAGGTTCTGGTCCCACCGTTTTTATCCATCCAGGTTGTTTTCCAAGTCATTCCGATGGCTCCTCTTCAACCCAAGCATACAAGCCAACGTAGCCCATGCGACGCATCTCATCTGCCGTTCCGGCTTCGCATTCTCGGGGCATGCCCTGCTCGAATCGGGCAAGGAACTGCTCTACACGCTCCTTGGTTTCACTTTGAGTTTTGCCGATCATTTGTATCGGTGACGTCGGATTGAAGTTGCCAAAGTACTTGTACACTTGTTCTTTGTTTGGTGCTGTCATAGCGAGGGCTCCGTAAGGGCGATAGCTTCATCAAGCTGTCTGCAATGCACGTCACCCTCGCGAATCGTAAACCCGACATTGGCCCGATGCCTCAAAGATTTACACGCCGTCAGCAACGCCGCGTGGGAGTTGTGCTCGGTGACGATTCGTTCGGATGCACCTTCGCCATCGCACTCGGCAATCCGCACGCCTTCCTCATCCTCCACGATCCACGGTCGCTCTTTGTTTTGTACCCACTTACCCATCGGATGCTCCTTTCTTGCGTTCCCGTCGCTGAGTAATGGATTCGAGAAGCACCTCGGCTATTGCAATCGCGGTAGTTTCGGCCATAATCCGGATGTGAGTCGGCCAAAGCTCCTCTGGAATGCCCTGCGTTCGCAAGTTGATAAGCAGATTGGCGTATACCAAATCGTGTTCTTTTCCGTGTTTCATTCTCTCAACTCCTCATTCGATAAAGGATCATAATGACAATCTGAGTAACCACTGCCCAAAATGCGATGCACCACGGGAAAGTGGTTGCACAGTGGATAATCAGGTTTCCGAATTGAATGTCCATTGGCTGGGGTCTCCTTTATGGGTATGGGCAATCAATATCTTCGTCTGCAAGTTTGAAAGCCTTTTTTATCATCAGAGTTATCCGATCATTAGGCATCCGACTATATTTGTCCAGATAAACGGCTTTGCATATTTTCAACAATTCCTCATGGCTGTTGTGCTCGCGGATAATTTGAACTGCGTCTATTTCCGTAAGGCAGTTTGCTTTAACGGCACCATGCCCTGGACGTTTTCCAGCAACCACAATCCGACCATCTTTTGTGTTTTGTCTCCACTCGGACATTTCCTCAGTCTCCTATTTCTGGTTAGAGGTTTTCTTGATCGTCCATCCATGCCTCTGTTTCGTGTTTGGTTTGAAATTCCTTGTGGCCGTCCCACGTATACACCCTCCAGGGTTTCATACCTTCAGCATGATATTCATGCTCTACCCTCATTTGGTATCGGGATTCCCTAACAACTTCTCTTGCCTCATCCATTGTGTAATTGGGAATAAGTTTCTGAATCTGTTTGGCAGCCTGTTTATCATCCATTCCCTCGGTCTGGTCGCGGACGAATCGTTTTGTTTTGGCGTCTAGCATGGTTTGGGTTCCTTATTCTACATCTACAGTCTTCATGCAGACTTGCATAAGATTATCGTAATCACCACTCATAGACTCTTCCTGAAATTTATCAATATCCTCTTTTGACACATCCGCCCGTCTCATTGCCTTAGTTACACGCCTCATAATAGAGAAAGCATTTCCATTTTCACCAGACAGTTGAACAGTTATGTGGGGGAATTTAGGACTACTCATTTCTTCAGTCTCCTATCTTGATTTGGATTTCCACTGATGCCCCTTACCCACAACAAAGGGTAAGGAGCTAAAACGAGACAGGCTTACGCAACCGTCATTTCTAAGACCAACTCCAAGGCGTTCTGCTTGATTTGGTTGGCACGCCCCATCAGAACGCTATCGAATCGCTTCTCTGCTTTCCTGTCGCCCTTGTAGGTGTTCAGAGGGCTATGGTCGGCGAACTCACTAACAGCATTATACGCCGACCATCCCGTGTCTCTGATCGACACCATGCCGTTATTACGGTCAGACTCGTAACGCTCAATAATGTCTTTCAGCAGTTTCGCCCGGCGATTCTTACAACGATCCAACCTCTTCTCTTCCGTCTGCCGCTCTTCCAAATCGGTGATTTCTAGAATCGAACTGAGCAACGATCCATCCGTTAAACTGGCAGCCGTAACCCGCTGATCTGCAACAGTTGTCTCCACAATGTCGTCCAAGCACAGAGCGAAGTAATCCTCTGCTTGCGTCTGGTCCACCGTAACATCAACGGCTCGGGCAACTTTCGCCTGCAATCGTTCGATGCCTACCTTGGCCATCAGAAGGGCCTTTGCGGCTTGCTTCGCTCTGGCCTTCTGGTTCTTCGTGTGTCGGAAAGAAATGCAATCCTTGCCGTTTAGAGCCTGTCTGAGGGTGTTTGCACAAACAACCCGCTCAGACGTCAACATAAATTTGGTTGCTCCAGTCCCGTCGTGAGAACCAACACCGAGTAAAAAGAGCTTAATGTTGTCGCCTTCGGCTGCCTCGAATTCTTCGGGCAGTTCGGCCAGCATCCAAGCACGTTCGCCACCACCGAGGACACCTGCCGAGTGGAATTTTGCACCACCCTGGCCCACGATTTCGTCCATAATCTCGAAAACTTCCGAGTATTGTAGGACGGTGTAACGACCGCCAACGCTCTTGCCTTGCGTGAGATTGTGACCGTTGTCTTCTCTGACGACAGCGTAGGCCCCACTGTGGATCATTTTTTCGTAAGGATTGTGGGGATACGATTTGCCAACCTTGGTTTCGTCTGTATTGGCATCGTAATTTGCTGGCACCATTAGAGGCACCTTTTTGGCGATGAAGCCCATGTTAGCCAGTTCAATGGCCTGTTGGGAATTGGCGGCATGGCTGATGCACTTGCCGAGTTCGTGCCACCATGCGTCTTGCAAATCAGCACTAACGAACATGCTAATCGAGCCGTCATCGGCCTGATTGAGGTTGGCCCGCTTAATGGCGGCCTCTTTCAATCGTCCCATCTGAACGGGGTCATTTTTGATTTCCTCGATTGCCTGCTCTCGGGTCATGCCGAATTCGGCGGCATCCCAGACTTGGAGGCTATCGAAAGGATTTGCCTTGATCGAATTCATATCATCATTCTGTTTGATGATTTGGGGTCCACCGTTACGCTTCTCAGTTTCGTTGATGACGTTGTCGAGGTTCATTTCCTTGTCTCCTAAAAGTAAAAGGGGGTTTCAGTTATCTCCCAATTCCCGTTTGATAACGTGCTTGAGTGTCTGCAATTTGGAAGCACCCAAATCGCCGATGTGTTTCGATACCGCAACGAGGTATTCAGCCACGTCAATGGCCGTGGCTTGACGGGCCTCTTCGTCCTTTATGGCTTGCTCCTCTTTCGCTTTGAGGGTCTTGGGCGTGTCCTTGATATAGAGGCTGTAACCCCCACCATAGACGTTCACTGTCCTGACTCTGTACCCTTGCTGGCAATATTCCGCGGCATCGGGTTTCAGTTTGTCCTTATCGTAGGATCTTGCGTAGCAGCCTGTGAATTCGTAGCCATCTTCCCGTGCGTTTCGTTCTGCTGCGGTTGTCATTTCCTTGTCTCCTAAAAGTAAAAGGGGTTTCAGTTGATCGCACTAAACTAAACCTTTGCGGCTCTCTCTTTTGCTTTAATCGCAAACTTGCTCTTACCCCAGTCGGCGGTCACGAAAATATTCCTGCTAAGACAACCAATTCGCCCGTATTTCTGCCACTTCGTCGGCTGTTGCACCCCCAGGATCGGGGGATTTTAGACAGACCCTTTCCGTTTTTCCAGGATAAGGGGCCAACAATTCGGCCAGTTTATCCGCCCGCCGTTGGGCCTCTGGTTCATTATCGAAACAGATAACTCTTAAAGAAAATTGAGACAACTTCTTAACTTGCTGTATCGTAGCTGCCATCCCGAATAATGCTACAGCTCCAGGGCCAATCCTCCAGACGCCAGTTACACCCTCACATACTACAACAGAATGCCTTGCATGATCCTCACCATAAAGCAACTCTTTAATAGGTATTACGGATTGCTCAGGCGTAGCCGATTTGTACTTGCCAGATTCTACCCGTCCGGTTGAACGGGTAGTCCACGACACAACCTCGCCACGATAATGGATCGGAATGAATAGCCGCCAATTGTATTGAGGATGTAGTGTAAATCCTCCAAGGTGCCACAATCCCACAACTTTCAAGGCATCAAATCCTCTACCACGCAGATAACGATAGTGAGCACCGTTGATGTAGGAATGCCCATCAGGCAACCGTAGGTGTCCTCTATGGACTTGCTTTTTCCTCAGACGTGTTTGGGGCAGCCCATCCAACAAGGCCCGTATACGGTCGTATGGGAGCCCTGAGATAGTATGCAAAATGGAGGCTAATGAGTGGTAAGAACATTGCCAGCATGTTCCGAATCCATCCTCTATCGAGATTCCAAGGTGGCGTTTCCCATTTTCGTGACCGCACCAAGGGCAGTCGATTCCAACGAATCCCTCGCGTACATTCCGATGGTCACCAGAATGGGAATAAGGGATTCGTAATTCGTCTAGGATTTCCGTGATTGAATTCATCGTGCGAATCTTCCCTCCCCAATACTTTTAACCTTGTGGTAAAGAATCCGCAAATGGGCCTGTGCCGTCCGGCTATCGGGTGAGTCTGGCATCTTCAAAACATCACTAAGGGTATTGCAAACGGCATTTATAACATGATTACCCCTAGACCGCAAACACTTGGGACACCACCACTGATCCCCGAAAACTGCTAGTCCAAAATTCTCGCCACATTCGCATTTTGGATGTTGCTTTTCCATATCCATCACTTGATACCTCCTATCGGTTCCCTTTGATCCACCAACTCGATTGTAGGAGCATTGACTCTAATCACAGCCACCCCATCAATACATACCCACAGTTTGTGTCCTAACGATCCAATCTGAACGCCAACTACGTGCTTTGCGTCAAAATCACGTAACTCCACGGGCCGTCCTTTTGCATCGGTTATCATCATTTGGTACCTTCCTGTTTAATGCCAAAATCTTTGAGCACACCACGTAAATACAGAATCTCAGCCCACAAACATTTGGGACACCACATACGATCCTCAAACATAGCCAATCCATTGTATTCACCACAATCGCATTTTGGGTATTCATCCATCACTTGCTACCTCCTATTGTTTTACCACTTGTGCTTTGATTGTTTTATTATACTCCACTTTCCATTCTCACCATTGTCATCATAGCTATATCTCACCACAACAAAATGACGATTCTCTACATCTATTTCGGCGATTCCAGAACGGATTGTGTGTCCCTTAGTAATCCTTTCCAAGTATGCCACAATTTCCTCAACGGAATCAAATTCTCTTAGATCACCCCAAATTGTAACTGTGAATCTTGGGATTCCTTCTCCCACCTCTACCACTCCATAATGTAATCCCTCTTCTGATCCTTGTGGGACATCCTGATTTAGATTGGGATCAGGGGTCATTCCTTTGACACCATCAAAACGGATTACGGCTGCAACGTGTGTCCATTGACTCATCACTTGGTACCTCCTATTGGTTCGTCAATCTCAATCTTGATTACTATGTTATCCAAAACGTAACGCAAAGCTAACTGAGTCCACTCACGTACTCGCATCCCTGATTTATCAGCAGCGGCCGATACCTCCTTACGTAATTCCATTGGTACACCGAGTGTAGTTTCGTTCTTTCTAGTCATATTATTATACTCCCAATAGACCTAATAGCTCATTGAACACGTCGAACTCTTTCCCATCCCCTAAATCCCCATCCAAAATCCTAGTAATTATCTTCTGTTTCTCTTGCAAAACTTTGCATAACTTCTCTTCCACCGTATCCCCCGCCACAAGATAATAGATCCAAACAGTTTTTGTCTGACCAATCCGGTGTGGCCGATCCTCAGCTTGCAACATATTTCCAGGCACCCAATCTAGTTCGGCAAAAGCTACAGTAGACGCGGCTGTTAAAGTTAGACCTACACCGGCTGCTTGGATGTTACCAATCAGTAATCGAGTTTTCTTATCCTGCTGGAATTGATCGGCCATCGCTTTTCGTCTTTGACCGGCCACCGATCCATCAATCACAACCGATTTGGCTCGACATCGTTTCTTTATCACCCGAATCATTCCCTTGTGATGGGCAAATACGATTAGCTTTTCATCTTCCGATTCCAAGTGGAAACGATTGATCCATCTAACTACTGATTTTAGTTTCAGCCTAGCCGCTAATCGCAATAGGTAACCTAACCGAACCATCGCCATCATCTTGGATTCGCCGGCTTTCCTTGGATTGTTTTTCCTGAGCCATCCGATTAGATCATTGGAGGCTTCCTCGTATTCTGTCCTATCTGATAATTCGCAAGGAATTGTTTGTCGAACCTTGGGTGGTAAGTCTAAGACGTCTTTCTTCCGTCTCCGAATCATCAGTTGTTTTGTTAACTTGTCATGCAACTCTTTAACATTAGTTGCACCTTTGAACTCCCAACCCCAGTAAGATTTCTTTCCAGCACAATGTTTTATTCCAAATGGCCAAAATGCCGGATATAGGTCAGGACGAAGCATATTGAGAGTTGGCCATAATTCTGCCGGACGATTGGTAAGAGGTGTGCCACTGAGGGCAAACATGTTTGGAATGGATCGTGATAGACTTTTTGCGGCCTTGGTAACCTTAGTTGTTCTGGATTTTACTTTGTGACATTCATCCAGAATCAAAGTTTGTGGTTTCAATTTGCGTAACCACGCAACCCAATACTGAAGTATGTCGTAATTGAGGATGATTAACTTGCCAGGATTGGAGAATAAGTGGTCGCCATTCTGGGGTGGTTTCTGTCCCTCCAATACTTGGGAGTGCATCTGGATGTGAGTTAGAGCCTCATGCTCCCAAACATACTTGACCGAGGATGGACAGACGACGACAGCTGGCAAAGCCTCTGGATGCTGCTGGAGATAGGTCAGGGTAACAAGAGTCTTACCGAGGCCCATCTGGCTCGCGTTTAATATACGACCATTGAACCGTTCCATTTGCAGAACATCTTCTTTTTGGTATGGGAACAGCTCAGTCATTTTGTCTCTTATCTTGATCTTCGTTCCAAGGGTTTATCTCGGGGTCGTTTACCGCCGCATTATTTTCAATGTCCGCCCAACTCCATGACTCTTTACTATGCACATGTAATTGAAAGACAATCTCGCCAGTCGGCAATCCCAGGTGTTTTGTCTCCCTCAAAATGGTCTGTATCTTGTCTGCAATCTCTCGCTTTTGTCTTATTGAAAACATCCCATAACCTCCTTATCCACTTCGTGCTTGTAAAAGTCGATTACACCACGACGATCCGATTCGGCGTCTTCTTTCCTGCTGTAAGGCCCCATCGGTTTTTCGAGTCCGACGATCCACCAATTAGTCCCTATTTGTATTAGTCTAAGTCTCGGGGGTTTCATCCTGTAATTCCTCTTCAGCAAGTTCTTTATCCCGTTGGTCAGCGTAAGCCGTCCAATTCACTGTCGAAAACGAATGTGGAAATTCAACATCAATACGAGTTTCAATAAGAGCCTTCCTTATATCGGATAAGGGCCTATCGCAATAATGCTCCCAGCAGCCAATTGCAGCATTAGCACATTCTTTTACGATCTCTTCTCTCGTTTTCGTGTTACTCATCCTAAAACCCTCCCTATCTCCTTAAAAGTATCAGTGATTTGTTTAGCCGTCCAACCCTCGCCATCCAAAATCCAACGTAGGATCTTTTTGCATTCACGTCGTGATTTCTTTTGTAAGGTTGTTCTATGACTGATAAGCAACATTCTTACCACTGTTTCTGCGTCCTGTCGAAAATCATAAATGGCAGCGGATTTCGGAATTACCGCATTCCAAAACTGGTTATCCACGGTCATCTCTCGCTTTTTCCTACGCCTGTTTTTTAGTTCGATGTCGAGTAACCGATTATAAATACAACGATAAAGAAACGTAGAGAATTTGGTGTGTCTATTAGGATCGTATTTATCTTGACAGATAATGATAATATAGACCCAGTTGGCAGCGGACAATAAATCGTCGTAATCGCCACCATATCGTTGCCAGAAATTGGTAACGAGTTTGTAAATCATCTTCTCCACAGACTCGTAAGATGGGATTGTAGTTGTGGTCATTCCTTGGGTTCCTTGTCGATTAGTTTTGCGATTTCGAGAGTCCGCCGACACGCTCTGTTTGCCTCGTCTACGTCAGCAGCGGCCATGATTGCCGAGTCGCCGCCGGTGACCTCGTCCAACGACTGAGCGTCTCGTAGATCAATCAGCCGCGATCGGTACGCATCATTCGCAGCGACGATTGCACGCTGAGCGGCGAGTTGCTTTCTGGCGTTAGCGAGATCGAACACCAACGCTCGAATCGCACCTCTTAATCTCCTAATGCGGTTGCCGTCCTTTGTCCGCCAGTCGTAGCTATATGCCATCATTCACCTCGCTTTCCTGTTGGGACGAATACGCCTTGCTTCGCTTTGGCTTTCGACGTCGAACGTCCGACGAAAAACAGCCGCGGGTCGTTTCGGTCTCGGAATTCGTATGTCTCCCAATGAGAACGGCCGATGTGGACGTGGACTGGTTCAATCTGTCCATACCGCGGGCGGATACCGCGGCCATGACGCTCGCCGTTCTTCGACCCGCCCATGAAACACGCACGTGCCGCCTTTCCTACGTATTCGATCGTCGATCGCAGTTCGCATTGATTGAAAAACAGCCATTTGCGAACCTCTTCCGGGGGTTCGTCGTCGCTGTCTACCAATAGACCGCCGTCCCAGTCAACCGACAGCCTATAGCCGCACGCCTCCAATGCGCCGATAGGCTCTGGGTAATGGTGCCTGCAGCGGAGTCTCTTGCCGCAACTGCACGTTGCAAATCCACGATCGTCACCCATTTGTATTTCATTGGGCACGCCGCATTCAGGGCACGTAATCGTTCCGGTCGACGGTATCGCGGTCTGCGTCATTTGTTCACCTTCCACGAAAGCTCGCGGCTTCTCAAACCTTCCGGGAACAACGCCGGGGCCGTCACGACCTTGCCGTCGATGCTCAGTTGCTTGACGTACAGTTTCACTCCGGCGGCTTGGCAGTCGTCGCGAACTCGGCGAGCCCAGTCGAGGTCGAACGGGCGACGGTTCGGGCCAGACTCGCAGCCGAGGATGACGCCGTCGATGCCGGTACCGTTCGCCCCGCCGGGTGTGAATCCACGGCCGTCAGAACCAAGGACGCTCCCGGAAATAACGGCGGGTGGCCGGGTTTTGTTGGCGACATTTGTCAGGTCTACAGGCCCAAGCATCGGCTCGATCGACAGCCAACGATGCGCCGCCGGTGCCTTTAGTAGGTGAACGATCCTGTTTGTCTGGCCATGTGACTCCACAGTAACGCCCAAGTGGACGTTTGGGAGGGGCCAAAGGCCGTCCAGCCCTCGCCACGGGGCATCCAAGCGATAGGCTCCCATGCCCGCAGCGACTCGCCGTTCTGTATCTGACTCGGTCAGATACTCTCGCATCCGCTCCGCTCGTTTCATGCAGGTCACGAACGTATGCTGCAGGCAAAGGGCCATCACGGCGAACACCTTGTCGAGGAACGCGAACGGCACGGCGGGGTGGAACAAATCGCCCATAAAGACCGTCCCGATGGTGCGAGGCTTTTTCCACCGCAGCGGTTGCGTCAAGTCCTCTTCGTTGCAACGCACCTCGCCGGTCCACTTGCCGATCGTCAAACCAGATTCAGACTTGGCATGTTTGGACAATCCGCGATACCGTCGGTGATTCCGCAGCCGGCCGGTCTGTGCCATCGTGGCAGCGTAGCAATTCTCGCATCCCGGCGAACATGGCGAACAGCCGGTGACGGGCTGCCAGACTTCGTCGAGGTAGCTTATTCCTGTGGGCATGATGGCTCCCTGATTATCGTGACGCGGTGGAGGTTGTTCGGGAGACCGCCGCTCACGACGCACAAATCGGCTGTCTCGCCCTTGTCGTCGGACAATGTGACAAATTCCGGCACGTCTTCCCACTTCACCCATGCACGGTATGTATCCTCCGGCTTCGGCCGCGCGGCAACGATGGCGTCGGCGATTTCCAGCATCGCAGCACTTGCGGCGGTGACGGCAGCAGCTCTTCCGGGACTCTCACAATGGAGCAGACGTAAGATTTTCTTATCGGCAACACCGGCAAACACAAGGGCCATTGTCTCTTCCGTCCCTGTCCGAATCGCGTCGATCAGTTCTTTAGTCGCCATCATCTTGCCTTTCAGCCTCATCGCACCATGCGTCCAGCCAATCGCGGAGACGCCGGGCTTGCTTGACGGTAAATAACGGGCCGCTGCTAAAAGGCCCCGTCGTGATAATGAGGTGCGTGTCAAACGCCTTCACTCGCGCCCATCGACCACGCTGGCTAATCATCTCGCAGCACCACTTATACGTCCGAAGCCGAGCCATCTTTCACCTCCGGGCCGATCGTCAGGGAATCACCGTCAGCGAGGACTTCGGAGACCTTCCTCTTGAGCCAGTCCGGAGGCCATAACGTGTGCGAACGGAGATTTACAACAGGCCAGTCGTGATTGTCAGTGATACCGTACCAGTCGGCGTACGACGCGACCTTGAATAGATTATGGCGATCCATATCAGCGACAGTTGCAACCGGCTTTTTTGTTTCTGGTGCCGGATTCTTCGTAATCGTTCGCATCGCGTTTCTCCTTATTCTAATCAGTAACCACAGTAACAGAACTACGCTTCGTCGATCCAGTATGGACCAGTTGAGCGTACATCAGAGTTTCGGCCTTGGCTTCCCCGGGCTTATCACAATAGACCAACATAGCCCGATAATGTTCCTTTACCCAATGCTCACCGTCTTGGATTTTGCAAAGCGGAATCCATCCATTGTCAGACAGGATGGCCCGCACATCTTGAGCAGACTCGAAATCGGACATTTCTGCAATCGGATTGCCAGACAGATGGGCCGATCCGTTGAACGATTCTAAACCATCCCGAGAGCCATATCGGATCGGCAGCACCTCGCAATCGTGGATGGCAGCCAATTCCTTAGCATCCTGTTGCAGAATCTCTACACCGCGTCGGTCAGGGCCTTGGGGGCCAGCAGCAGCCCAATACCATACCCCATCCTTTCGTTGCTTGGATTCGTACAGCTTGGCACACTGATAGGGATAACCACCGTGTTGATGCACGTCCACGATTCCCACCGCGTGGGTTAGTCTGACTGTCGGTTGGTAAGTCTTCATTTTCTCAGATCTCCTATTGTAAGAGGATTGTAAACGGCTATGTGTTCGGTCAGCGACTAATGCTCTGATGTGAGAAAACCTGCAAGATATGCCTCAACTAATTTGCGAGCACGTTCGACATTTCCATTGGTTCTGATCAAAGCGATTCGGTATAATTTGGCGATTTCTTTCGGACTCATTTTCGTTCTCCTTGGTTTGAGTTCGTGCCGGACGGCGTTTCGGGTTATGCGTCGCAGAACATCGACGAACCGACGATCCGCATCGCGTCCTCTTTGCTCAGGCCAAAGAAGCTCTTGTTTTTCGCATCGCACGTCGCTTGGTTCCAATACCACGGTTCGACGTCACCGCCGCCGGTCTTGTGGTATCCCGGTTCGCCTTCGGTGACGACGCAGACCCGATACCGGTCGGGATGGCTGGAACTCGGTTCCAATTCCTGAAGCCAGTAGCATTGTCGTTTCTCGCTCATTGTCTTGCTCCTTGGGAAAGTGAAAAGTAAAGCACCCCGCTCGGTTGCGAAGCCGAGTTAGGTGGCGGGCCGGCATTACAGTCCGGCCTTTCTCGCCTCGTCATCGACACGGAACCCGTCCGTATGACGAAGGCGAAGAGGAATGCCGGTGCCCTCGAATTCAACCGCCAGGGTTCCGGCGAGCAGAATCCGCTGCTTCTCGCTGTCCCATTGGTAGGCGGTCCCGTTAATCGCGATACCGGGGCGGCCTGCTGGTAACCAGATTCTGTGCATTTCGTTCTCCCTTGGGTTTGGCCAAAATACTTGAAATAAAGTGAGGTGAGACGGAATCGAACCATCCAGCTTGAGGCAGCATTGCATTTGCTAAGTGGTCCTAGCTTTTTTACAACACTCACCATATCCCCGAGCTAACCATTCACCCCAAATCCGCCGGGCTGATTCCCGGCGGGCCTCCCGTGTCCTATTTGATTCCCCAAGTGACCTCACCTTTCTTCGCTCGGTAGTAGCGGAGGGTCTTGGCTCGCAAGTCATCGCTTCGGGTAGCTTCGACTGTCACCTCGACTCCGTCGCTGTAAGTGATGGTGTATTGTCGATTGTCTTCGCGGCTCCATTCGATTCTGTTTCTGGTTGTCATTGTCTCGTCTCCCTTGGTTAGTGGTTTCCGTTGTTTCCCCCTCGTCTATATCTAAGTATACCATATTTTCGGCAAGCTGTCAATACCGAATCCAGAAAGTTTTTCCCTCTGAGCCCGGAAAGAGTGTTAAAATGCCGTAAATGCCGTGTTTTACGGGGTTTGCGGTCACGAAAAACTTTTCCAGAAGAGACAGAATCGGCCCACTTTCTACCCCTGTAATGTAGAAACAGGATACCCAAGCGAGGGGTGTTCACGCTACAGAGAGCGTTAGAGATTGGCCACGGAACCATCAGGCCAGAACCATTCATCACCGCCCAAAGTCTTTAACAACTCTTGAAAATGCTTCTTATCTACAGCCTGCCCAATTCCAATCAGATGACAAGCCGATTCTCCCTTGCCTGGAATTGTGCAAAGGATTCGATTACCTACAACCTTACTTACTACAACTTTCTGAATATCACCACCAAGCACCACTTCCAAAATCATCGACGGACGACTTTCTACCAACAACCAACATCTTAACAATCTCTTAAACCATCCTAACATTACATCTGTGCTCCATGTTTATGGGCCGTTTTCGTATGTCTAATTCTAAACACGTTCGGAATCTCAATTACCTTTGCACCATCCCCATTCCGCTTGCAATAGGATCGGTAAGGCACATCGCATTTGCACGATAGGAAAACTCCGTCTGTCGGCGATTGGTATTTCTTATGGCCAGGTAGGTAACCGTGTTCTCTCGCGAAATCCCCCTTGATGATAAAACAACCACCCGGAGGTTGTGTAACCTCATGGGGATAGAAGTCTTTAGGATCGACGTCAACAAGTTGGGGATATACTGCTTCGGATAGAATTGAATCTCCTAATTCATGGTCGTGACTCATTTGTACATAATGGGGAAAGGCCAAACCAGATTTCTCAGGCCAAACGAAATCAGCTACAGCATCCAAACATCCCTCACCGAAAAGATAATCCACATCCGTAAACCAAACCACATCGGCCTCGGTTTCCCTAGCTACTATATTCCTACCGATTGCCCTACGTCCTAATCGTTCGATAGGAAAGTTTCTTATCTTAATCGGAAAAGAGTATTGCAAACTGAACCATAATAAAACCTCTACGGCTTTGGCATCCGTCATATCAAGGCAAATCATAATCGAAACGTCTGCTTTCGATCTGTAGAGATTCAGAGAACTTAACTGATACGTCAATGCTTGAGCATAATGAGGTAAAATCTTAGCATAAACGTGAGTAACTATTTCGATTCGTTTCATTCTAACGTATCCACTACTCCAGGAATTGATTGTCTGATACGGTAAACATTAGGAAGTGTAATTCTATAACCTCTGGAATACAACTTCCCTACGACCAAAGCTCGATACCATACATCAGCACAAAACATCCGGGTATTCCATTTCCTCGAACGTACGGGGCGTAAGAATTCTGGTTTGGTTTCACAGTAACCATGTTTCCTTGCTGTATTGCCTGTTACGATTTGGATTCCACCTATAGCTCTTTGCATAGACTTAGCAACGAAATCAGAGGTTTTTATATCATACACTCCTAAATCAGATACCTTGCGAACGTAATCATCCCCCTGCTCTTTCGTTCTATTCTGTAAGATGTGATGTGGAAAATATATATTGTTAGGCTTGAAGTGTTCAATCTTTTCACCCAATGAATCAAAACAGCCCTCACCGAAAAAGTAATCAGCATCAGTAAACCAAACGAGATTAGCCTTTGTATTTTTCGCCAGTTCATTCCTGCCAATGGTACGGTTGAACAATCGAGATTTGGTCATTAGATAAGGCAACACCCATACTCTATGCTGCCATCTAAAATAATGGATTACATCCAGCGTAGGTTGGTCTGACTCCGTACAGGCCACTATCACTTTCACCCTTAGATTTTTGGGTGGGTGTAATACCAACGATGATAATAGATACGTCAACGTCTTGGAGAATTGCCAACAATGTACGAATATATCGAGTCTCTTTTTCCTCATCGGTCCCTGTGTATCCTAAACAAATTAGGTATATCAATGGATTGGATTTGTCCTAGCTTATGAAACTGTCTTCTGTATCTTACGTCTTCATGCCTACCACGTACCCACTCCGTTGCCTCTTTACGTACTCGGTAGTCGTATGTGTGGTATCCTCTGCTGCGTGCCGTGTTTCCTGTAACGATTTGGATTCCACCTATAGCACGTTTGATTATTTTGGTTCTAAAGTCTGACGGGTCTATGGGACGAGTTCCATAACATATTAGTGGTATATCATATTTTGGACCACTACCATGTTTCGTTTGCTGGATTTGTTTAGGATGATATAACCAATCATCCTTTAATTCAATATCTGTTAATGAATCAAGACAACCTTTTCCAAAGCAGTAATCAGCATCAGCAAACCAAATTATGTCACGCTGTAATCGTTTTGCCACCCAATTCCTACCAAGACCACGATTAAAAAACTCAGGAGCATGAGTTACTAAACAACTAACATCAACAGAAAACATCTTACCGAAACCATCCACTAGATTTTTTGTCTCAGTGTCTCTTTTCTCAGTAAGAACCAGTATACCCACTTGAATCTTTTTAGGTGGGTGTTTTACCAATGACGACAATTGATAGGCCAACATATGCTCATAATGCCAGCAATGGACCACGATTGTTAGGGTCTTCACAATCTATTTATTTCCTGTTGATCGAACTTATCTGCAAACCGTTTCCAATCATGTGGAGTGTTAATAGCTAACGGTAAATGATCTACCTCAATATAACTGATTTTATATCCCGCTTCCAACCAAGCTAATTGTTCAAGCGATTCTCCCCTACTCAGATTTGTTCGTTGCATTTTCCCAAGTTTCCTAAGAATCTCAGATCGAAAAGCGTAGATTCCTATGTGAGCTTTACTATCATACAATGGCAATCGACTAAACCACATACACCTATCATCTGACACAACAACCTTTGCAACGTTCTTATTTTCTGCCGCTGGTGCTGATAAGGATGCTACCAACGTTACAATATCAGCACCAATCTGGATGATTTTCTCGATCATCAAGTCAATCCACTCAGGTAGGACTAACGGTTCATCACACTGCCAATTGATTACAATCCCCACTGATCCATCCACCAACTCTAAAACCTCAGCACAGCGATGGGTGCCCGTCATGTGAGCTTGTGACGTGGGCCACCAAGCTATCCCATTCCTACCACAATGATCTTGAATCTCTGGATCGGCAGAGGCAACGCATACCACAGATGCCCTTGATTTCCTAGCTTGATGGTGGGTATGTTGTAACAAAGAATTGTTGCCTGCCATCTGTAATGGTTTCCTTGGAAACCGTCTTGATTGCAAACGGGCAGGAATCACAACCATGCTATCAGTGTATTTAGTTCCAATAGTCATAGTCATACCTCTCACAAAATTCTTTCTCTACTTCGCAAACTCTTTTCTTCAATTTTGGGAAGTCTGCATATGGTATGTTTTGGCAGACATTCGTAGGCCCGGCCGTTTCCAGTTTCTTTAACAGATGTTTCTTCACACCTAATGACTCAAAAAATCCGATCACATTCCAAGGCAAGTCTTCCACTCTATACACAATCGAGGCTTGGTATGCTCGGTGCATATCCCAAATAGCTCCGGGATATTCTATTGTGTATCTTCTAACGAACTGCTTGAGGTCTTTAGACTCCCTCGCCATAGGGACAAACACATCTACACAATCCACACCAATGGCCCCACCTAGCAAAGCATAGTAATAACTCACAAGCCAATCGTAAGGATGTCTCACCAAGCAAACGTTGACACCACCAAAGTTTTCTGGAGGTGGTATGTGGGCATGGGCCTTATCACCCCAACCCAATCCGGCTATGTGGGCAGCCTGACAAAACCAAGTCGTGGCTGTCCGTGGAGGGCTGGCAAATTGGAACGTTGGGTAATGGATCATTGATTCAATCCCTTTTCAGAACTAATAATCTCTTACGTAATACATGCCTGCGAAAAGTTCTAGCTTCCATCGTTGCAACGTCATCAACAGAGAATCCGCGTTTACCCATCTCACAAGCAACCCATTCAATCATCCGGCAATTGACGTGATGGAATCCCTTTTGCCCTGGCAAAGCCCAACTCATTAGAATCCCTTCTTTAGCTACCGAAAGATTGTCCATAAATACATCGGCTTTCTCTGGTGGTATATGCTCTCCTACTTCGATGCTGATAATCCAGTCTGGAATAACAGGAATCATTCTACCCTCACCAACAGTTAGACATAACGACAAATCACCAAACTTTACAAGACCCTTACTTAACTTTTCAACCCCCCACGATCCATCAACACCCGCCACGTTTTCCCACCCATTATCCAACATCCATCGAACATACGTACCATAAGCACCTGCACCAAAATCGACAACTAATTTATCTTTTGGGATTACCATTTCGATAATCTGTGCTATCTTATCACTGAAGGCATCCCCTCTTTTCTTCGCGTGACGTCTTGGAAAACCACCATTAGCCGTGCATTGTCTCATCGTTACAATCTCTCTTGGAATCGTTTGAACACGGTGGGATGTTCTGCAAACCTATCTAATGCTTCTCGATAAGACTTGGTTGGGAATTCTATCTTACCATCCAAAGCATCCTGCCATACTGCTTTCTTCTTTTTTGTAGGTAATGAATGGACGCAATGACAACACAAATCATATCGTCCCAACATCACGGGCTCTGCTTGGTAAGGATCAATACCAAATAACCTACCCATAGGCCCCTCGTAAGGACAGGCAGCAAAACCAAAGGCATCAAATAGCCTACCACATACGCGGGACATACGACACGGACTCACAAAACCCTGCTCCGGATCGAGGCCCAAATCGTAAGGGGAAATCATTACTGGAGTGTGTTTACTTTTCGTTTTCGGTCCAGCCTCTTGGTAGATTACTTCTAGGCTTTTGTCATTTGGTATCAAAGTATTAGTAGAAACTGACGTTCTGATTTTATCATTACCCCAAATGAACCTAACGTAGTATGCCATACTAGCAAAACATGGGTGCATCTTAGCTTCACCACCACCAATACGGCATTGCTCAATCTCAATCCCACTCTGCTTAATGGCACTTAACCCAAATGCTAAATCACCCCCTACCATATCAGAATCAGGCCAAGGAACAGAGTCCATAAACCTATCACACCATTTGCAATTCAGATTGCAACGGTAGGTAAATACGATTTGGAATCTGGCTGATATCACAATACCTCGTAAGCTTCCATGTGTTTATGCTTGAAAACCCTCTTTACTTCATTCCCGTGTTGTTCTACAAACATCCGTAATCCTTCTTTGACTTGGTCTTTCCTCGGCATTGATAATTCCACATCATCGAACAATAACCAACCACCTTTCCTCATCAAAGGCAAACACATTTTGGCATCGGCCAACATACCCAAAGCGTGATGGTCACCATCCACCATACACAAATCTAATGAGCCCCGACTAACTCCAGCATAGCCTTTTTTCCTTAACATTACATCAAGGATCGTAACACTGTTAGCATGAATCAATTCAAGACGATCCCTCATACTCAAGTTGTGTAAGGCATGTTCTCTTATCCCTATTATCTGCTCCATATTCCATTTGGGAGGCATTGGTAGCCAAGGGTCGATTCCTACAGCCCTAGATTCAGGATGGGTTAAAATGTGCTGAAACATCCACGTTAAACTCATTCCCTCAAACACACCTATTTCCAAATACAAAATGGGTTTACCTGCCCACTTGAGGTAAATGTATTCAACAAATGTTTGCAAATTGCGATTCTTAAACCACTTCCGCTTGAACTTAAAATCATGCTCTGACATATCAATGTCAAAATTCTTCATATTGTTACCCTATCGTAAAGATTCATTAAATGTTTGTTATCAACATCCTTCCACCATTCCTGCATTCCACCTACGTTTCGATTCACAGCACTACAGAAAGCAGGCCACCACAGCCCAATTCCTTTGGGCGACCAATGGCCTTCGTGTGGCCTCTTATCGTTTATCTTTACACACTTATCACCGTGGAAATGCCAAACGTGTACATGATCGTCCCGCAACCCTTGAGGATGTAGGTAAGTCATAGTAGAACAATTGTATTTGCCCTGTTCCATTACCACTGTCATTTCCATCGACAAACCAAACTTGACCATCATAGTGTGCAGAACAACCTCATCCGCAATGTAAATCTCCCTAGCTGCCTTTGTCCATTTGTGCCACAAGGGTAGAACTGGGGACGACGGTTTACACGCGAACACACCACCATTTACAGTAGGCCATCTGTTTGTCAGTAACTTCTCTATCAACTCATTATCTATTTCAGGGAACGTCCTTAATCTCTTGATTCTATTTCGTATGATAAGCCAATCAGTGTAACGATCACAGTATTGGGTGGCGGCAAACCCAAACCGTTCCGCCCTTTCAAATAACAAATCGAGACTGCTCCAAATCATCGTATCAGCATCAAGGTATAATCCCGCATCACAATCAGTCCATTGCATAACCCGTTGCTTGCACTCAAATTGGGCATTGCGTCCTTTGTGGCATGGGTCGAATAGGCTTGCTTTGATACCCAATCGCTCATCTTCAGCAATCCTCTTTACAAGATCATAGGATTCTGCCCAAGCATAAACCTTTATTTTCCCATCCCAATGCTTTCGTAATGATTCAAGACTTACCACCAAATATGGAAGATGTGCAGGCTTGCTCATTAGATAAACGATTTGTCGTTTCATAGTGATCTCTTTCTTAGCAGCCGATCTAAGTGTTTGTTCCTAACCGATTCTCTCCACGATTGTATGTTTCCTACGTTCTCTTTCACACACTCTTGATAGGCTGGCCACCATAATTCTACACCCTTGGGAGACTTCTTAGGACGTGTGTTGCTATCTCCGTGGAAGTGCCAGATAACAACGTCTTCATCTTTCAAATCAGGGTCTTGATAATGCGTCGAACTATTCCATGCCCCACCTTCCAACACAGCCATATTCCCAAATGGTTTGAATAAGGGCATCATAAGATACAGACAATTCTCGTCTGGAATAAAAGATTTCCGTGCTGCTACTGTATATTCATACCATTTGGGAATTACAGGGGACTTGGGATCACAAGCAAAGATTCCACTGTTCGTAGCTGGCCAAGGAATTGCTAATAGCCGGTCAATCAAATCCTTATCAATCTCTGGAAACTGTCTCAAGTTTCTAATGCGTTTGCTTATCTTCTTACCAGTAGTAATCCACTTGTTAAATTGGGCTCCACAAAATCCATAATGCCATGCACCCTCAAACAACGTCCACAGACTATCAACGACCAACGTATCAGCATCAAGGTATAACACCACGTCCGCATCTATTGTCTGAATGATTTGCTGTTTGCATTCTGACTGTGCCGTAGTACCTCCACCCATCCAATCAGGAACCCACTCAATTACTTCCTCAATTCCCAATCTATCATCCTCTGCTATCTGCTTAGCCACTTCGTACGACTGAGGCCAAGCGTATAGAAGTATTGGTACGTCGCAATGCTTACGTAATGACCACATTGACACAACCAAATTATGGAAGTGGGCCGGTCCTGTTTCCAGATACATCACTCTGCGTTTGGTCATACCATCCCACTCCTTACGTAAATGGCATCATACTGATTGTGATTATCTCGATGGGTGTGGGACGAATGTAACACAAATCCATTACCTATCAATTCATTGTTTACATCCTTAGCAGAACACCACCCATCACAAGGTGGCTCGGAAATCATTTCCACATTGATAACCGAAACCCCCTTCAGGAATCTCTTACCACCCCGCAATACCCGTAATTCACTACCCTCGCAATCCAACCATAACAGGGCATTGGCAATCTTATCGCAAAAGAATGTGTCAAGAGTACCGCATGTAACACGATGCTTTACCAATGGTCTATTCGGATCATACTTCCGTTGGAAAACTGAGCTACCATCCTTGTGTTTCTTACGATGGTAAAGATCGACCGAACCATCCTCTTCACCCATCGCTATATTGTAGATTTTCCCAGGGTACTTTTCTGTCAATCGTCTGTAAATAGAAGGATGGGGTTCACAACCAGTTATCGGAACCTCTGGCCATTCCTTTTGGAATGCTTTTACTTCTGGGTAATGTTTTCCCACACCTACCTGATAAATAGCATCGGGTGACCATCGCAATGGTTTGACAGCTTTTATAAAATCTTGTCCACTGTTAGCCATTTGCCATAGCCTCCGCTGCTGATCGTTTGATATTAGGCATTGTAGCAAACAATACCCATCCTCGTTTCTTCATGTTCTCCCTACGAATACCACGACCCATACGAGTCGCAAGATACCACAAGTAACTATCTTGCGATGGTACTGGTAGCTTGCCAAGACCACAAGTCTGTTCAGCAAGCATAGAAGCATATTGTGTAAATGAAGTCTTGAAAAAGGCACACCAAGTACCAATCCGTTTGTGAGGAAGTCGATCACTTCCGGGTTTGGGAAACATATCCAAAGGCTCTGTTCGTTCATAAAAATCAATCAGCTTGTCTTTCTCCCGTTCTACCCATTCATCAAGTAATACCATCTGATTCGGTGGCTTGGTGTAGGGCCAACCCGGTGAGATTATTATAGGATCATCAGCCCACCAACTAGAATCAATCCAATCATCCATACCGTGGGCAATTGCATCCGTGTCGATCTTGAGCCACCAAAGGGTCTTCACTACCTTTGCCGGAACATGCACGAATCCAGACAACATACGATACCGTCTTGCATTCGTGAATTTGTCGTTACCTCCCTCATACTCTACTCCAGCAAGTGGCCAGGGAATCATAATCATATCGTGATGGTCAATTACTTTCCTTACGTCTGATGGATCGAGTTGCTCATGGTCATAGAACACAATCATCGGACGTTCTAACATGGATGGTTTATGCCGTTTCCACGTAGGAAATGTATGTTCTAATTGAAACAAATGTTTGCGATCAACACCTAAAACAATCGTAAAATCAGGAATCACTTTCCCATCTGTATCCACCATAGATCTCCTTTGCGTTCGTGCTTTCCACCGAAGGCTTCATTGACTGCCTTCACAACCCCTCTAAAACGTCTTGTATAGTCGTGTCCCGCAAGTATGCCCCCATGACGTATCTTGGGAGACCATGCTGCTATGTCGGCTCTTACGTCGTCGTAACCATGCCCTGCATCGATGAATGCGTAGTCGAGAGAATAGTCTGGAATCTCTGTTGCTGCTTCCACACTGGTTTTTACAAACCACTGTGTCCTATCGGTAAAGTTAAACAACCTAACCAATGCCATATTCCGGGCATTTTCTGCCGTATGCCTATCATGGAAAAACGTAGTCGGATCGTAACTATCAACTAATAGCAAATGCAAATCAGGAAAAGTCTTTAACATTCCATAGGCATTCTTACCAAACTGTACGCCTACCTCGGCACCCATCTTAGGATTGATCTTGTAATCGTTCAGAACCTTAATCAGTTTATTCGTTCGATGGTTCATCGTCTTCACCTTTGCAAAGTTTTTCTGTCTCTGCATCAAAATACTTTTTCCGTTTCGGCATATCCTCAATTTCCACCCAACTTTTACCCTTGTCTGCATATTCCCTTATTTCTTCCTCTGCTTGCTCAAAAAAATCTTGGCGGACTTCTCTAAACAACTTCCGCAATCGTTTTACCTCAGCTTCTAATCCCTCAACATAAACTACTTCATACGTTTGCATCTGACCCATTACTCACCACCTTTCTTATCCGATGGATCATCTTTCACACCTCCCACGGTTCCACCTCTGTCTATGTCCAATGGTTCCAATACCACCCAATAAAACTCCAAGGCTATGCAATCCTCAGTAGAAGCTTTGAAACGATGGGGAACCCCTGGAGGAATATCCGTTATCTGTCCAGGCATCAGTACGGTTTCGTCTGGAGAATCCGGATTGAGGTAAGATTCGATAGTTAAAGAACCTCTAACTACTACGAAACGATTCCACTTGTATTCGTGAGTATGTTTAGAACAAAAACCGCTCTTGCTTATCCCTATAAGATGACACTCCACAGAATTGTAAGCAAATAGCAACTGAGTTGCTCCCCATATTTTCCCCTGTTTGGGACCGATGGGCGGTATCGAGAATGTTGGTAACATGGATCTTACCTATGGCTGAATATAGCAGAGTCTTTCGTGATTCCCAAATCGTGGATTGGACTACGCGGTATGATAATGGCTTCGGGCTCGCATTCTTCGTAAGTCTCTCTAACAGTTTTTATCCTCCGTCTCTTTTCCAAACTATACGTAATCGCTTGGTCGCTTGCCATCGTATTGTTGGGTAACAGTTTATTCAACTCTTCCCAATCCTCGAAAAATTCATTAACCATTCCTACATTCCGAAACAACATAAAGCTACCACACAATCCAATGTGCTTACTGACCTTACTCCAGCCTTCCCCACTTGATTCTCTCCACGCAAAAGCACGTCGATGGTATATGGTCAAGGGTGCTTGAAAGATTTTACCCTCCATAGAATCTACAGCCTCACCAAAACGAGCATCGAAACCGTCAGTAGGTACACAATCGAAATCGGTACACACTACGTCACCAAATAAACGCAAAGCCTCACGTACTAAGTAAAGCTTATGCCAGAAGTGTATATATCCTTTGGGCTGACACCAAGGATGTTTATTTACTTGGTGGATGTTCTTAACCTTGTGTGTTCGTAATTTGTCAGTAGCCCATTCTCCCATCGTCACATAATGGATTTTGTCTCGGAAGAAGTTATCGCGGTCATTCTGAAACGATCTATCAATATCTTGATTCAGTAAACGAACACTCCTAGCCCGCATGTGCTCTCCAGTGGGATCATCTTTCGGTCTAGGCCAACCAGTACCATCGCCATACAAAACCCTAACGAAAGTTATGCTCATTTTGTTACCTCACGACTTATACCAGTTACGCAAATCAAAAGGCCCACTTGGAATTCCCATTGTAGCACATCCTATGGCATCCTCAAAAGAGACGTAGGGAAACGCCCTTAATCCTGAATTAGAAAAGCAATTGAATATCTCTAATCCGAATCTCTTGAAAATCCCTCCCTCTTGCATCTCACATAACTGCTTATTAACTATGTCATAATGACTGTTGTTTGATCGACAAGCCCCATCATCCCGCTCTTCACCGAAAGCATAATTGGCAAGCAAATCTCTTGACGAATCCATGTTAAAGTCAACACCAACCAGAAAGATTCGCCTCGATCCCAAATAGTAAAGAATCCTCATTGCAAGCAGCATCGTACAGACGCATTTGGGCTGGCCCGTTTTCTTCACTCCCACATTATGGTTGCCCCAAGCAGCATCTATGTCAGTAAAGAACGTCTCATCCAGAGCCATCCAGGAACGCCTCCCATAGCCCCATACGTTCGGGCAATCGCAAGATGACATAATCTCCCCCTTGTCATCCCGCAAGTCCTGGAATGACCCGTTAGGGAGCTTCTCGCGGAGTTTGCCACGGTTCCTTTTCGTTTTGGGAATGGGAATGATCTTCATTATACCGGGGTCAAGCCATATCCCATTATGGAATTTTTTGGGAGGGTCAGAACACGTAAAGGCATTGGGACGAAAACGAGAATGCCCTCCCATGTTATTGACAGCGATAGACCAACAACCCCTGTTGTTTAGCACTTCCAAGGGGAATTGATTCGCGGACGGGCCACCACAAACAAGGAATGAGGGGCGACCAGCTAACAGATTTCTAAAACAGGTTATCTTGTTTCTGTCTTGATCTGTAAGAATTAGGGGGTCTTTGAATTTGGATGATAGGTCTGGATCATCTAACGTAAGAATATCTTCGCATTTTTTGCACTTTGCTTTCGCATCGTACAGATTACATAGGTCAGATTTGCCATCCCTTTTCCGAAGATACACACACGACATTTCGGGTCTCCACTAAAAACGATTATGCCCCAGTATCACTTTGACTGCTTGTGCTGATTGAACTAGAACTAGTAGAAATACTTGATTGGCTTGATGTACTGGATTGTGATGACAACGAAGATTGGGACGATGGTGATTGGGACGATGTTGAAGTACTACTTCCACTGCTAGAACTAGTGGATATTGAAGACATTGATTGTGACGATGGGGATGACGTACTGATACTGCTAACACTGCTAACCTCATCACTTTGGCTCGACGTACTAATCGAGGATGTGCTGGCCGAACTTGCCGAGGATGGTTGGATCACAGCCGTAATCAAAACGTCCGCCTCTATTGTCCAAGTCTCCTCTTTGGGTGTTTGTATCCTAACACCTTCCAATGTATTCTGAATTTCGTACTTAGGCCAACGCAATTCCCCATCGTTATTATTTACCTCAGCAACGGCTCTTAGACGTCCTACAACGGTTGCATCTGGTGCCGAAGTATCCGAGGTGGTTATACCATCCTTATCTAATGACGTAAACTTCATTACTCCCAAAACACTCGAAACATCCTCCAATACTTCTGATACTCTTACCACCAATCGGAATACCTCATTGTGTTGTGCTAAGAATGTAATGAAACCCACACCAGTTACAGAAATATCCTCCGATTCATGGTAAGCATTGATAAAGAAAGTACGACCACCAACTATGGTGAATGGTCCACCAGAGGAACGCTCTAACCAAAATTCTACCTCATAACTATCTTCGCCCGTTTCTTTCTCGATTGTTGTGGTCGTGACTCCCTCTACTTCTATGAATGATTGAATCCCGGCTACAAAAGTGATTGGTAACCACAACCCACGTTGACGTGAAAAATAGGCTGTGACAATATCCTCTACTTCGTATTTTTCTTTAATGGAATTAGCATCTAATTGATATTCCTGATCTTGTAATTGCCACTCTTCTCCATCAAAATAACGTATCTTGCATAAATATAATCCACTGTTTTCGGAATCGTCTGAGTCGATCTTCTTATTTGTGATCTCAACGGGGGCTTGCGTCCAATGAGGGTATGGACCGGAACCAGAAAATGTTCCACCTTGCTTGCCTATCTGATGGGAACCTATCGGGAAATTGGAAAGACGCCTTGCTACTCGTGATAGCTTATTGACATGGGAAGCCTCTAAGCTATCACCAGGTTTTTTTCTGGGGAAGGTTTCACGGGCCATAATAACTACCCAACCGAAGGCGGAAACATTTTATTAAGATTACCCGAACGATAAACCAATTCACCTTTGGCATTGAATAATTGTTCCCAAGCCCCAGTCTTTGGATTGTAGAAGTGATTGTGTCCTATGGTAAACCCGTCGATATTAAGATTCTTCTCTACGAAATGCATCTCCACTTGGATAGGAGGTGCATCCACAAAATTCTTTTTCCACGTAAACTGTTCTTCGTGTGACCATCCCATGAATAAAATAGTAGATGCATCGGCATTTCTAAGCAATGGCATTGGAACACTGCTTACTCGCCCCATCAAAGGTCGCATCACATTAAGCAATACATCAAAGAAAGTATTAGGGATTTGTGACCATCTAACAGTCCATTCTGTTTCAGGTATAACTTGTGATACTGGAACAACACCATCTTGGACTGGATCGCCAGTGGGTGAACCAAAGTTGTTACCAGTTGTAGGTATTGTAATAATCTCACCCGTGGCACTAGATGATATCTCCAAAAAGGTAGTTGGGTTATTATCATCCCCACTATTCTTACCCGTGGCGTAACTGATTGTTACCAATAAGAAATCAGCATACGTGCCATCAGGTGCCCCCAGATCAATACCAAATGGATCAGACGGTCTTCCATCCTCGAATGGTTGATAAGATATTCGTTTGGTCTGAAGAGAAACCAATGATGGAAAAGATCTTTTCGGTAGGTTAATAAAAAAGTTGCCAATCACGATCGGTGGGGGGAACGATTCCAATACAAAAGCAAACAGATTGGGTGCTTGTATTATATACTGCTCTTCAGCAGTAGCATTCTCATCCTCGAATGTGCCAGTGGGGAATCCTTCCATCAATTTGTATCTGATCCCACTGGCCGTTCTCAATCGCCAGGTGGACGGGTCCGTGTTTGTACTCATGTTAAGGCTCCTTGCAATTCCAAATCCTTAACAGCCTTGATAAGATCTTCTTGCCTTTTGTTACCCTGCTCCAAAAGACTATTTCTCTTTTCATCCTTGTCGTCCTTACCTCCCTTTATCAGGGCATCTTGAATAGTCTTACCGAATTCTCTAAATCCTAATCGCTCACCTATTAGTGAAGTCAATATATTGTCTATTTGATTTCCAGCAGCCTGTCCGAACGCCTCCCCTTGTTCTATTGCATCTTGTAATGGATCTTCCACGGCAACTTTTTTGGGCAACAAATCCTTTCTACCCTTTTCCAATGCTATTTTTTCCTCCAAAAGATCACCGAAAGCACCCTCCACATTATCCCTTAATATCTTCTTTGTGCGTTTACTGGGGTCTAGTAGTTTGCTAACGTCAAAGGCACCCTCCATTCCTTCAGATACAATTTTCTTAATCTCTCCCAACACATTCTCTCCTAACAAAGCCTTCTTCGCTAATTTGGGAATACTTGTAAATAACGCGATAACAGTCTCCCCGATGTTTTTCATAGCATCAATCCACATATCAACGAAGTTCGATAAGATATCGCCCATAAAAGAGACGGCAGCACTAAATCCACCCTTTAGGGCTTCCCATGCTTTACCCGAATTTTTCAAGATAACCAAAAACCATTCCACGGTATCCAAGGCAAAATCGGCTATAAATCCTATCATATCCGCTGTAACCTGTTCAATGGAACCAACGAGTTTTGGAATATCAATACCAGTAACTTCTGCAATTTTGCTTGTTATTATATTGAATGCCTCTATCACAGCTTCACTCATCACAGTGAATACCTGTTTAATTCGTATCCAAATCAATTTGAACTTGTCTGCATTTTCATTTAGTGTCTTCTGAAAACTATCCATTTTCTTTATGCGATTCCCAAGGGTAATCAAACTCGCTATAACAAGTCCTATTGCAACAATTATAATCCCCCAACCTGAAGATATTGTTGCTAACTTCACAGCAGCAGCAGCAATCCTAGCTGCTGGACCTATCAATAGAATCGCCCTGACAAAAGCAAAAGTGCCCAATGTGGCTAATACAAGAGTGCTTATAAACCCATCAGACATTTTGTTCAATTCAGAAAACTTCTCTGTTAGGAAAGAAATTGCCCCCGTCAGTTTTATGAACACACCTATCATTGGTTCAATGGCTTTCAAGACGGGTGTTAATCCAGCGATAGCTAAATCGGACAATGCCGACTTTAACGTAAAAACAATTCCCAAAAATGTGTCCATACGAGCGGCTGCTACCAAAGCAGCACGTCCCAAATCATCCTCCAACCCTTTCGCAGTTTCCTCTACAAATCTACCACGACGCATTAGACCAAAAATACCCAGCATAATCTTGCCTTTTATTCCGAATATCTCTATGGCCTTAGCACCGCGTTCGATAGGATCTGTTGGCATCTTGTCAGCTATATCACGAAATAAGGGTATTAAATCAATACCGCCACCAGGTTTTGTAAAGTTTCTTATTTCTACATCCATACTTTTAAGGGCCGCCGTAGCCGGACCCGTCTTATCTGTCATCCTTGCCAGAGCCATAGCCAAAGCAGTTCCCGCGGACCGCATATCCGCACCGGCCCTTCCCATGCTCGTCAATATAGTCACAACATCATTAAAATTGGCACCCATTTCTGATGCTATAGATCCCAACGATTGAAGACCATCCGCCAAATCCCTCGCTGTAATTTGTGCTCTGGATTGAGCAGAAGATAAAAAGTCTGCAATTCTAGCCGTATCATTTGCTGCTAATCCATACACAATCATATTATCCACAACAATTTTAGCAGATTCACCCAATCCCAAATTGGCTGATGCAGCTAAATTAAGTACACTGGACAATGCTACTATAGCATCCTTAGCCTTCAAACCACCTAATACCAATTGATTCAAACCCTCGGCAGCTTGGACAGCCGTAAATCTAGTGGTAGCCCCCATTTTCCTGGCAGCGGCCTCTAATTGCCTAAATGATTTTTCACCCTCCTTTCCCAATAAACGAGCATTTGCCCGTACAAAAATCATAGTGTCTTCAAAAGTAGCCGCCTCTCTACCGGCTGCCACAAATGCAGCACCAAGACCAATCACCCCTAGTCCAGCTAACATGCCACGTATTTGTGACGATATGCCAGACATTAGCTGACCGGTTTTCTTCTGAACTTTCCCAAAATCAGAGGAAAGCCTAGACGAATCCGCCCTAACTGTGACGAAAGCGCGAGCCAGTTCAATTCCAATTCTCTCATACCTCCAATCGTCGCTTCCTCCCACGTCGTTTCTTACGAGCCCGACGTTCCTTCTTATGCTGTTCCTCTTCCATCAGTCTCCTAGCAAGGGACTTGCCCTCAGTCTTCAGACGTAGCCGTGTACCATCCTCAGCCCGTGCTGCCACCATCCCATCGGCATCGACCTTTGTAGCCACATCCGAACTAGCAACTGATTTTGTCCTAACACCATCATCATGTTCTTTCAAATGCTTTCGTTCTACTAATATCATATACACTTGGTCTAAAGTAAAGTGTTTTACATCTTTCAAGGATTGACCATACCCACCAATTATCGGATCATCCGTCAACAATCGAATCTCATAAGGTGTCAATCCACATAACAACCCACCAATCGGCTCTTGTTCCGGGCCACTACTCTTTTCAGTAGCAGCCCCTAACCATTTTTTACTTCTGGTGCCGACAGGTGTTCAATCTCTCTTGATAATCCAGCAAGCATAGCTGGATCTTTAACCATCAACTCTGCTACTTGTTCCCTTGTAACACCATTACCCTTAAAACAGGTCCACACCAACGAAATCATCCCATCAAAGGAACCAGTAATCCACCAATTGACGTAAGGCACCTTCATTTTTGCGGGCTTCTCTTTCGTCTTTCTTTCGTACAATTTGGCGGACAACATTTCTCGATCTAATGCAGTTGCACACACTCTTTTCAATTGTTTAGAAGAAGCATCCTTGTCAACCAACATCTCACTTTGCAACCACTTTCGCAATCCTTTTGTAATCGACAATTTATCAGGATCATGGGCATACTTGGCTGGCAGATCCCCCACGTCCCACGTAGCCACTTCTTCCATCTTACCTCTCAACAATTTGATTCCTTCATTCTCAGGTATCAAGTCGGCATTATCAGAGAATGTCTTTAGATACGATCTCTTATATCGTTCCAAACAGTCACGCTCTACCTCCGACAATTCCATAATGCCCAATGGTCTAGGCATACATTCCTTCCCTGCGATCATAACGATAGTAGAACCCCCCGCACCCAATGCACGAGCCATCTTTTCTGACATGGTAATGTCCCCTTAATAAATTGTAGGTCTTAGCAACAACTCTAAACAGTCTTTTTCATCAATTCTCTAGCAACCGAACCGTGGGGATTTCGTGAAGGGATGAGGCCAAAAAGATAAGCCGCATCCACGGGGATTTTCCGAGTGGAAGGAAGGGTAGGTTTAGAATAGGTGGTTCGATCTCTCTCAGCAGCACATAAATCACACGGGCAAGTCCTCCATAAATGATGTTCCTCTTTTCGTACTATTAGAATATCACTCATTGTTCAATTCCCTGTTATCAAATGACCAGCAAGGACAGTGACGCCTGAAACTATCAAACTGAAAACGGTTCCTATGATAGCAGCTAAGATTATCCAACTTCCCTTTGATCTGCCACCACTAACCGTCTCTAGTTTTGTCAAACGACTATCAACAGAATCCTTTCCATTGCCCATAATGATTCTGTCGTGTGTCTCTAATTTTTCAACAACAACACGTAAATCAGTTTTGGCCTCTGATAGGTCAGAAACAATTTCGTCTAGTCGGGTGTGTATCCGTTCTACGTCACGTTCGTTAAGCGACATCTTGAAAATCCCTCCAGTAGAGAATCATGTTGTCTTACGGAAGGACTCTAGCCGCTGCTCCAGCTTCACCCGGATAATGGAATACACCATCAGCACCCCACCCACTTGTCCAACCAATGACTTCCTCTGTATCAACGTCAACAGTTAGAGCGAAGTCATTATTGAGGGCTCTTGGGAAATCCCAATAGAGAGTTGTATTCAGCCAAAGGGTGCCAATTGCAATGTCTTCAGGTTGGAACAAATCGAACACTTTACTGTCCGTATCAAACTTGCCCTCTGTCGTGAATGTGCCATCCTTACGGCCTGCTGCTCTGTTAGTAAAGCCACCGCTATCGGAATCGCCCCATTCACTGGTACTGGCAAGAGTACGGTTTACAGCCCAATTAGTGATCCTAGCAACTAACGTAGTACCAACCACGTGCTTGCCTAGTCTCCCTGTTACTGTATTTTCACTAGTCATTATTTAGACTCCTATTAAGGAAGTAGACTGCTGCTACTGGATACACTACTGCTGGATGTACTAACTGAAGATGTGCTAATACTAGACGAAGACGACAACGACGAGTACGATGAAGATTCATCTGTTGGATTTATTGCAGCCCAAAGATCGGGGCCAGTAGCACCAGTAGATGGTGAATAATCACTAGCATCAACAGCTTGGTTTTCACCACCAGTAGTTTGTACCCAAACTGCTGCTGTTCCATCATTTCCTGCTGTATCCGTCAAAAGCCAAATGTTAAGACTAGCAGCAGACTGCCACCAAAGGAAATAAGTTCCGTTACTATAATGAGTTCTACCATTAGTCGTACCGACCGCTGTATAATCACCCAACACATCAGCAGGAGAAACACCGGAGTTAGCAGGACCAATATGAACGGTTCCCACATCAGATGATGAACTTAATGATGACGTACTGATACTTGATGACGACGTACTAATCGAACTGACCGAGGATGTGCTAATCGAACTGCTTGACGTACTAATTGAACTGCTTGACAATGACGATACACTCGACGTCGAAACAGAGCTAACAGAACTGACAGACGATGTAGAAATTGAACTGGTGCTAATCGAACTGGAACTAGTGCTGATTGAGCTTTGTGATGAACTAGACGTACTAATCGAGCTTTGTGATGAACTAGATGTGCTAATTGAACTGCTTGACGACGACGTACTAATTGACGAACTAGATTCGTCGTCATCATGTCTGCCCAATATGTAAATACTGTAGGTTACCGTAGCAGTCAAAGCCCGCAAACGAATTCTATGATTGCTACCATTCGTCACCGGGAAGGCGTCCGTATCCGGTTGATGTTTCGCAAGCACCGCCTGTGCCCGTAAGAAACCAAGAGTTGCTAATGTATGCGTTCCAATCGGAGTCCAGCCATTCACACTACTAGGAGAAATCTCCAATTCCCCAGCAGTTCCCTCCGCGTTCTCATTCACAATCATAATGGACACGATCTCTTCCATGATAAGATCCTGGCCCACTACATCATTCTGATTCCCGGAACCTTGATCCAATCCGGTAAAGTTGTACACATCAAAGTCAAGAGGGTCACCAACGTCCAAAGTTTTATTCTTCCACTGAAAAGCCCTGTTAGCTTGTGCCACACTAACACCATTTGTAAGCGTATCACTAACGTTGCCGTTCATTGCACCGGAGGCTACCACGCCATCATCCATCGTGTTGTTGATGGTCGCTTGAACTTGCAACGTCACCTTGGGGCTTGTCAAACTTCTATTAGCCATTGTATTTACCTCTAATTATCAGACGGCCACTGGCACGTCCACTTTGAACATATATGAGATAATCCACTGATAAACATCGTCAGCATTCCCCACACCGTAATCAGTTATCAATTGTGAGATTAAGAAGTTTCCGTTATCTAATGCCAAGGGTGTTGAACTTACTTCAGGATGCCCACCGAATATCTTCAAAATCTCTTCCACCAAAACGGCAACTTGTTCTTTAGCAGTAGTTGAATCACCCGATTCAAACCTAGCATACACATTGAACACCCAAGGAATATCGTGTATCTCTCGTTTGCTGTTAGCATTGACAGACGACATTCTAACAGCCGTTTCACTCGGCGACTGCTCGAATACGCAATAGGGAAATGCCTGTTGTGGGCCTGCCTCTTGATCGTTCAAGGCATCGAATTGTGTTTTCTCATCGGCAGTCCAAGTCGAAATAAATAATGCCTCAAGACCACTACTTTCCCACAATGCCGCAACTGCTTTATGCAAGTCCGCCGATGCTACGCTCACCTGATTGGTCCCGTTAAAATCTTTCGGATTGTGGACATTTCTTCGTTCAAGGTTCTAAGCAAAAATGGACGATCTAATCTCTTGGATGTTTCCAAAATTACACCGTAATCTAAAGGTGTACCAACGAACCCCTCTATCACTTGACTACGACTTGTTCTTACATCACTAAAGATCGACAACAATAACTGAGTCGTTTCTGCTTTCGGAAACTCTCCAGGTTTGCTACGATTGGTCACCCTACCCGCTTTTCCTTTTGTGACAGGACGGCTGATGTTTTTGCTGGTCTTATCCCGTAGCAATGAAACTGCTAAGAACATTCGACCACGCATCGTAATCCTATGCTTATTCAAAACCTCCTTAATAAACCACTGTATCCGAGCCTTTTCTGTACCGGCCCTTCCAGCTTTCTTAGCCCTTGCTGTCAATACAGCGGCAGAAGGTGCCTTGAATTTCGCCACATTACAACACTCCAGAAGAAGTCAACTTGCTAAGCCAAGCCTCATAATCCTCTTCATATCTTGGCTGATGAGAAGGTGTAATTTCTCCCGCATTCAAGATGAACTTCCCTGGCATCGCCTCAATATCATCCATATCTGGTTTTGGTCCTTTTACCATCCTAGCTTCACCTGAGTCCAACAACCAAAGCAACTCCCTTACCAACGTCCTCATACGACTAGGATCTTTCGGATGTAGAAAATTACCCTCTTGTGCAGGAACGCCAGTAATCTTTTTCACATTGAAAAAACCATTCCTAGTCATAGCAGCAACAATCCTATCACAGGTCGATTCGTGCTTTTTCTCTGTCAGTGGATCATAAATCACATACGTCATCTTAGCCGGGTCTACGTGAACCTGTTGTCCGGGTATCTCGCCATATGCAGCAAGTACCCGAGCTTCGTCTGCTATAATCATTTCCATGCCCGTTTTGGAATCCTTAATAGTCCTAGTCGGATTGATTCTGGAACGCACCCGTTGTCCCTGGATTGATCGCAACATAACATCTTTATTACCGGCATCCATCTCAACTCCAAATGGGGCAACATGCATTCCATTCTCTTTTTCTTTAGTAGCCATAATTCTGTGAGTCTCCTTAGTAATAGGTCTAAAGTTTGGGAAAATAACCTCACCCGTAGAGGAGACCCGACCTGCCACGGGTGAGGCTTTGGAAAGGAGTATTAACAGGAGAGTTGTGGAAGTCTCCCCCTACTCCCATTGCTAATTACGCCTGAGCAGTAATGGTCAATGCTGCCGCAGCAGCACGTTCCATCTGACCGCCAAATCGTGCCGTGATCGCAATAAGCATCAAGTTATTGAGAATCAGGGTATTGCCCTCGGTGCTACTTCGCATGGTCAATCCACGTCGGATATACATACGATAACGACCGAGAACAGCATAGAAAATTTGGTTGTTTGCCAGAGTTTCATTGATCCTGTAAGACCTTCCACTCAGATTATAATCTGAGGTGAAGTGTCCCAAACCAAACAATCGACGTTCATCAGTAGCACCAACGGGAATAGCCCGTGCCCGTACAAAGCTCTGCTCTGTGCCACAGAACACCGCCGTGGAATCCATGTTCCCACCATGTTCCGGCTTAGTTACTGTATATCGCAACGTTTCGTAACCACCAATAGTCGCTGCAACACCTCCGAAGGCAACAGCCGTAGCACCCGAGTTCATAATTCCCTGGGGTTGCGTGGTACCGTTACCAGTTGCGATAACACCGTCAAGCTCTTCTAACAACCTTTCGCCGTATTGACTGGTAACGTGTTGTCCAAAGTCAATCGGTGTATCAGAAAGGAAATCCAAACCGATTTGGATGGCACCTTCTACCCGATAGATGGTCGTGTCGAAGGCCGTAACATAAGCGGCCGTATTGAACAGCGTAATTGCAGTGGCATCAATACCACCCCAACCAAGTGTCACAGTACCAGTCGCAACACCTTCGATTCTTCGACCACGATCAATATTCACTTTCTTAACCAGCGGGAACAATTCACCGTGGAGAAGAGGAGTTTGAATAATATCGTCATCAAAAACGATAGGAGCCGCTTCCAAACCACCGGACACATTATCATCAATGATCTGCTTCTGCTCCATTTCAGTAAGCTTACGATCTTTGATATCACCGAAATCACCACCATTTGAGGAACCGCCCCATTCCATATTCTTAATGGCATAAAGTACCAATTCCTTATCGTGGTCCCTCAACATAGACAACCCCATTCGCTTATTGCCGTGGCAATGAACAGAAGAGGCAATCATCCATTTGGCATAGGCACCGGAAACGGCCTTATCCCTTTGAGACAATTCAATCGCTCGTCCCCTATCTTCCAAGATTACAGGACGACCAGCCATCAAATGTGGATCACCCTTCTTAGTAGTAGCCGGGTATAGTAACGCGGACTTAGTACCATTGTAACTATCAGCCACTTCCTTTACCCTAATATCAATTCCCTTATCACCAACCATTTGGGGAAGCACAAGAGAAGCGATATTCTTAGCCCAACTACTAGGCTCATCCTTTGTTTTATCCTTGTCCTTACTCTTGTCTTCCGTTTTATCCGTACTCTTATCATCGGAAGTATCCTTTGTCTTATCTTCCGTTTTATCCCCGGAAGTTTCCTTGGAAGTCTTGATTAGCTCGGTCAATGAAACTAAAGTCTCATTGATTCCTTCCAAGGTAGCTTTGAACCCATCAATCTCTTCCGACTTCGGATCGGTCATAAGCTCACTATACTTTTCTCCCGTCAGTGAACCATCAATAAGTGCCTCACTAACGGCCTTGCGGAATTCGTCATCTGCGGCGTCTGCTTTGACGTCGCAATTTTCGACAATCCACTTCTTCAGATTTGCTGTCAGTTTCACAATGTGTTCCTTATATTACTAACAGTCTTGGTTGTTGTACATCCGCAACCGTTGCGAAGCTACTTATCAATCCCCTACATAGGGACAGTTTGTGTTATCTTCCCAGCATCCTATGAAAATCTTCTAGTCGCCGGTCTTGCTTTTCGATTTGTTTTCCTAGTCGTAGCAACTCGATCATTTTAGTTCGTTGTTCAGAAGAGGCTTCTGCCAACACAAAGACCATTGCGTCTTTTACTTCCACCTTCGTGGACGTTTCAGTTTCCTCGCCAAGGCCCACAAGTACAGTAGCAAGCGACGTACTAGCCTCACGTAACGCCGCCTTGGCTGGCCTGGAAATATCCATTCCAACAACCTCATCAACGATTTCTTTAGCGTCCTTAATTTTGATCTCATTGGCTTTGCTCAATGATCGTCCGCCTTTTTCGCCCTCGATCCAATCACTTCCCCATAACTGCGATGCAGACGCCTTAAACCATTCACGATCTTTCTCTGTAAGTTTGCAATTGTTAAGAATTTTATCCACATCTATAAACGAACGTTCCTCCAAATCGCCCTTACTCAAAGGATGTTTATGACCATTCACCTCTTGCACTACAAACTTCTTAATAGGGTGTCTATGTCCATTGGATGCCCCAGTCTTACCATTACCATCATCGTCCACCCGAGCACCATGACGATGACCATCAGCAAGACCAGTCGTGCCAACCATAGCCTTTACTTCTGAGTCTTTGGCTTGCTTCGTTTCTTCTCCTCCCGTCTGTGAATTCTCATTTGCTTTTTCTGATGGGCTGGCAATTCCTCGCCCCTCTTCGCCGCCCGTTGCATTGCTGCTAGATTCGTCGCTTTCATTGTTAATGTCCTTTCCATTTATTGATACACTCAAATCAAGTTTAACGGGAATACTGACAGGACGTTTCTCCCGAATTGACTTGCCATACTCTTTCATCATGCAACTGGTCAACTTACCACCTTCAACCAGAGACAACAGAACCTCTTGAGTCTCGGCATCGGCATTGGAAGGCACACTAACTAATGATTCTTCCATAATCTCGAATCTCTTAACATCAAACCCACTAGGTTCGCCTTCCTTCTCTTTCAACTCCTCAAATTCTAAGGCCCTAAATCCATGACTAAATCTACCCATCCCATTGTCGATCATCACGGCAGCATCGTGGGACAATTCGTTAATATCCACAATCGCAGATATCAAAACCAATTGCTTACTATTCCGCTTCACAATTGTCAACATCTTACCGATTGGCAATGTAGGAACATGCTGCCACAATAACAACATCTTAAGGTCAACCTCAGCCCCTTCCGTTCTAAGAATATCACCATCCCGATCTTTACGAGGTGTCGTCAAAATGTGCCTAAACACCATTAGAGTGTTCTTAGGCATTTCAATACCCTTCGGCAACCTTGGGGCCTTTTCCTCTAACACCATATCCTCATTAGAATAGGTAAGAGTCTGTGCCGCCTTTTGCAAAACGTCATCAAAACTAGTCTGACGATTTGAACCGAATCGGTAACAAAGATCGAGACCCACTCCCTCTTGTAATGTCTTGACCCATCTATCGGCAGTCAAAACACCATGGGAGAATTCCGTTCTCTTTTGCGTACGGGTTTTAATCTTCGTTAGTAATAGCTCATTAGGAGTCATATTACGCTCCCTTGATTCCTCGAATTGAGTAGCACAAATGGCCACTCGTTGTTCGTTCGTATTAAACTCTTGCTGAACTGTTGGATTAGAAATACATCGACTAATAAATTCCGCTCTATTTTCATCTGATCTTGGTTTTGGTAAAGGCATCAATCACGTTGCATAATGAAGTAACAACAAACAATCCACCCCGTCGCTAGTGAATGTGATATTTCTTACATCCTCAATCGGAAACGATTTCGGATCGGTATTGGAAACCAAAACCATCCCACCCGCTACCGGGTCACCTGCCATCCAATAACGAACGTTTCCACCGGTTGCTTGCAACTCTGCGTGATTAGCATTTACTGGCACGGTCAATTGTGCCACTGTTTTTCTGGTGCCAGTGGCGGCAACTTGCTCAAAACCTACAAATGGCATAGATCTTACCCTTCCGTTCTAGCAACCGCCGTGGCATCAATAATCACCAATTGCCGAATAGCCTTTTTCTGATTGGGCTCGATTGCATACATCCAAGTATAAGTCGAACCAAGATTCGTTTGGTCGCTACCCTTGGGAATGCCCTTAATGGCCTTCGACTTATTCCGTTTGACACCCAATCTTTTCAATTCGTTATAAGTAACATGACGAACTTGCTTAGCTCTTTCAAGCGAACTCGTTTTGATACCACGAATAACATTATCGAATTGGTACCCTAACAACTCAGCCATAATCGAAACTCCCTAAGATTAAGTCCCTTCACTACTGGTACTAGAAACGGATGATACTGAAGACGTCGAAATTGAAGACGTCGAAATTGAACTGGCGGAACTGGTACTGATCGAACTGCTAGATGTGCTGATCGATGATGTACTAATCGAGCTACTGGATGTACTAATTGAACTAGCCGAGGATGTGCTAATCGAGCTAGAACTAGAGCTATGGCTCGATGTGCTAACAGAACTACTAGACGAACTGCTAGAGCTATGGCTCGATGTAGAGGTAGAACTAACAGACGAAGTAGAAATCGAACTGCTAGAGGAATTAGAACTAGTTGAGACAGACGATGTAGAAACCGAACTACTGCTTGTGCTGATTGAACTGGAAGAGGAATTGGAACTAGTTGAGATAGAACTAGAACTGTTATCATTCATCCCCAAGATTTGCAACCTATTCGGTTGAGTTGGATCGGCTGGTCCAGGTCCAGGAAAAGCATCATCACCAGTATTAAAATGCAAAACTGATGGTGCAAGATCATCACCACTAATCGTAACGTCCTGAAGTACGGCTTGCCAAATTCGATTGTCTTCTAAGGTGACTGTAGCAAACTCAGCCCCAGCCCCTTCATCATTATCATAAGCAAGAGCAATAAGGGCATCATCCCCTGCATCCATAATCCTACGAATCTGCAAAGTACGAGAAGCCAAGTGAGCACCCGCATTCGGACCTAACCAAAATGAAACGTCCTTTGCCATGATATTTACTCCCAATAAAAAAGGCTACGATGATGTAGACACAAAACCTCCACAACGAAGGATGTATCTACACCGTCGTAGCCTTGTCTCCCTAGACAGCACCTTGACGATGTTTTGTATTACCTATCCCATTATACAGAAAATGGAAATCTGTGCAATAGGGGTAGCAACAGAATTCTCAAATTCCTTTTGAGGGCTTTCGCCTCTTGGCGTCTGAGTCTTCTTCTAACTCTTCTATCCCCTCCGGTCGGAAGAATGCATCAGACTTTGGCCTAACGTGAACTAGCTTGCCTTTACTACCACGAACTTCCAAAACTATGGTAAAATCCGAACCATCAAACATACACTCACAAAAATGCTGGTCAAATTTACGCATACTCAATAGAAAGAGTGCCAGTGATTCTTTATCATCACCGAAAGCCTCAAGATATTTTGAGTCCCCGTTTTTCGCCATGTTCAATCTCCACGTCCATTAGCGTTAGGTCTACAACTAAAACTTCCACGACATCACCCGCCCATTTCTCGACAGTCCTCTTTAACTTCAACGCATCCTCTTTTGATAATCTATGTCTACTCTTTACAATTACTTGATCACCCGGCTGGAATTGCATTCGGGTACATTGTACATTGGCAAGTCTAGGTCTTACCATTATTCACCCCATTCAATCTTGGGAGTATTAGATTGTTGACACAACGCATGATTTACGTCAACCGTCCACTGAGCTATTGCCCTAACCGATTTCATTTCTGCTTCTGTATGTCTCAAATCACCTTGCTTGTGACGTACCCGCAATGTACGCCATTGCATAATGTCATTGTTCATTGATGTAGGGGGAATCAAACGTTCGCCCGTTACAGTAAGATGATTTCTACACAGTATTAAATAATTTTCTTCCACTGTGTAAGCCAACAGAATATCATCCTGCTCACTAGGAATCAGTCGGTTAGAGTGTTGTTGTTTATTTGCCATCATTATTATTTCTCTACATCCTCTGGTCTCTTATCACCCAACAATACAAACCGTTTTCCATTATCCCCTGGAAAAGGATCAGTGTGATTATTCCCACCATTCCATATCGCACTAGGAATACTCTTATTCTCAAGATAGGCTTCACAAGATCGTTCAGTAATGTTATCCAGTCTTTCACAAAACGTACATATAACACTAGGTTTGTCATCATCTAAAACAAAACTCATAATTGCTTATACTCCAAAACTTTGGACCACGTATCGTCTTGATTTATCGTCCTATCCCATACCTCATGTGTAGCACGTCCCATCTCTTGAACTGCCTGTTTCCTAGTCAATTTGCCACTCTGCAATTTCGTTTTCCATTTAGCTAATTCCTCGTTGTATTCAGAATTAAAATCACTCTTTAATTGTAGTACAATAAATTCCTTTGCATTATCATCCATATTGGCAAAAGCCTTGCTGTATTTCATTGAAAAACGTCTGCCATCCTGTGTAATTATTCTGGATTCACGCTCATTGGCAAAAATACCGGATTTTATATCTGAAAGCGAAAACGAAGAAGTGGCTTTCCCCCCACTAGATTTATCCACTGAATACGGATGATTGTGTACTGTTGTATGACCTTCTCTCTTTATCAAATCTAGAGTCTCCTCATCCAATTCTACTTGATGTTTAGTCCCATTCACTTTTGCAATCAAATTACCATCCTTATCATATACTCGCAATTGTTCTGTTTTTCGATTCTGTAATTCCTTCTCTGCTTTTAACAACTGTTTATCGAGTTTCTGTTCAGGGGTTTCAGGTTTCGGTTTCGGTTTCGGTTTGGGCTTCGGTTTAGGCTTCGGTTTCGGTGGTTTAGGTTTGGGCTTTGGTTTTGGTCTCACAACATCATCAACTGGCTTTGGTGGCTTCTCCCCCATCCCCTGAATAATTTGTTGGATCTCCTCCTCCGGTGCCCCTACACCTAACTCAGCAGTAATAAAGCATTGACAATTTACCCGCATACCTGCTGACAATGTAATGTCTCTTGGCCATCTAGGCATCTCCCCATTGGGCAAAGTAAACAAACCCAAACCTTCCTCAATCACCTCAAACTGACCATCCATAGCAGCATGATCATCCCTAGTCGTATTCCCCAATACTGAATTCCACATCCTCTTGATAAACTCAGAAACCTCTGGTCCCAATTCTTCCTTGAGTTTATCAATACTACTAGTCCTTGCCGAATTCAAAACGTGACCGCTTTCTGTCCTTGCAATCCTCTTTCCCCGCATCTTACCATAAGCACTACCACCCAATGATCCAGCCATCTCCCTAGCCATTCGGTTGATCGACCAACCATCCTTTATACCACTATCAAGGAATCTTTCAATATCACTGCCGGATGTTCTGTTAATATCCTCCCAAAAAGGCTGATCGTAAACCTCTTGCAATTCTCTACCAATCTCCTCTTTCATCCACTGGGGATATTCCGTCTCAAACTGAAGTGAGAATTGCTGCCCATCCTCTAATTCAAACTCAAGACCCTCTGGCAATTCCCTATCATTCGCTGCCAACCATTCCGATGCTGTAGAGGCTTTCGTCCATAGACTACCTTTCAGCTTCGTTAAATCGACCCCAAGCTCTACCAAAATGCCTACCATTGCATCAGCCATAGCACGTGCTAGGATTGGTAGGGTTCTGTTTACTAACTCCTCATCCCATTCTGTAGGATCAAAAATTATCTCTGATAGATTCGTAGCGGTTTGACTTATGGATTTGGTTTCCAAATCTAACAGTTTGCTAGTAGCCGATCTGATCTGCCGATTGAACATCCTATTGAGAGTTTCAGTAAGGGCCTCCTCCGTTCGTTCCTCCAAGTCTTGGAATCGTGCTTGACTGGTAAGACGTTTAGCTTTTCGTTCAACCAAAAGCCTAGCTTCTCTACGTCTAAACTTGGTGCCTAGAACAACAATTTGCCCTGCCAACTCTATCGCAATTTGTGCTAAAGATTTGTTCATCTATCAATGGTCACACAAAATACTGGCAAACAATGAAAATAATCGTTGGCGTGTCGGACTATCCAAAACGATCATATTTACTTTTCCATCTTTCTGATTTGTAAATCGCAAACAGTAAAACCTTTCTTTACTAATCTCACAAACAATATCACAAAGCCCAACAGATATTTTAGCATCGCGTATCCCAAGCCGATGTATGTAAACCTTAGGATCAACTTTTATACCCCATCCCAATTCCTTGGCTTCTCTGCTAATTTCCCATTCCCTTTCCCCCATTACCATCTCTTTTTGTTCTTCTTTCGTCCCACTCATTTTTAGGTCTCCTTATTGTGACTGTCTCATTAACATAATCAATGCGAACAATTCATCCTGTCTTTTTCTCTCGTCTGCTCCCTCTGGTCCTACGAGCAAATCGTCCATAGGCCCACCATCGTAAAATATGGATGTGTTTTTTGGGAGCATAACGAACCACCCCGGACCCATTGGCCCATCGTTCCAATCGGATGTTACTACTAAAGGCATTGGTCATCCAACATCCACTTCATACCATGCTAAACAGATACCCGTGTCAGATTCTTGAGACCCATTATTTGTTACACGAACAAGATGATCACCTTCTTTCAAATCCCATTCATCACGCCCGGTACCAGCACCACCAGCCGATTGGTTTATTTTCGCACCAGCCGGTATCAACATAGGCCCTTCAAATTGTAATCCTAAAACATCTACTGTTGGTGTATGTCGAATAATTACTGATGTAGAAAGACCAGACGAACGGCGTTTATTAAATGAAGCAACTACAGTTCCATCAGCAGAGAACGTTGTTCCCTCATAAATACTTATCCGACTTTTAAGAATAGCAGCAACACTAAAAGTTAAATGTAATTCTTTTCCTACCGGAACAGTTATTCGCAAATCAGCATTAGCTCCAGCAGCAACAGCATCAAATATATGACATACAGAAAAAGCCATTTCATTATGAATATGATGATGTAAAGCATCAATCATCACAACATGTTTAGACAAAACATCTATATCAAATATAGAAGTACCATCCGATAATGCTACAAAAAATGGACTAGCAGATGTGCCTAATTCTGTTCCTCCACTATCTCTAATATGTGTTGCTAAAGGATTAGCAGAACCAACCAAAACACCTCCACCATCCTCAGCAGAAACCAGTCCTGTTACCGCTCTTGTATCCGCCTCAACCCCAGTATCAAAATCATCCGTTGATTGATTTGAGTCAATTACGGGCAAGGGTCTGGCAGCAGACACCAGTATAGCAGCATTCTCAGCACCAAAGGCCATCTTGTATGGAGGCCATGATATACCAGCTATCACATCTAGAACCATGCTACGTTGCGTGGTACCATCAGAGCCCAATATTGGTATTGTGCGTAACGTCATTTAATCTTCCAATATAACTTGAGATTGTCTCTGATCTGGATGTATGATGGTGGCCCTCTTCGGTGCGTCATCTCTCGTTACATTCACTTTTACCTCTACCTCGGCAGCAGGAATTTTGGGAACGGTAATATCAATTTGCGGTTCTGACTTAACAATCACTTTCGGAGTCTCTATCTTATTCTCAATCTGAACTGAGGTAGGTTCTACAATTATTGGTGTTATTACTTCGGATGGTTGTACCGTTACTGGTACACTCACATTAGGAGTTTTCACCTCATTGGTTATCTTCACCTCTGCCGGTTCTACTTTATTCTCCACCCCTATTTCGATTGGGGTGGGTTCTACAGTAACAGGAACATTTATAGTAATAGGTTGAGCTGATTGCTTGTCAATGGATTCGAGACTGCCTTTTACACTCTCGGAAAAGCTATCCAAAAACTTGTGAACTAACTTGAGTTGATTCTCAGTCGATTGATTATCAGCCATCGACTTTCCCAACTCTTGAAAAGCTTTTACAGTCTCGACCTGTGATTTGGTTATATCAGACTTAGCCCCTTCCAACATTAACCTACCATCACATTTCCGCTCTGATCGTTCTATCTGCAAAGCCGTTTCCAATTTGATAACCCTACCTTCCGTTTCCTCGGCCACAAACTTAGCAGACTCAGCGGTCATAGAAGATCGGCTAGAAGTCCTAGTAAGTTGTTTCAGAATACCCTGTAATTCCTCATCATCAAAATCGACCTTAATGGGTTTCTTCATCTCCTCCAGAACGGCAGATAATTCCTCGATAACTTCAGGCAACGAAACTTCTCCCACGCCAGTCAATTCCTTAGCTTGCTCTTCCGAAATCTGTAGGAATAAAGCCAACAATTTAGCAGCTTGTTCTCTACCGACAGTACCCAAACCAACCTCTTTTAATGTGGTAAGTGTTACCGTTAATCCACCAGCAGATTCCAACAGCTTGCTGCGTTCATCCTGATCTTCTAATGGAGGGAATCCCAACTCAGCCCTATATTCGTTTCTAGTAATATCCTCATTCTTACGAGCCTCAATCAAACTCTTCTGTCTCAGACTCTCATCTTCGGCTGTGCATTTCTCCCACCAAACAAGTAATTTCACAGCTTCTTCAGAATGAAAATTGACGGACTCAGTTAGGACTGTGCCAAGCAAATTCAGATTGACATTGACGTTTTTACAGAATCGCCTATCAATTACAAATGCTTGAGCATGACCACCCACCTTAACAGTCTCGCCCAAAATACTTTCGTGAACACCGAAAGCAGATAGGATTCTCATCTTGACTGATCTCTCCGATTTGTCCCATCCCATTTCAGTGCTATTAGCCGATAACATCTGAATACCTTCAATCAGACCATCAATAATCGCAGGTTCCCCATAATTTGCAACACCCGCCCATGCCCGCTTAATCACCCCTATAACTTGCCTACGCTGCACCCCAGTCAATCTAGGACGAACGCCACTCGGAACATCAGGATGAGGGTCATTACCAATTGAAATAATGGCAGACGGATGAATACTATTCTCGAAAAATACATTCTGACTTGACTGAATATGATTATCAATCTTAATCGCATTCATCTGAGAAGCAGCAGGAGCCAATGCCCCCAAAGGACTCGACGGATCAGGAAGACATGCAAACGCTACGTTCTCTCTCGGAATTGGTTTGGCATTTGTTGAGGCGGCTGGATTTTTAGGATTGACAATCTTGAAAGCCGAAAATGGTTCTGGTTTATGTATTGGTTGAACCCACGTAGACGGAATGGAAAAGAATTGAAGATTCCCATCCTTATCCGTATCAATAATAATGTAACTCCAACCAGTCAACAGCAGATTAGCTACGAATGAGTAAACAAACTGATAACGATATTGAATCGGATTCGGTTTCTCCAATACATCAATTAGCGGATGAGAAACCAATACCTCAAAATCCCTTCCAGCCGTTTTCGTATGGGCACCCTCTAACATTTTGTTACGATGAAATTGCTTAGAACTTGTAGGTGTTTTTCGTTCCCCATTCTCTGGTTCTACATCTAGCAACTTACCCACGTTGACTGGTTGACCAGCAGCCTCTTTCGCCAAAGCATTGATAGCAGCGTACAACCACCCTCTAAACTGTGCATACCGCTCCTTATCACCCCGTTGGCTTCGGAATGTATCCATACCACCCATACCAGACGGCGACAGGTCGATGCCCGCTGCTTTCAGATCAAGGGCAGTTTGTCTTGCCTGTTGAGTTACAGAAAGGCTACGATCATACGCTTTTGCTAAGGCGTTCATTTCTTACAACCTCTTCTATCATTTCGATACAAAGAAGGTAACCGGCCGCATCCACCAAATTGTCCCGACTGGGTTTGTTTACCTGACGGGATATTTTAACCCCCACCATACACATACATGCTTGTTCTGCCGTAATTGTAATACCCAAAATGGCAGACCATATCGCAGCAGTTCGTTTCCAATCATCAATTGGAGGACCATAATCATCCTCGCGTGGTCCTGCCACTAATTCACCGGCCTCCTCAAGTATACTTTTCTTTTTTCCAGGTTCATTCATTATTGATTCCTCCAACATGTATCGCCATTTTTAGCACCAGTGCCCACAATTACAACAGGAATTCCAGCCACACCCTCGCACATCCCAATAAAATCCAATACAATATTCGGCAGATTTTCCCAATCATCACAACCCCTACAATTCCAATCTAGATAGTCCGCAAAATTCAATACCAACTTGTTTGCACCATTTATTTCTACTGCCTCCCTCAATTGTATTTTCGAGAATGAAAATACCCTTCTTAGCCGTTTGGTAACGGTGGTAAGTTCCCCACTAAATTCCTCAGTCCCAACACCGGCTATCTCACCAACGTCGGCCCACTTCATTTCCTCTTGATCCTCATAACAATCCCCTGAGTATCCAACCATTTTACCACCCTCTACTACATTACCAACCCTTATGGGAAACGGTCGTATTACCAAATATATATCTCCCAGTTTCCTGGGGTTGATCCCCATATCGGCCATGTTCTGCGTTGCTGTAGTTCCCCTACTCGTACAAAATGGATAATGACTTCCGTGGGAAATATCAAGTGAAAATCCCTGGGCACCCTCATGTAATATTGTTTCATCAAAACTCAGTTTTTCATTCAACTCCATGGATAAACCTGGAAAAATATGCCTTCTCAACCGGGAATCTCCACCCGCCAATTCCACATCTTCCCCCCGCATTATTTTTTCCGCTAGGAAGGCACCACATCCCTGCATAGTACTAGCAATGTGCTTAGTACCACCCTGACCCATCTCCATTTTGGCGTGACGGTCCGTCATCACCCCGGATCTTTCGTGAATCCATAGACTTGTGGCATCCAACAAACACTCCTCCACCTCTTTTAATAGATTTTCCACCCGGAATGCACTAGATGCCCCCAATATGATCGTTGGTTTATACCCTTGATTGGCAATCCACTTTCTAAGTATAGCCGCCACCGGTAGCGACTTTGCCACAAATTTTCTGCCGTCATCCCATACCGCGGTGTGTCCCGCATTCGGCATATTAGTGGTTGATACAAATTCTGGCCTGAATTTGTCCGCCAATGAAGTTACGGTTTTTCCCTTACCACAACTACCCCATTGACCGTCCACAACTACATTAAATTTACCAGTTTTCATTTTTACTCCACTTTCTATTAAACATCGTCATCAAGGGTTCTAGGTCTTGCCCCCGTCTGCTTCATTACCTCCACGGCTGTTTGTGTTTCCCACCGTTTCACAAACGTCTCACTCTGTGCTACCAACCCTTCTATCGTCTTCTCATGCACTCGGTTGGCAGCACGCTCTTTTTCCAAAGCCTCTTCGTATTGTTTAGTCAAAATAGAAGCACGTTCAATGTGCTCTTGTGCCTGATCGAATATTCTTTCCAAATTCCTTTGGTATCTCTCAAACAATTTCTTAGCAATCCCACAATCTCTTTCCAACGCTGTAAGACGTTGTTCAGACTCTCCTAACTGTCGAGAAACTTTGGAAGCAATGAACCATGATCTTAGATAGTTTATCAGTCTTCGCATGGGGGTTTGGTCTCCTCTGTATCATCGGGCGGGGTTTTTGCCACAGTTTCGTCACATTCTCTATCCACAATCTCCTTATCCAACTTTTCCACTTTCTTTTCCAAACCCTTACTAAACATTTCCTCAGTTGCTTTATCAAACTCCTTAGAATCAACACCCACTTTTTCCACCACCACGTTTCCAGGCGGTGGATCAGTTTTAGCCGATTCCACAATCTCCTCAAAAGTAGGTTCCTTAGCAGGCGGAATACTCGATTCCTCCGCTACTTTATCCACCACGGACATAGGCGTTCTTTTCCCCGCAAGGATATCCGCAAAGGGCAGTGGTCCTTTATCGGGCCTAGACTTCCCCGTTTGTGTATTGCAAACGTTTTGCAATTGCTCTATACACTTCTCAAAATCACCCGTGGGAAAATTCCATGTAGTTCTTCTCATCATAAGTTTCCCATCCTTGACAAACCAAGTAACGGTCATCCACTTACCACTTTCCAAAGCCTCACCACAAGCCTCATTAACATTTTTCATCGCATCTTCAACAGTCTCGTTTAGAACATCAGCCATCGTTCGGGTCTCCCTTTACATATCCAAAATTCCGGGTTTCAGTTTGATACCACAACCTTTGCAGTATTCTTCAAGCATAAGTAAATACACATCAAGTTGCTTTGTCCCCTCTAATCCACCATCTTCCGTATGACGATCAATACCACAGTCGATTCCACACACTAACAAAAATAGAGTTTCATCTTCAAAATCCAAAAGCGTGGAAGCCTGCAAAGTTATACTAACACTTGATGCCTCCCTCACGGATTTATCAGTCAAAGATTGTTTTGTCTTGTCTACGTAGACCGTGTTTAGAAATATAGATTCTCCTTTTAGATTTTCCAGAAAGGCTTCCATAGTTCGACATTCGATTCTCATTGTTTAGACGGTCCTTTCATCAATGGTACACTTGTAAAGTGTCTGACCACCACAGTCAGAATACCAATCGTTAGACCGATGCCAGAGGCGATCTGTGGATATTCCATAATCCATTTTTCTCCAGCAAATATCCCCAAGATACTAAGAACACTCGTTGCAATCCCAAGCCAAACTGTCTTAGACTGCCATCTCGATTTCGTAAGATAACCCATTATAATCACCTTTCAAGTTAAACACTTATTACAAAACCCTCTTGAATACCATGCCCACAACAGGCAGATGACACCCCTCGTAATTTTCCCAAACAAGGATCATATCCTTCTGTAGTCGGCCTTCGTCCACATCGCTTGCAAATTCGACGATTATTTACAACCTCTCGTGTATCTTCATACAACCATTTCCCATCAATATAAATAATGGACCATCCACGTTCACAACTACGAACTGCCATGAAAATCAATGCCCCGCAACTTCAAAACGGGCCAAATCTCTATGTCCCGTTTCCCGTGGTGCATTTGTTTTTGGACTATCCCCAGGTGATGAAAATACGACAACAATCCCACCCCACCCCCTCTTGTCTTTTCCACATAACCCATTCAAAATCCCCAACAACCCAACGTGACAACTACCATGCTGAGCAACCACCTGACAAGTAGGATGATCCGCAAGAGCCTTATTACAAGGCACACGATTCGCAATCAATGCCGCTACGGCGGGTCTATCCAATTCCAACAACCCATTCAAATAGTCCACGATAACTTGTGCTCTTTCAAAATCAATCATTGTCGGGGTCTCCTATACTATCTAACTGGTGGTGCGGATAACTTGGTGGGAGTTGTTCCTCCCCGGCCAAATAACAATTCGTGATATCGCCGTAATGTCTTCACGCATTCCTGACCATAACTTGGTTCTGTACCATTATTAGTATCAGATAAAAATTCCCGTATTGTTTGCCAATCACGTTCAAACTTTTCTGGTTCCTCCACATAAACTCTCATCCATTCATTAAATGCTGCTGCCATTTGTTCATCTGTCATTTAATAGGTCTCCTTAGTTAGGGTGTACTGCCTGTCGTGGTCTTCTCGCATAATATACGATACACAATCCCGAGGCCAGCGGATGCATCGGGATTCGCCTTAGAACGAACCTCAAAAGTATCTGACCCAATGATAAGAATGTCCCTTTCATCTAATCCAGGATCAGCCGTAAAGTAAACCTTATTCGTTACTGTGATTCCACGCTTCTGAAACTCACGTATCAATGCTTCTCCCGCTGGCTGTTGCCAACATGCCCTACCTGTAAATGTGGTAGTGGGGAAGGTTTCCTTACTGCCACCCAACGAACCCTTAGTGCGAATTCGTCGTTTAGCTGTACAGGTATGTGGGAATGAATCAAGTAATGATGACACCTATCAATTCCTTTGCTTTCTTCAGTGACAATCCCCGTTCCAGATTTTGTCCACAATGAGGACAATACACATTATCTTTACCTTCTGGATAATCATCCTCAAAAACAAGCTTACAAACATGACAAGCACACCAAGTCTTTCTCCAAAACAATTTTCTAATCTGTGGCCAATCCTCATTTGCCAACTTGTAAGCTTGTGACAATAACTGAAACGAACGTTCCCAAAGGTCTTTTGACATCAAACTCGCTCCTATACAGGGACACCTATCAATTCCTTTGCTAGCCTCAGTGATACTTTACGTTCTAATATGTGACCACACCCGGGACATTTTATACTACCAACAATGGGACAATCATCCTCAAAAACAACCTTACATTTATGACAAACACACCAAGATTTTCTACGACCTTCTATGTAAGCCTTTGAAAGTAATCCACAAAACACCTTCTCTTTCTCACACATAATTATACCCTTTCCTGAAAAGTCTTAAACTCTGTAGGTTCTGCTTTGAACCTTTCCAATCCTTCTCGAAATGTCTTCGTCGGGAATTCAATTTTACCGGCCAACGCATCCTTATAAATCTTAAGCCTATCCCACCTATCCAACGAATGCACACAATGCCTGCAAATATCCGGCCTACCATACAAGACTGGCATGGACTGGTAAGGATCAATTCCCAATACTCTACCAATCGGACCAGCATAAGGACACGAGGCAAACCCAAATTTATCAAACAACCTACCACATCGACATTGCACTCGGCAATACGTAGTGTACCCCCTTACTGGATGTTTCCCCAAATCATAGGGGCTAATCATTACCGGAACATGATTCTTCTCTGCCATCGGATATTTCTGCCACCTCACCCCCAATCCTCTCGGATTCTTTAGAACCATATTCGTACTTACTGACGTCCTGATCCTGCCTTTATCCCCCCATGTTTCCAAAACGTACTTTGCCAATTCCTCAAAGGAGGGGTGTACCTTTGGCTCGCCTCCAGTTATGCGGCACTGTTTAATGTGAACTCTTGATTTCTTTACTACCTCTAAACCTAGCCTTAAATCCTCTTTCGTAATGTCCGTATTAGGCCAAGGCAAGGAATCCACGTACCTATCGCAATACTGGCAAGCCATATTGCAGCTATAGGTAAACACGATTTGGAATCGCATCGCTACTTTTTCAATTGGTTCCACTATACGTATTCCACTCACGAACTAAGTGACCATCCAAAATTGACGAACGAAGAAATTTTCTCCTTACTCTCTGACGTAATATCAAACGAACTACCAAATAATCGAGCCGAAAGTTTTGAGTCGATTTGATACCGATAATCACCCAACGTCTCGGACGTAAACGGCCCGGCCGTCCAACCTGCTCCCGTTTTCTTCATATTCACGAAAGCCTTCTTAGTACGCCTCACAGCCTCGTCTATGACCGCATCCAAGATGGGCATTGCATCTACGATATTGTCCTGTCCGTGCAACTCAGCGGGCGTGTAGCCCGCCACATAGACAATCTTGACGGTACCCGGCGTAGTCGGCCATAACCCACCAGACCGAATGATTCCATCCCTACAGATATTAGCATCGCTACTATCAAACCCATCATTGTTAGGCCAGTAATCGGTACCCTCTACCTTTAATGTCGAATCTGCAAACGAGGAAGCTCTTGTACCAGCCCTACCATCAAAATCAACGAATAACTGCGTAATGGATCGGATAGGGATATTCTGAATCTGTAACTCGGTTGCAGAGGCATTAGCCACTTGTCTTAAGAATGCTTGGTCCCCTTCCGTCTCCCAGACAACTCCCCTACTCCGAATCATATTTTCGGATTGAGGATAGTATTCGGTTCTGGTTCGTTCAACAGGATCATAAAAGATGTGTCTACGAATCGCTGCCTCTGCTCTTATGATGGCAGAATTGGCGATAGCCCTTTCCTCATCCGTTGCTGAAGAGGATAAGCCTAATTCGAGTAAGACTTCAGATATATCTGCAATTTTTCCCATCGTTTAGGATTCCTTATCAGGGTCTAAAAAATGGACGACTATTTTGGCGGCCGGCTGCTTGCTCGTGCCGTCGTCCAGGGCCGTTGCACTTTACACCGTGCCGGTCTGATGGGTACAATATGTAGTCTTTCTCGTACCATCGGTTCAACTATCCTACCATACTACACCGAATAAATCAAAATAAACTGCGGGAGATGGACTCGAACCACCGACACGGAAATTCATCTGATTTCCTGCTCTACCAACTGAGCTATCCCGCATTAACCAATAGATACGAAAACACCCTTGTCCTCGTTGCACCCAACGGGCTATAAGCGATCCATGTTAGGCTAGGGTATCTATTGGTATTTCAAAATGTGAGTGGGGTCGAAAGCCTGGAAACAACCCCACTCACCCGCTCAAGTGAGTCTTAGTTAACGCACTTCATCGTACTTTTATCCACAACACTCAATCTGTCTGCATCAAACCACTCTTGCACAATCTTCCCTTGATCCAAATTGTGCAAGACAACACAAATCCTATCCACATTGTGTAAGTTTTGACAAATACTAATAACAGTACCCTCAAAACCAGTAATAGAATCCCTTACACAATCACCCAAAATAGTAGAACCCATAACGAGTCTCCCTAGAAAGAGTTACAACAATTATTATGTAGTTTCCTCCAACGAGAAAATCTGCCGTTCCACATTTTTCCATTCGGCACCATCAGCATTATCAAAAAACTCGATTGACAAAGTATACGTTCCTGGCTCAATCGCCGCCAAATCGGAGGCATCCAATCGTAACCTATTCGTTCCATCTGTTGGAAAATTCTTATCAAAAGCACTTCCATTGTCCGTAGAACTGCCACCGGTCACCGTCAATTTTGCAACATCACCAAGCCTACCAATGATAGCACGTACATTATCATTCGAGCCCGGTGTAATCGCAGCCTCATCTGCATCCCTTATTACAATATCTCTTGTAAGTCCACGATCCTGATATGCATAAATAAGTGTCATTATTCAATCCCTCCCAATACCATTGTACCATGCCAAGCCAATTCTTCCAAATCGTCAAGCTGAAATCTTCACCCACCACCCATTGTCCTCGAAACTCCCGCTCACAATCTGACCCGGTACACGAACGATCAAACCACTAACAGTACGGAAGTCCCTAAAATCGTTACTTACTAACGGTAACAGTCCCACCGAACCGCCCACATCTTTCAAAGTAATTCTAAACAACTTACTACTATCTGGCAAGCTGACACCACTAATCACATACTCTTGACCTTGCATACTCAAAGGCTCAAAGTTAATCGACAATGGCCTTATCTCACTGGAAACAAATCCGAACAAATTATTTATCTCTTGTCGAGCAGTATCGAATTGAGCCCAATCAGTGATATCATCAAAGGTATAAGTAAAGGCAGCCTCAGCCACCGATGGAAAATGATCATTCTCATTCAACCAACCCCGACCAAAAAGTATCTGATTATCTAACTCACCACATAAAACAGAATGGAACCACGATTCGGCTCTCCACTGTGTTTTGTATCTTCCAAATTGTCTATCCTCCGATTCGGGGAACTGACCCCAATTTATCCACCAAGATTGTATAGGAATATCGTAAGCACTTGCTGATGATCTTACATTAAGCAAATCTGAAAGAAAACCTTCCCAGGCTTTCAAAGTAGTTAGAAAAGTACCATTACCAAATCTGTTAGGAGATATCTTTCCATCAACCACCCCCAATGCACTGGTTTCTGTGTCTTGGTATTTGATAAAATCACGTGACTCCGCACCATCGCCATAATCTACGGTATGGGTACCAATCTCAGTTATTGGAAAACCGAAGAATTGATCTGTTACATTATTAGCCAAAAAACTACCAACAATGCCACGATCAGCAGTAGTGTTTGCAAACAATCTAACACGATCCCCAACACTCAACCCATCTATAGTTTGATCCCCTCCCAAAATTGGATCACTGGCACGCTCTGCGTCAGTCCAAAAATCCATCGTTACGATACCGGACGAGTTTCTCTGAATGTATCTCCATCGGATCATGTGGGCTGGTGACCAGCTACGATTTGCCGCTTTATCTGGAGGCTCTTCCAATGCCGAATCACCTATGTCATTGACCCAGGGGCGGCCGTTATAGTTGACAGGTGAACTGTGCGTACCTGAAAAACCCTGCAACGAATGTACATTCCCTTTAGAAAGATTGCCTATTGGAAATTGCGAAGTTTGTGGACTAGCAAAAAAATTACTATTCTTTGCATTTGGAAAAGTCTCCAAAACAATCTGAAAAATATCATCCGCAAAGGCTGCCCGTTGTAATCGACAAACACCATCAAACTGCGATCTAGTCACTGGTTCTCCACCGGTACTCGCATCATTCCACCAAGTCCTTATATCAACAAAGGAATCATGCAAGTCATCCGGTAACTTATCTTTCCAAAAACCCGTCTTGAATATGTTCTCATTACGTAACTTATCTGCTGTCGCCTCCACGTTGGCGGCATCATCAGCACCACCATAATAGTAATCCCTAGAAATATGGAAAGTCGATATATGCCCCTCAAAATCCAGAATGAAATCATCCAATTTTCCACCAAGATCATCGTATTCACCAAGCCACGTCCTTAAGTATGTCGTTATGAAGTTGATATGATTGTCATACTTCATGGACTTAATAGATTTGCCTGTAGAATCAACCAAGGGCACCCCACCATCGCCTAAGAAATCCAGAAAATGGAATTGGTCGTTACCTACTACTTGTGTAATTGTAATACTACCACCATCTATTGAAGATGTCATAGTATTTTCCATGCTAGTCTCTGCGGAATAGAAGGAACCCGTTGGGTATACATTATCAAGAGTGCCGAAAAAGTAAACCTCTAATGCGGGACTGGCACTATTGCCATTGTAGAATACAGAACATGGGGGTACATCAGCAGGGAAAGAAACATTCAACGCCGCCAACTCTTCACGCACCTTTGTACGAAGATCATTGTTCACACCATCAGTAACCTCACCTGCAAAAAGTAAAGAAGCGTCTATTGGCCCTGTTGTCCGCCCATTCAATGTGAGTGTAAAATTTCCTGACCGATCAGTAAACACTAGCTTCTGATAGTTAAATGGCACACGATCCCATTTTCCCAAAGCTACTGCTAAACCTTCTGGGTGATCCACCAAGAAACCCAAGAGATCCTCTGGAGTATCGGCATCAGAACTATCTACACCGGTAAGGTACCTAGTAACAAAAACCATTGGCACCAAAGTAGACGAAGGGGTCTCAATAATATTGTGTTCATCAGGTGGCATGGGCCATGACAACCAATATTTAGGGGTATCGGTTATATCCCCCGATCTAAAGTTCTCGTTGGATCGTATATTTGCCACGGTGTTCGCAGTTAAGAATTTTGCTGGAACCAAATCAAAGCTGCTTCTTAAAGAACTCTTGATTCTATCAATGGCTCCATTACCAGATTCATTCAATAAGGAAAAACCATTATTGGAAAAAGCAGTCAGCAAAATATGCAATAAACCATCTGGCCTTAGCCCGCTCAATACAATATTATCGGACTGTCTATCAACCTCATTGTCTACAACCGTCTGCCATTGTACCAGAGTTTCCGTGCCAGAATTGAGCCCTAACTCATGCAACAAATCAACCAATTCATCGGCAGGCATATTGTAATAAGCTTGCTCGAATGCATACTCGTTTATTGCTTGATTTGTACTGAAGTATGTAAAGTCTACGTCAGGATCAAGGGTGGATGATGTGCTAATTGAACTGGATGATGTGCTAATCGAAGATGTACTGATTGAGGATGATGATGTACTGATTGAGGATGATGACGTGCTTATCGAAGATGTACTAATTGACGAACTACTGGATTGAGAACTGCTACTACTAGAAACGGATGACGTACTAATAGATGAAGAACTTGTACTAATTGACGACGTGGAAATCGAACTGACACTTGATGTACTAATCGAGGATGAAGACGTAGAAACACTAGACGAACTAGATGATGTGCTTATTGAGGATGTGCTAATCGAAGATGACGACGTAGAAACTGAAGATGTACTTATACTGCTTACCGAACTGACGGAACTGGAGGATGTGCTAACTGAAGATGTACTTATATCAGATGATGGTGAACTAATAGAGGATGTGCTAATCGAACTAGAACTAACCGATGACGGGCTGGAATCGGAAGATGTACTAATCGAGGATGAAGACGTACTGATAGAACTAGAACTGGTACTTATTGACGATGATGATGTAGAAACCGAGGATGTACTTATACTGCTTACTGAACTACTTGACGTGCTTATACTTGACGGGCTCGATTGACTGCTTGTAGAACTGACCGAGCTAGTAGAAATACTTGATTGGCTACTTGTGCTAATTGATGACTGACTTGATGTACTAATACTCGATTGTGAAGATGTACTAATAGAACTGGATGAAGATTCAGAACTAGTCGATATTGATGATTGACTACTGGTAGAAATACTACTTGAAGAGGATTCAGAAGATGTGCTTATGGATGATGAAGATGATTCAGATGATGTGCTTATACTTGATAGGCTCGACGTACTTATTGAGGATTCAGAAGAAGTACTAATACTTGATTCAGAAAAGGTACTAATAGACGATGAAGACGATTCAGATGATGTGCTTATGGATGATTCAGAGGATGTGCTTATACTTGATTGAGAAGATGTGCTAATAGATGATGAAGATGATTCAGAAGATGTGCTTACGGACGACTCACTTGATGTACTGACAGATGAGGAAGACGACTCTGAAGACGTTGATATACTTGACTGAGAACTGGTACTAATACTTGATGAAGACGATTCACTTGACGTTGAAATGCTAGACTGAGAAGACGTACTAATACTTGATGAAGATGATTCTGAAGAGGTAGAAATAGATGACTGAGAAGAGGTACTAATTGATGATGAAGACGATTCAGACGAGGTAGAAATACTTGATTGACTACTTGTGCTAATTGATGATGAAGACGATTCAGATGATGTGCTTATACTGGATTGACTTGATGTCGAAACACTCGATACACTCGACGTACTTATTGACGATTCCGACGATGTGCTAATACTACTGGATGATGATTCAGAACTTGTGCTTATTGAACTAACAGAAGAGGTACTTATTGAAGAAGATGAAGAAACAGAAGAGGTAGATATACTAGATAACGAACTGTCCGACGAAGTAGAAACACTACTCAAGCTACTAGACGACGTTGATATACTAGATTGGCTACTGACAGACGAATCCTCTTCATCAAAAAGTCTGCTCAATGGAACCGTTGCCGTCTTACTCGCCGGTCCCACTACGGTCACACCAGAACTTGATGGACCTATAATCGTGATAGTTTTACTTGCTGGTCCTACTCTTGTAACTGTCTTGCTAACGGGATACTTTAATAATCCCGTGCTTGACGAACTTGACAGTGATGATTCCGAAGAGGTACTAATTGATGATGTACTAATCGAGCTACTAGATAATTCGGAAGATGTACTGATCGAAGATGATGATGAATCAACTGACTGACTTGATGTGGATATACTAGACGATGAACTTTCTGAAGATGTGCTAATCGAGGATTCTGAAGAGGTAGAAATGCTTGACTGAGAAGACGTACTAATACTTGATGAAGATGATTCTGACGAGGTAGAAATAGATGATTGGCTACTTGTGCTAATACTGCTCGATGATGATTCAGAACTAGTCGAAATACTTGATTGGCTACTTGTGCTTATGGATGATGAAGATGATTCTGACGAGGTAGAAATAGATGACTGACTTGACGTACTAATTGATGATGAAGATGATTCAGAAGATGTGCTTATACTTGACTGGCTTGACGTCGATATACTAGACGATGAACTTTCTGAAGATGTACTTATACTTGATTGGCTACTTGTGCTAATTGATGATGATGATGATTCTGATGATGTGCTTATGGATGATATACTACTTGTGCTAATTGACGATGATGATGATATACTAGATGCACTACTATCAAGGAATGTACTAGATGATGTGCTAATCGAACTGGATGATGTGCTGATCGAACTAGTGCTGATGGATGAACTACTTGTTGATATACTCGACGTGCTAATCGAACTAGATGATGTGCTGATCGAGGATGATGATGTGCTAATTGAACTGGATGATGTACTAATTGAACTAGAACTGGTACTTATTGACGAAGCCGAAGACGTACTAATCGAGCTAACACTTGACGTACTAATTGAGGATGATGAACTAACAGAACTAGTCGAAATAGATGACTGACTTGACGTACTAATTGATGATGAAGATGATTCTGATGATGTGCTAATACTCGATTGACTACTGGTACTGATACTTGACGATGAAGATTCAGAAGAGGTGCTTATTGATGATTGTGAAGATGTCGAAATCGACGATGACGATGATTCAGAACTAGTCGAAATAGATGACTGGCTACTTGTACTAACTGAAGATGAAGAGGATTCACTTGATGTTGATATTGATGAAGAGGATGATTCACTTGACGTTGATATACTTGACTGTGAAGACGTACTGATACTCGATGACGATACATCAACAACACCTGATACTGCAATATTTTTCGTCGCTAGTGTGATTAGCCAGAAGGGATTGTCAGAAAAATCTTTAATTTCCGAAGCGGTAAGTGCTCGATCCCATATCGCCGCCCATTGCAACGACATTGACGAATAGGTAGTGGATAACCGGCCAAAATAAAATGGACCAGAGAGTGGGGCACTCAAACCGGTATAAGTGTTACTGTCGACTTCTTTCCCGTCGACATAGAATCGCCCGGTTGTCCCATCCCAGGCAAGGACTACAGTAACGTACAAACCCGCGACGGTCGATACGGCCGTTGTGTTTAACGCCGACGATCCGAGCCTCCAGGCCCAATTAGAACTGTTTTTCCTGATGTATATTCTGTCGCCTGACGGGTGTGAACAAGCCCATTGTACGCCTGATGCACTCAACCATGACATCCGCATCGCAATCGTGCCAGAGGATGCAATCGAATCGGGTATGTTGTTCCTTGGTTCCAAAAACTGCTGAGATCCCAACGTAAATTTTAGCTCTGGCCCTTCGTCGCCGACTACCCACGTCGCGTTGTTGCTCGCGTGATTGTGGCGACTGCTGATGTCTCGTAACGTGCGGCCCATATTACCAAGTATTGGAAACCAAGCACCAACCAAACCTTGCCATGCAGACGGATTCTTAGCCTGCCTAGCATTACGAGTATGGCGACCCAAAGTAGGTTTCGGATTTGGTAGTATAATAATACCCATCTAAATCTCAATTACTTCAGATCGCCTGGTGTCATCATCTGCACCTGGTATCCAAGCCAATGAACCTATATGCTGAAGAAAGTCCGCCTCGGCACTTGTATAACCACCCGCATCCGATGCTAACTCACCGGCGGCGTCACCACCATCAAGATAAATATTGAAATTACCATCTGCAAGAGTACCCTCATCGTGCGTTACTTCCAACTGTACATGGGCACCAAGAAATTCCGTATCCCCAGCAATGTTATCAATCTCACTTGACTTTTCTTCCGCCCCATCAATAGTCGAATCACCTGCAATAAATGCCAAATTGTCATCGACATCTTGCGTATAGACAGTTTTACCCGTATCAGGGTCAATGTGCCAGAACGTTACCTTGAGATTGAAACGTCCATTGTTATTGAACGTAACTGTTCGTCCTGAATTGTTCGTAACTATGATTCGGAAAAATTGTGGCAGTGGCATTTATCTTACCTCCTATTAAAAAGTTTGCCAATCATCAACACCCGTACCTATTGGTTCCTCTACCGAATTGTATATATCCCGCAGTTCCTCTGGCATATCGTCAACCTCTTTTTCAGTTAATGGACTATCGTTTTCTTCCACCAACACATCGCCGGGAAGCAAACCACCAATCTTGCCTTCCAACATGGACACTGCTTTCGGCAAACATATAACCAATGCCGTTCCTACATCGGCATGACCATATTCATCACTTACCGATTCCAACTTGAATCCGTTAGCTCTTTCTACTATATTGAATTTTCCAAAGTCTCTTCTTAACGTACCTTCCCCATCATCATAACATTGAAGCACACCATTCTCTACAACCTGCAAAAATGATTGGGCCATATCGTCTAGGTTCTTACCATTAAAAACCATCTCTTGCATCGGTATTCGTTTACGCCGCAACTGCTGTGCCATCAATGTAGCTTGGTGAGGATCAAAACCAAACCACCAAATGCCGAATGCTTTGCTCATCGCCTCACAAGTATCCTGTACGTCTACCAAATCGACTTCTCCCGTCTTGGGGTTTGGGGCCCAATCCCTGTACCAAGCCGTCCGTATGACCCCTTCCCTTTCGTTTACACCTAGAATAACAAGCCCACTATGATCGTTTTTGATTCCAAGATCCAAACCAGCGATGTATTGCCATCCCTCTTCCGGGCGGACCAATGACCTAATCCCATAAGAAAAACACCGATCTATGTCCTCCTCATCCAAGGCATCACCTTTGCCACTAGCCCACTTACCCCAGTAAAGACGATTATATCTAGTCGCTGGATTACGTCTCTTCGCATCAGCTAAATCCGTTTTGTTTAACCACGGGCTAGGTCTTTGCCAAAAATGTGTATACCAATCCTCCGATTCGATTGCATTCTTACGTAACACATCTGCTTTCGTTCCCTTGAATCCCGCATTCGTTGCCACAATCACTACGCCTTGGGGAACGCCTGTAGCATTATCCATAAGATTCTCAATAAATTCCCACTTGGTAATATGGGACAATTCATCAAGCACCAATAGGTCTGGTGTAGCTCCGTGGCTGCCCGCAATATCAGCAGCCAGTATCCTCAAAGTAGCTAAATCATTCTCAGATTTGACGTTCCAAGTATGGACTGTAACCAATTCATTTAGCCACGGATTCCAATGCAGAATATCCGTTATCCTATCCCTGATAATGGCAGCCTGTTCTCGGTCGGCGGCACCCGCTTGGAATCGAGTAGGTCTAACAGCAAAGGCAACCAGCCACAAGAGACACACGGCTATGTCCCCATCCTTACTTGCCTTCTTAGTACGCTCCACCCAGAATCGTCGTTTAGGTGGCATGTGGCCCAATCTGACGGCCTCTAGGGCAGGTGCTACGTCTTGGAAGAATTCCAATTGGAAAGGGTACAAGCAATCATCAAATACTTGCGGACCCGTAGCCGAGGGTATCGTAAGACCCTTTAAGAAGGTGAGAAAACTGTTTGACGCTTTCTCCCTGTAGGCTTCTAATAACTTAATATCTTCTTCAGTTTGTTCTTTCAACTCGCATGTTCATCTTCCTAGGTCTCCACGGTGTTTTGCATTTATCACATACTGGTCCTGGATGGTGTGTAATATCCATCCCATAACTACCGTTTTCTTTTGTCGTCCTGATGACCACTGAACTAGTGTGTGCTACAGCTTTGCACTTACACGATTTTTCAAATTCCATCTTCCTGGGTCTCCCCGATTATCAAATATTTCTCAAAAATCTTTCTTCCACAATCGCAGCAGCAATCCTACCTAGCACTTCCCCAATCTGATCTTCTGCCGTTGGTCGTGTCGATTCTTCTCCAAGAGTGGCAAACAATACAAACAACTCTTTAGCAGATTTTGTTTGGATTGCTTCAATCAATTCAGCTTGGCTAGTCATCATTTCCACCTCTTTCAAAAACCCTCAATCACCTTGTAAGCTACATCCACGTACGTACAACCCCTTGGACCGCAGACCTTTTGCTTTCGGATCTTCTGAATTACTCGATACCGATACAAACGATGCCCAAACAATTCAATAACCTTCCCTTGGCTATACCCAAAGAGGGGGTGTTGGTAGCTAACAATCCTCGATCCAATCGGCAATTTATCAAAAACAGGTCTTAATCTCTGCAATAATTCAGGATCAAGATAAACAGTTACAACCTGCCGTGACTCGCCCCACTTCATTTGTAGTATATCACCTTGCCGAATATCTACCAAATGATCGAGGTTATTACGCTTTACGTTCTGTTTAGCAATCGTCGCTATCTCTGAATCAAGTTCGACGCCTATAGCCCTGACCCCATACTTGGCGGCAGCAATAATCGGAATACGACCGTCACCGCAACCCAAGTCAACCACCGTGTCGGTAATTATTACAGCAGCGGCATCCAACATAGCCACCACAACATCAGGTGGAGTTGTGACATAGCGGGATTCTCCTGCCTGAGAAACCGAAACGAATAGCAAAACCATTAAAAGCAAACAGGTTAGCAATTTCCCACATCTTTTGCAACAACAAACTAACTGGCCACGAAAACGACCTATACTATTTGGATTGTGTTTATCCAACCAACAAAATGGCCACAAAATAAAATTGATAAGGGTATTCATCCTGTTATCTCCCATGATATTACTTACCAAACAACCTCCGCAAAGGCCCTTTCTTTTGCGTTCGTACTCCACCACTACTATTGGTAACACATTGAACCGTTCCAACAGTCCCCTCAAAACCAGACTCATTATGTAATCGGTAATGCAATCTCATCTGCTCAGTGTTGGTCAACGTCTTCAGATAATCGTAACTCTGCCCGTGATTCGCTAAACTATTCAAGACGCACATACCACAAGTTGATAACTTACAACCTACGTCTGGCCTGAGAATTGGACCAGTCGATAAATCAACATCCAGTTTCTTCTCAGGTTCCAGAATGCTTGGTTGTTCTAACTGCAATAAAACCTTACTGCCGCTGGTTGTTGCAATCTCGAAAACCTCAACATTGGAAGATGCCAACGCAATGGCTCTCTCGATTGGTCCCATTCTCTTCTCTGATATTGCAATGGCATCTAATAAGGGACCAGCCATCACTAACGATGGGCAGATCAACACAATTGCTAATATCAAATTACGCATCCCAAGGCTCCTCATCAACACGTATAGGCGGCACCAATGGCACACAAGACTCTCTGCCTCTATTAGACTTAAAGCATTGTGTAACCCAATACTCCTCTGTTCTATTATCAGGTATTGGCACACCACCATAGAGTCCCTTTAGAATCGGTTCCGATGGATCGTCTTTCCAAGATGCTAGACCAGGCGTAATACTAGGATTCATTATCCCACCCCTAGTATGCCGCAAACTTGCAAGGTGTGCCCATTCGTGCATGTTCAATCGCGTCCAATACTCTAACAATTTAGCTGGTTGATATGATGCTAGGAATTTGCACCAAATCTGATCACCTTTACAGGGCTGATTCCTTCCAACTTGGGCCAATCCAATATAAGGTCTACGCCCAAGCTCAAAGGACATGTGGATATTTGCAGATTTTTCATCATCCGTTCTGGTAAACTGCAAACCAATATCAGTATAGGCCGCTACCGATCTATCCCATACCTTCTGAAAAATGGGCTTTAGGAATGCTGACATATTGGTTTCATCTACATAAATTGTTGCAGCATGAAAATCACCTATGCCATGACAACCTGCCCAACTACCCTTACCAATAGCAGGCTGTACCTCTTCCCCGTAATCGGGATAGCCGCAACGTGGCAACTCGAATAGCTCTCTGGTCGCTGGTCCAACATGACCATCTAATAATGCCGGGCGAGAATGATGTTTCAGACACAACGGGTCAAGACGTTCCATCATAAAGTCTTGATAACTGAGAATAGAATACACCACTGTATCACTATCAAGTGTAAGAGCATCATAATCTGATTCGTCGCAACGCGGCACGTTTTGGCGAATAGCACCAAACGGACGACGCAAATGCCCCGTTCGTTCAAGCAGTTCGATAACTTCTCGATCTGTCATACTTTCTCCTTTACGGCTTCAGCGGCTTCTATTGATCCATAGCAATCACTAGGTTTTGCAATTCCGTAAGTCCCGTGATGTTCACCGTACAGTAGGATTGCATCGGTGGCAACATTGGCAACAATATATACCTTTGTACCACGAATATGCAAATCGACAGTACCACTTTTTATCACTGTATTATGGCGTAATGCTACGGTACGACCTGGAACAATCGCCACACCTTCTGCATCAACTGGCAGACTATCGACGATTCCTTGGAGGCGTTCAATCTCGGTCTCAGCCTTACAAGCACGAGTCACCACATCCAGATCAGCCAAATCTTCACCCTCCAAAGCACGCTTTCCCATCACAATAGCTTGAGTCGGAACACATTCCGCAGGTGGATGTTTCATCCAACGAGCGAGGGCCATCTTGAGATGTTCAATCTTGGTAGCAGCCCCACGGAAACAATCACGATCCTTACGAGAAACAGCCGGTCGCATGGCAATATCCCGTAACTGATTAGAAAAATCCGTCATTGTAAAACACCCCCTATCAACAAAAGCACTTGACCATATTCAGCAGCACCCACCTTATCATCCTCCAACTCCTTTAGGGCAGCATCGGCCAACACTGCGAACGATTGCCACTCTTTCGCCTTTGGTCCGAACGACGCCACTAATCCAGTAGTGAGCATAACATTAGCCGCCCTGACAGAACCAAGAGCCTTAACAGTCTCACCAATCTGTGAGAACGTCTTACCAACCGCCTCTTGTCGTGTATACTTCTCACCCGTAATTGGATCTTCTATGATCTCATCCCTTACTGCTTTTGGCACATTATTGAGCCATTCCCTTACCATAACTTCCGTAATTCCATTGTCATTAGGTGGCAGATCATCGGGATCATCTTCCGTAACCTCAAACGCCCAAATCTTTATATCTGCCGCATGGTCCGTCTCAACGCTCCAGATTGCCTTGTAATGCCCTAGACGGGCCACCCATGCGTAGATAACCTCACCGCCAGTATCCCACATAATCGCATCGTCAGGGACGTGGGGGCGAAATACAAGCTCTTGTCCCTCTTCACTGGAACCAAAGATGTTGAAAGTGATAACTGAACCAACCCTAACCGTGGTTGGTCCAGTAATCTTGGCAACCAGTTCGTTGTGCTCAACTAGATCAACCACCGGAGCGGGGGTGTCGCCGGGCTGAGGTAACGATTGGCCCGGGGCGTGGAACGCCCACACCAATACGATGGCAACCGGAATGAGCGGCCAGCCGAGACGGTAGAACGTAAATAGCGGTTTCATAGGATCTCCTCTCCTAAGATTGAGGCAACAACGGAACCGCTGCCATAAGTTCCTGTACATCCTCTGGTTCAAGCTCTTTTAATGCGGCAAAACTATCACGCACTGTCATACGCAAATCTCTGCCTTTAAGATTCTTTCTCCTCTTAATAACTGCCCGAATAGCAAACCATTCCCTAATCCCAGGATTATTCAATCCAGCCTCAATATCATCACGATTACGATCCTCTTGACATTTCATCAACCATTCGATGAAATATGGCATAAACAAAATAAGAATCTCCATCACAACACCTCACTTTCGATTAGAGAAAACTCAAAAACCAACATCTACAATTGTACACCATCCTGTTTGATTCTCCAAAAAGTGGGAGTACAACGTTCATTGCTTCTCCCATTCAGCGATCTGCTCGGCGGCGTCATGACGAGGCAGTACCATTGTGTATTCTTTCCCGTTCGGCGTCACGACCGGCACCGCGACAAATCGGCTGCGTTGGTCAGGGTCATCGAAGCTCAGCGGCGTAAAGCGGAATGGTGGTGCAACGTTCATTGATTCTCCCATTCACGTATCTGCTCGGCAGCGGCTTGGCAGTCGGTAGGACCATACTTGATTTCCCTGCAGAGACGCACGAGCGATCTCATCGTATTTCTCCAGGCGATCCAATCTAATAGGTCGGGCGTCTTCGCGGTTTGCTCGGTCATTCGTCACGTCTCCACGTAGATAAAACACGCCATTGTCAATCCGACAAATGCAATTATACCAGCGGTAAAAGCTAACACAGCCCCAGTCAACGGTGTCACTGGGAAAAATGTCGAATATGAGTAACACGCTGCACTGACTCCAAATAGCACTCGCGGTGCGATGTAGGCTACTCGGTTCATAACTCCTCCTTTTCCACTTTCTCTAACGCCGCCTCGATCGTTGCGGCAAGGCCGGGGGCTTTGGCAATTAATGCATCTACGAAGCTGGTCTCCCGCTCTGACGCAACAACGTCGAGTTCTCTACTACTGACTCGTAGAACCACCTCAAACCCGCTGTCACCCATCTCGTTCACGATGATTTTTCGTCCACTCTCTCCGCGAAGCCACGCCTCCAGCCGGGCGAATACGTCGGGTTGCACTACCGCTTCCAGAGTAGCAATTGCCTTATCAATCTTGGCCATCGGTGCCCGTGGTTCCACTTGCTCAGCCGGGACACCGAAATCAGTTGGTGTCGCCCGTACCTTCACGATTCCACCGTCTGCTGTATCTCGGGACTCTACAACCGAGAACGCGAGAGACTGCCCACCGGTCAACTTCCACAGATCGGATAGACTCATAAACAACTTGGACAATTCCTCTGACGTTGCATCACCCGGTTTAACGAGGAAGTCAAATGGTTCCAAACATTCGCCTATCGGCGTCTGCGGTTCGTTCGCTGGATCGGGAGCGTTCATTCTATTACTTTCTCAAAAAGCCCCTAACGATCAAGACATCAGTATACAGCCACCGGACAGAATAGCCAAACACCAACAGCAAGATCGTTTAGGGGTGTCTCTCTTTCTTCCGTATATCATCCACAGCCTTTGCATCGGCAGCATCGATAATCTTCTTACGTTTGTCTATCAACTGCTTAGCCGTCTGTTGTTTTCTTTTACCACGACGATTTGCACCTCTTCCCATGTTACTTATCCCTTTTCTCAATCACCGCATTACTACCCACATACAGAATGCACCAAAGAGGAAAGCTACATTCAGGATTTTCCAAAATGACTTGGCTGGCATTCGTAAGATTCTCTCTTCGGATTCTTCTATCATGCTTTCTTCCCTTTCTTCTCTTTCTTCTCTTTCTTCTTAATTACCTTACCCTCAATCACCCTATCTCCATTCATTGTACCACGCCCGTTCCCATTCCGCAAACGTTCCATTTGCTTCCAAATCTCTAACACATCATCATCGGATGCGTTCAGATAAGGATTGCCATTCATCACTACATGTTTATGTTCGTGTTCCACCTTCCCATTGACACCCACTTGTACCTTCTTATCAGGATAAAGGCTTTCGAGTTTGGCAATCTCTATCGTACACGCCCTTACCTCTGCTAAAAATTTGGAATCCCCGGCTACCTTGTATTCCGTTCTAAGGTATCCCTTACCTTCACATATCGGGCAAGCACCATTATCAGGTATGTACCCTTTGCCCCCACACGTCTGACATGGGACTACTGTTGCTTTCCTCTTACTCCGATCAAAGGATTTGTAGGCATCCCGTCTTAATTGCTCGAACTCCTTTATCCTTCTATCCCGATGTGACTTTCCCCACTCCTCATCCTCTTTGGTCCACTCTTTCCGTATTACTTTTAGATCAAGACAGATAGTAGAATCATCCACCCCTTCCATCCTAGCTATTTGCCATTGTGGAATCCCTTTACAGACAGCAGTTTCTACTCTGCGTCTACGTTCCCTCATTGATGCTTTCTTAGCATTCTCTTGACGATTAGCTATACGACCCATTTTTGCATATCCTTTGTACTCCCTTTCCCATTGTACGGGATTTCGGGTTGTTTTGCAAATGGGGGTAGTATTGAAGAGTTAGTTAGGAATTGTTTTACCTTTTCAATGCCACTTCCAACATAACAGACAGGGTTGCCTGTAGTCCACCCATTTTAGGATGATCCTCTTCCGATACATACCCTGCACCATACTTCTCTGATATTAAATTGAGGATAAGATGTATCTGTTTGCTTGTCAACATTTTGTTTTCTCCCTTGTTTTTGTTAAGAGTTATCCATATCTTTCATCCCCATCACAGTAAACATTCAGTAACGTATATCTCAACGACTTACCCTCTGCTCGTTTTGTATCTCGTTTCCTTTCCTTTGCTAGTATCTTAAACGCCCCTTCACGATCTCGACCAATATGAATAGGTTTTTCGTGCCAATAGACCGGGCCTTGAGCAGACCATAAATCCGTCTCCTTCCTTGTGATTACATATTCTCTTGGTACGGATTGCTTGTTAGTCATTTGATCCTCTTTTGTTTATCTGCTCTCTCGGCTGCTTTAGATGGATCAGTATCGTCCTCCCAGTTATTACCACAACGATTTACATGATAACGCCATATATTACCACGTTGGTAGATTGATGGTTCGTTTCCTTCTCTACCATGCTTTCCGGCAAGTTCAACCAAATCAGGCAAAGACTTCTCTAATCGTTCATAATCTTTTACTAAATCAGCTACCAATGGTACCAAATTAGAAGACCGCGATGGCTCTAAGTCAGATAGTATTACTCGTATTTGTTCTATTTTATTCATCGCTCGATTAGAACCTCCATATATCGGTTTGATTGTTTTGATTTTTCTTCTGTAGGTAAGAGTATCTTTAATAGCTCAAAAAGACGGCTCAGTCTTAAATACCTCTTCTCTAGTACATGTCTGCGTTGTCTTGACATTACTCTTAATCTCTCTCGTAAGGCCCCATCAGTGGGGTCTTCCCCCATCAACCCTATTATGTGTGTGATTCGTTTCTCTAATCTATCCTTCTTTAGCTGATCTTGCTGCATCGTCCCTTACCCCAATTCGGACCATTCATTATGAAGTTTCCTTTATCGCATCTTCTTCTGTAATAAAATCTATGGCCTCATCAAAACGAAGGAACAGACCATGACCGCATGGTAATGTACGTGTAGGATTACCCAAACCATACGGTATGTAGTCGTAATAGGCAATATTCTTACATTCCTTACAACGTGTCCACTGTCGTTTATATCCTGAAGTTACTGGGGTTTGTTTATCAACTATTGACATTCCTATCTCCTTTATTTACTCCAATTCAATTACCGTCCCACATTCCAATTCTCTGAAGTGGGTTACCATCAGGAATTGCACTTTCATTTCCTTTGCTAAGCCCATCAGTAGCTCTTTTACCCTATACCTGAATTCCAATGACAAATACTTGAAAGGCTCGTCAAGGATGATTAACCTACGTTGTTGTGGCTTGGCGAGGATAAGGCAAGCTAATCTTAAAGCGAATGCTGCCACGTCAATAACACCCCCGCCTGATGCCGTCATGGGGTCTACTTCCATTCCGTTTCTTACGAATGAAAGTTTTGCTTCTGTCCTACCCCGTTTTCTCTCAAATGTAATTCTGAATTCGTAAGGCTCATCGAAGATGGTTTCTAAGCAACGGGAGACCACACCAGCTATTTTGTTATGTACGGATTGCTGGACGGCTTGGGCTACGTGTTGGAAAATTGATTGAGTTTGTTCGATTTCGTCTCTAGTTTGGATAGCTTGTTTTAGTTCTAATTTGGTTTGTTGTAAGGATTTCTTAGCAGTCTTATGGGTGATGACTGCCTCGGTTACTCGCCGGCGATAAATGTCTAATTCAGCGTTAGTCATTTGCTCAGTTTCTCACCCCATTCCTCTTCAAAGCTAATCAATTCCTCACCATAATCCTCTTCTGCTTTCTTCACCTCTTTCTCGTACTTCTCTAACAACCTCTCGGCATCCTCAATCGATTGACACCCAAAGTCTTCCTCCAACTTTTTTTTAAGCTGATTCAAGGCACCCTTGGCCTGTTCAGCCTCAGTGCGTAGGGCTTCTGCTTTTTCTTTTAACCGAGTAAACTTTTTGATATCCACAATTCTTATTCCTTTTCTTTTAATCAAACAACGATCGTCCGAACCTCCAATATCTTTTTACGAAATTGTTTAAGCTTATCTTGCTGTCTCATCAAAACCCTAGCCGCCGCACCACATACCGTAAACTGAGTGGGGTTTCCAAATGCAGCCTTATACCGATGATCCCAACCGCACAACTTGGCTTTCGGATCGATCAGAAAGCCCACTTCTACCCACCATTCTCGATCCTGCTCTGTTTGTTCTATTTGTTCTTTATCTCGCATTTATTAGGTCTCCTTTTCTTTTCCTTGTACACGTAACTGAATGAACATCGCGTCAAGTGTGGTTGCATTACCACCCGTAAGCCTGTTGTATTGCCTGGCCTCTATCCAGGAAAAAGCTATCCATAACAGTATAATACTAATACCCATGGCCATCCCGCCCAATATTGTCTCTTTCCAATTACTCATTTAACTTTCTCCAAAGGAGGGGTATCCTCTTTTCAATCCCTCAGAAATTCGATTAACCGTATTTGTGCCTCTGCCGCCCCAAATCGGTCGGTCATACTCTTTACCAAGTCAATATCAAGCATATCGTAATTCATTACCGCTAAAAGAATCACCTCCTCAAATTGATTGTCCAATAACCACCTCAAATCCAACGTACGTTGCCTTATGACCGCTTGCGTCGGTGTATACTCCCCACCAACGTAATATTCTCTTTTCATCCGCCGTCCCTCCCTGTTGATTAGACTGCGGGATCATTTGCTTGGCTCCTTAACTTTGATACCCCAAAACAAAAACCAAAGGTACTTTATCTGATTTTTTATCGACGCAGTATCATAGAACCAATAATCGACACAACGCTCTGACGTGATTTCGACAGCATACATTCTCAAATTGGTCCAACGTAGCTGAACGACAAAACAACCATTACTATCTCTAACCCAATTGAAATCTTGAAAAACCCAACCCCACATACCCTTACCCAACATGCGACTAAGGATAAATGGCACATGTTTAACTCTTAATCTATGCACAATCTCTTTATACTTCCTTGGTTCTTCAATCAATGGCATCGTCCAATACCTCCAATACTCTTTTCGCAATACTCTTGCAAACCTTGTTTACTTTGTCTCCTATGTAACGTTCCACTGCAACCCGATAATCCATTTCTTCCGTTCCCAATCTATCCAATTCACTTAACAGTTTTGACATATCCAACTCTTGATGTTCCAATCGCTCTGCTTCTGTCGCATCGATCCATTTATCAGCGGATGTATCGAGGTCTTGTGATTCCCAGCTACCATCTTCCATCAACATAAGGACTCTTGGTTTGTGCTCTCGCTCTTTTATATTCCTTGGAATCAGAGAACCACAATTGAGTACCCTACAATCACCCGCCTTGCCCGTAAATGGAATGTGATTGTCACCAAAAGTGGCGGCGTCATATCCTTTGAGACAATCAGCGTAGGCCCGTATCTGCTCGTCTTTTGGTGCCCCTGGGTAAGAGGTTGATTTGCCTTTGTAAATAAATTTGTGGATAACTGCTATATGTTGTTTTCCATCCTCTTTTGATTCTATTGGTTTTATATCTGAGCCCCAAGGAAAAGAATACAACACAAACCCTCCCATAGACACAATCCCATTCGGCGACAAGTTTTGAATTTTTCCAGACCGAATCAAAGTGCCATAAGATGACCTGTCCAAATCGTCATAACGATGATTTGGTAAATCATGCTGACCAACAAGACTTAAACAGTTTGGTAGATAATCAATAACAAAATTCACGAACTCACTACTATTATTCCAACGATCTAATAAATCCCCCGCGATTACAATGGGGATTTCTCCCTTGTTCAAATCACCAAGCTGGTCTAAATGGCGTTTCTGTGACGCCAGCCAATCAAGCTCGGCTGATCGGGCAGAAGGAGGTTTCAGAGACAGATGTAAGTCTGCACAAAATATGGCTAGTGTTTTCATTCGAGATACTCGCAATCTAGGTACACCGTTTTTCCCACTAACGGTTTGAGTATTCTATCTAATCCTGCATCATCGAACCTATAAATCCCCTTTTCCGTCTCCACTAACACTTCCGGATAACCCCAATTGCCTTTTATCACCCTAGCTATATGTCGATTGGATACCGATTTATCGTGAAGTGAAATCCAAATCGTTTTGATCTTTTCAGGAATATCAAACAATTTGGTTATCAAATCAGCGGACAAGTCAATACCCTTGCTAGTCCACCAATAGCTGTTTACATATCTGAACTTTCTTCTAAACAATTCCATCATAGGTCTCCCTTGTAAGAACTCCCACATATTGGACATTTACCATCAGTCTCTTTTCGGAGTCGATCCTTAGCCGCCACATAATCGGATTTCTTCCAATTCACCTTTTCGTGACACTCTTGAATATCAATTAGCAAACTTGCCAATCCTACTGCCGCTTGACTTCTCGTTTTACATATCTCTTTCAATCCCCCCAATCTAGTAATATCGGGAGCCTCTATTACCTCTTTACTGGCTATCTGTCCTAGCAACTCGTCCAATCCTTTCCGTCGCTTCCCTAGTTTCCTCAGCATCTTGCCAGCAGATACTACCGTACGCAAAGCAGACGCCTGTTTACTGGCCTGTTGGTGTGTTTCGCGACGTTCGATGGCCTCTTCCACAACATCGCGAAAATGGGCCACTCTGACGACCTGACGGGCATGTTCTGATCTAGCCTTATCTAGTCGCTTTAGATCGGATTCGGCGTCTTCAGCCCATTCCGTATCCTTTACTTCGGTTTCTGCTTTGCTTAATCGTTCCTCAATGAATCCTACCTCATTTCTGGATTTGGTTATTTGCTTGGCGACGGCCGACAGAACCGAGTCAATCACCTCTAAATTGACGATGGCGTTTAGTTCGCGGGACACCTGACCGGCTGAATTGGACAACCAATAAGGGGGGTCATGCTGCTGCTGGAAGTTTACAGGACCAATATTTAGCAAACGCTCGATTGGAGCTGGTACACTTGAGCCGAAAGACTTGAATTCATCTTTACCTAATTTATAAAGATTATCTGACTTGTCTCGATGCCTTGTGACAGTTCGGCCGTCAACTTTCATTCGGGCTGTAACTGAGTCGGTACCGTCGCAAATGAAGGAATCCCCGCTAGGCTGATTGAGGCATAGCCATCGAATAGCCCGGATGATTGCAGATTTGCCAGAGTCGCTGGGGCCAACAATTACCGTAACGAATTCGTCAAGGTCTATTGTCAACGAGCGGTGGCACTGAAAATTGCGGATTCCTATTTTGGTTATCATCAGTTTTCTCTATTCCCACCTCATGCTATCATCCCAATTTACAATTGTGTATTTCGTATCTGTTAAACCTCTCTTACAGACTTCCGATACAATAGTATTCACTGGCCCTGTATAATACGTCTTCGGATATTTTGTCTCTAGTCGTCTATGCAAAGCACGCCTCATCCAAAATAATTTCTCATACAAATCAAATGGACAATCATGCTTAAATCCGTAGTAAAAACCATCCCAAGCAGGATAACCATGTCCTATACACCCCGGAGGTATGCACACGTAGTAAACAACACTATACCAATGTCTATCCAGGCGGCATTGTTGTAAATCAACTAATCCTTTCCATTCTTCCGCAGCTACGGCATCGACAAGATCACCCTTGTAAGCCGATTCCCACACCTCCATAATAGGACCATCATCACAGCCATCTTCTACAATATCCTTGGCAACTGATTCTGGCAATGGTAACAAAGGCAACAAAGGCGTAGCCCCCATCAACTTCATAAATGCTCGACGTAACATGACTATTCCCTTTCTTTCAATAGCTTACTCAAAATCTTGACCAGCCCAGGCAAGTCATCCAAGGCTACGATTGCAAGCCAATCCTTATTGTTCCTACGATGCAACACCACTGGAATATCCGTACCAGCGTCTTCCTCGGCCTGATCCATTGCAGCGTATAGGCTGAGATATTCCGTGCGCTTAACCTCAAAATGCACTTTTGGAATCGTGGTCTTTATGTCTGGAGACTCTGGAGAACCTTGGTACTGTCTGCCTCTTCGGGCTTCACATCGGAAGAGGCGGATTAGCTCAGCCGCAGCCTCACACTCCCCACGTTTTCCTTTTGATCCCGAATTGAGTTTTTTACCGGTCATTAGAAAAATCCGCCTGTTTCCACAACCTCTTTACGTTTTCGTTTCCTCACACCCCTAACTCTACCCCCAGCAAATCCTAATTTCCTAAACACCTTCTCTCTACGTTTTGCTGTTACCCTATCCTCCCGCAACTCAAACTTCTCTGTACCTGGAAACGGTAATCGAATCAGTTTGATATTCCGATTGTGAATCTCAACCCCCTCACCTATTATACGTTTGTAGACTGCTGAATCCTCTTTCAATCCCCCAGAATAATATTTAGCAGCCGTCTTTAACCCCACGCCTTTTACCCCTGGAATCCCATCAGAGGGGTCTCCTGCAATCGCTTTGACGTGTGGCCACATTTCTGGATCAACACCCCATTCTTTTTGGAATGATTCCCATGTAGTAAGCACCTGAGTCTGTGGGTTATAACAGCGAACGTGTTGATTAACCAATTGCCACAAATCTTTGTCAGATGACACGATTATAAATTCATACACTGTATTAGCACTATGAAAAGGGAAAATAAAGGACAATGAGGCAATCACGTCATCAGCCTCGTAACCATTCTGCCAGAATACATTCCGATAGCCCAACATTGGCAACCATTTATCCCGAATCTGGGATAGTTGCTTTCGAAATTCCCTAATCTGTTCTAGCTCTTCTTCGGTCTTTTCCTTCTTATACCGATTGGCTTTGTAGTCTGGAAAGATTTCGGTGCGGCCGACGTATCCTCTATCGAAAGCGAATACCACTTTATCGGTAGCAAATCGGTCTTGTAATTGGTCTACCGTTTGTAAGATACCGTAAAGAATCCCCGTCCCTTCTCCGTCATGGGATAGGTGACCCGTACTGTAGAAAGCACGATGGGCTAGATAATTGGTATCGAGTAAGAGGATGGTGGACATTACTTCTCCAATATGTTTTTATCATTTCGCCCTACAAAGATGGACTTCCGCAATCTTCAACAATTCATCAAAAGTTTGGACGGAGGCTTTCCAATGATAATCCCCAATTTTCTCCTCTATTGTATACCCATTAGACCATTCGGCATCCAAACCTTTATTAAGTACCAATACATCAACATCCGATCCTAACTTCCGTTTAACTCCTTTTTCTATCTGTTCCATTTGTTCCGATGTTATCGACTCAGAGACTTTTATTACTATCTTAAGTTTCATTGGATTTGTCCTTAACCACTTTGATTTCTTACTTTTTTTCCATCTCCCATTGTCTTTCCCCTTCAATAATTTCCTCGTCGGTCAATTCTTCAGCAGGACCAACTGCCTCCTCGATTGACCTTGAATCTAGCGGGTCGAGAGCTAACCGTCTTGCAATCTCTTCCTCTTGAACTTTCCGCTCACCCGCCTTAATCGCATCAAACACTTCCTGTCGATGTACAGGGACTTCTTTAGGAGCTTCAATTCCTAATCGTACCTTGTCACCCCGGATTTCGACCACGACAATCGTGATGTTATCGTTGATAACGATTCTCTCGTTCTTTTTCCTACTCAATACTAACATAATCCTAATCTCCTTTATCCATACCTTGGTTTCCGTTTCAACTCACAAGCCTCTTCTATCTCTTGCCACACATCCGACACAATATCCCGCAACTCGAATTGCAATCCCTCATCCTCTATGTGTTTGATTAACTGAGTTCGTTTCAATGTTACCCCAAATTCTTTAACATCAATGACTCCAGCCGGTTTCTTTTCTTTCTTTTCCTTTGACCTCTTTACTTTCCTCTTTTTATCCTTTTCCGATTCAGCCTTTCCCCAATGACCCTCCTCAATCAGAAAATCAACACAACTACCTACATCATCAATACCGTAGCTATGATAAATAGGAATCACTGCCAATCTGTCAACTCTTCCATTTACCCGATTCTTTTTCAAGGATACTCTAACGTATGTTCCTATCTGTCTATCAATCCCTTTCACTTTTTTCTTAATCTGACCAACAACAGATGACCATATCTCCAATGTCGCATAGAATCTCAAAGCATGTCCACCTGACCGAGTCTTTTTTGGCTCGAATAGTCCCGCCCCCACATTGTCTCTTGTCTGATTGACAATGATAAGAATCGACCCTGTATCTCTCAGACCAGCTAAGATGCCTCTAAGCCAACTACTATTCATCTTAGCTTTACCGTCCCCATAATCACCTTTGGCTTTCTTCCCTCCCCTTGCTTCCGTTTTCTTCTCCTCGAATTTCCTACCCTCATAATCACTGCTCAAGGCATCCATACTATCCTCTACCCAAATGAATGGCCTGTCACCTTGCAAAGCATCATCGATATTGAAATAAAAATCCTCAATAGTTTCTGAGTAAATTGAAATTCCCTCTTTGTCTAATGCTGGGGGTTCAATACGGTCGATCATTTTCGATCCAAAAAACCGTTCTAGGTCCATCAAAGCCCCGCCCTCTACATCATCATAAATCAAACGGTAGTCATCGAAAGATTTGTTACGACAAGCCTCAGCAAATAAAGACAAAGCTAACCACGTCTTACCACTCTGAGAATCCCCTACGAAAAAGACAAACTTACCTTTGGGTATTCCTCCATGCACCATACCAGTACAAGCATAATTGAGAAGAGTTGATCCAGTGCTAAGAAAGTCAGACGCCTTGATCGGTGGGCTTCTCTTCCGACGTGGCTTTGTTAGCTCTTCCTTGATCTTGTCTGTCTTTTTAGTCATTGAACACTCTCAATCTAAACTGTGATTTCTTCGACCCTTCTGGATCAGCCTGCCTGACAAACTCCTGTTTCTTTGTATTGTAAATAACCTGCCTAATTGCCGCATTATTGATACACACCATCTCTTGAATCTCTGATAAAAATGCCCATTCATTCCCACAATCATTAAAAAACCTACTAATCCTTTGAAAATGTGTTTTTTGTTTTCTTATGGAATCCCGTGAAAAAGCATTCAATCGCATAGTAAGCCACTGCTGTATATCTTCCAAGTCTGCCTTAGATAATTCTACTGGCCACGTCAACGACAATTCACCATTTGATAAGGTCAAAATATCTTTTCTCTCATCCATAGTATTCTCCAGAGGAGGGGTATCCCGTCAGAAAATAGTGGGTTAGCCTCAGACGCTTTGCGACTGGACTAACGGGAGTACGGCATTCCCTGATATGACGACCTAAAGGTGTTGCCGCAGCCGCGCCGGTCATATCACCACTACCTGCACTCATCACGACCCAAAGTACGGAATCTCAAAATAGGATGGTAGGCAGCGATAAGGCCGACTAAAACCCACTACCTACCACCCTTGCCAAATAATCAGTCGTCGTCTTCGTCCCAATCTTCGTCGTCGTCGTCGTCCCAATTCTCTTCAGCCTCATCTATGTCCTGATCATCAACATCACCATCCGCATCATCATCTACAGGATCGGGCTTCTTTTCCTTCTTATCCTTTCCTTTGCCCTTCTTACCCCTACCCTTTTTCTTTTCAGGTTCGGGTTCTGGATTGGGTTCTGGATCATCCTCGACCTTCTCCAAATCTTCGACACCAATTGCCCGATGTTCCTCACCATCCTCATCCTCTATCGTAATCGGGGTATCATCACCACTAATCTTTGTGATGTCGCAAGTGCCCCACTCTTCATGTTCCTTATGAGTAACTTCGTCACCAACCTCTAGTCCAGCCTCTTCGGCCGTCATAGTCTCTTTCTTCTTTTCCTTCTTAGACCTTCGTTTCTTCTCTTTCGGTGGCTTTTCCTTCTCATCCTCTTCTTCGTCACCATCGCCGTCGTCATCGTCACCCATCTCAAAGAAAACTTTCTTTAGTATATCGTAAGATTCAACAACCAATAGGCTGTCTAAATCATGGGCAGCGTCAATAATCTCTTTAGACAAAGGCTCTTTACGATTCTTAAACTCGATATCCGTTGCCTCATTCCAATTATAACCACCCCCCGACTTTTTCGAGAAACCGACCTTGAGCGTAAAACCATCTTCGGGATCAGCAAAATAATCATACTCATCTTCTTCGTCAGCATGATCTAATTTTGCATCCAATTGCTTACCAAACAAATGATAAGAGTAGTCCCAAATCTGTACACCCTCTTCGGGATTCTCCCTATCAAACACATTCCAAAGCTGTCTTTCTTTCGGCAATAAAGCACTAATTAACTCCTTACTATTATCCGGGTCTTGTGCCAGTTTTCCACGCTCGACGCAAACTGGGCAGGGTCTCTTAAAGGTTTTCAATGGACAAATATAAGGTTTACTTTCAGCACCGATGCGATGCGTGTAAAATGTACGCTCGAAATACTTCTCTCCAGAATCAGCATGGGGATTTCCGGCGTCCTCACCAACCTCGTAAGGAACAACATCGAAACGACGAACGCCGGCTTTCTCAATCTGAAAAAATGTCGTATCCTCTGGCAACTTAATCGACGTGCCAGTAAAACCTGATTGATGTTCCTCCCTACGCCGCTTAGCCGATACTCTCTTCCGATCTTTCTTCTTCTGCTTTCGACTCACCATTTTCTGTCTCCTTCTGGAATTGTTGTTTACCCCATTGCCATGAGTATGCTGCTATTCTAACATTGCGAGAAACCACAAATGGCAACACAACGAATAGCCCTAATAAAATACAGACGATAGTCAACCAAGGACTACTCATCGTCTCTGTTGACCTTTCTCCGTCCACGTCGTCTGATAGTCCTCTTCTCCATTTCTTCTACAGCCTCTTTGTTTTCCTTGGATGGTCTCGGTTTGTCACCAAAATAATCCCGCCCATGCAAATCAACAAGTTTTTCAAGGGCTCGTTTCCTGTGCTCAATACCCTCGACAGCAGCCTCTAAGATTTTAGCTGCGTGCTTGGCTTCATTCAGATTACGAGTTGCTGCTTGATGTTTGGAATGAAGGGGTATGGTGCTCTTTATTGCAGTCTCAGTGGCCTTCTTCCCAAGATCAAAACTCTCAGGATCATTCCGCATCTCGCGACCTAACTCAGCCTCGACTACTGCCAATTTCGACTTTGCCTCATCCATCTCGAAAATAGCATCGGCATGTTTTTCGCCCCACTCTCTCCGTAACTTGGCTTGACCCATCCATTCCTCGTCAAGTTTGAATTCGTCGATTTCTAATCGTAACTTGTCACTCATCGGTTTTCTTTTCCTTTACAATCTGGACAAATCGGTTTTGAATAAGAACCCCCCCCCCAACCACTCCCTTTTGCTGCCTGCCACGCCTCTCTTTTCGTTTTTGATATACAACCTGTTGTGGGCACTAACGCAACCATCACGGTATCATTACCACATTCGGTACACTGAATCCAGTATTCTGGAAATATGTACTCTGACATCATCCACCTCCATTGATTACATTCCAACAGGACAAAACCAATCCTGCCCTGCCAGTATTGAAATAAGGCTCCTCAAACGCCTCAAGACACACGATGGCCCTCTTATTACCACTCAGCCCTACCTTGGTCATATAAGCCAACATCAGCCGCCTGATACCCTCCGGCTCGTCGTCAACGGCTCTAAGCAGCTTAGCCATCTGCTTCCACGATGTATTCGCTTTCATTAGCAATCGGCAAATCTCAATTGCCTGTTGCTTGCTATCTGCCTGTTGCAAGACCGCTAACTGCTTCTCCTCGTCCCCTTCACCAATCACTTGATGCAATAGGACCAATGCTTTCCTTGCCGATCCGTCTGCTATGTCAATAATTTTATCACAAACGTCATCGGATATTCCAACCAAATCCTCTTCAGAATTGGCTTGCTCCTCTTGATGACGTACGCCTCTAACCAAATCCGTCATATCCTTAGAAGATAAAGCCTTTACCTTAATCTCAGATGCCCTTGTCATAATCGTGGGTAGTAACTTCTGAGGATCAGTTGTCGCCAGCATAAAATAGACGTGTTCGGGCGTATCCTCCAGCATCTTGAGGAAAGCACTCTGAGCATCCTTAGTGAGCCTAGCAGCCTCATCTATGAGCCACACCCTACACCTGCCCATCATCGGTGCAAGGCCCATTACCCTCGCGATAGACCGCACCATATCAATCCCGTTTGTCTCGGCGGCATTCACCTCTATAAAATCGTGGTCGGAACACTTGAGTTTCTTCCGAAGAATTCGGGCTAAAGTCGTTTTGCCACAATTATGATGAATCAAACCACCAGCCCAATAATTCTCGTAAATAGGAACATGAAAATCATAGTAGGGCTGCTTGCTTGTTTGGGAGATATCTTGTATAATGGTACTAGAGAATATGGTCCTATCAAAACAAGGAGAAGACAATGCCAAAAGGCTTCTATCCACACAGGCGTCGTATTTGGACTCCAGAACGGGACAAGTTAGTTTCGGGCATGTATCAAGACGGTTGGACTCAGAAACAAATCGCAAAACGTCTGAAGACAAAACGTCAAAACGTTCGTGAATCGTTGAAACGTTCAAACACCCAAATTCGTCCACAGTATTCTTTCCAACGTGGTGTCGATAATCCTGCCTGGAAAGGTGGTCGTGTAATTGACGGGGATGGTTATGTTTTGATACGGATGCCAAAACATCCAAATGCGAGAAACGGTTACGTCCTAGAACATCGTTTGGTGCTTGAGCGTATTTTGAATCGATATCTGACTGAATCGGAAGTCGTTCATCATAAAAACGGGGATAAGACCGATAACGATCCGAATAATCTAATCTTGTTTGCAAACAATGGTGAGCATCTTGGTGTTGAATTGCTTGGGAAATGTCCCAAGTGGTCAGAAGATGGACTCCGTCGAATCTCCGAGCGTAAAGTTCCCTCAATGAAAGGTACTCACCAGTGTCAACGAGGAACTGGTGTTCGGACGTTACGTAAAAAAGCGATTCAGAAGTTTTTACACGATACATCCAATCTGGAGAATGGCGGACCGGTGGCATCGCTTCCGCCACTACCAGCCTGTTATCCTCGTTCCTCGACAAAACATGGAAAGGATGACCAATCCTCCAACGCTCCCGAATAGACAAATCACTAGAATCCACCGGATCAAATATCTTCGTATCCCCACGCAAACACCCACTAGGGCCTGTGAATAGCAGGAAGTGGGGTATCGCTTTTTGCTTGCCCCAATCGTTTAGGGTCTTGATTGCTTCAGGTTGACCTAATACCTCTGAGAATTTGGTAGGTCGGTATTTACGATAGAGTTCTGGGGGCATCGTCAATCCTTTCGGTTAGGAGCTTGGCGGCGGGTACACGTTTCCTTCAGCATCCTTCGGCAACTTGTCGAGGATTTTGCGTTGTTCAAGTATTATATTCTGTAGCTTAGCTATCTGCTCACAAGCACGTTCGATTCCCCTAGCACCATTTGGATGACCATCCCAACCGAATCTAGCCGTAAGATTACCAGTCGTGACTTTCGCATAACCATCATCATCTATTTTTATGGTGCTCATTTCGTATCATTCTCCTTACAATATTATACGCCAATCAATCCAAAACACGGCAAAAGTCATTTGGTTTTCTGACCGCTTACCCACGACAGATAAAGCTTTATTCTATTTGCGTGCTTAGCTCCAACAATCCTTCCGAGCACCATGCCTTGATCCACCTGGGGACCGACAACATCCCACGTCTGGCCCCAGGATTTGTCTTGCTGTGCCAATGATCTGGATTCAATTATCAGTTCGTCAAAAGTAACTGTCATTCGTCTTCATCCCCATCTTCGTCCCACCATTCATCGTCAAGATCATCGTCGAAATCCTCGTCAAAACCGTCATCATTTGATTTGCACATTTTCGCTACCTCCCATTTACAAATCGAAACCAGCTGACCTTTTCTTCTCGGCTTGTTTCACATTCAAAACGGCTTGCCTATAATAACTCTTTTTGAGTTCTACACCGATACCCCTTCTCCCATTCTTTACAGCTACATAAACCTCACTACCCACTCCCATAAATGGTGATAGAACATTATCACCTTCCCTCGACCACAATACCATACACCTTTCTATCGTCTGAAGTTGTAAAGGACAAATGTGCTTAGTATCATCCTTCCCCTTTGCATTCCTAAATGGCAATACCTTTGTTTGGTCAATATCAAACCAAACAGGGGAAGCGTACTGTTGCCAAATCCATTGGGATCGTCTGTTCTTTTTTGGAATCTCACAGCCAATATACTTATCAAAGTCTTTAGGAACTGATCGAGAACCTATGTATTCAGTAAACCCATTCAGATTCTCAATCGGTTTCAGATTCTCCCCAGGCTTTCGGAACGACACGATGTAATCTGGAATACCAGTACGACATATACTGCTATCCTTTACTACTGACTTGTGGGCTAGTCCGATTGCTTTCGTTCTAGTCGCTGCTATCAGGGGATCTTTCCAGATGCAATGACGGCTATGAAAAATGAACCCCACTTTCTGAAAACATCGGACAATATCACCCGGAAAATCCCGAATCCCTATACCCTCACCATCCCGTTTGTAAGTAGGTATATCCATGCAATGCACAGCCACCACACGACCAGGAAGCATAAGACGAAGCAATTCATTGACTAAGAATCTGAAATGCTTAAAGAATTCCTTGTAATCCCTGACGTTGCTCATATCCTCTTGCTCATCCGTGTACGAATACAAATCACTAAACGGTGGTGAGAATACGGAAAAGCCAATTGATTCATCCGGATAATCTGCTAACACCTCCACGCAATCACCGCAATGGAGAGCATAGTTATCAGTAATTAGTTGTTTCTTTACAACCATGACGGTATACTCGTTTCCTCGTTTCCTTTTTGCCCATTCGATTCATCCAAAGCCCTACCCATTTCTCTTACGATCCCATCATACATTTCCACAGCCTGCCGCTCTTTCCGCATCATGTTATCCAAAACTCTACTCTCAGCCTCACTCGTAACGATATTACAAGTTACTGAATTCTCTTGTTGGAACCGATAACATCGTCGTAAAGACTGATAAAATTGCTCATGACTATGAGACGGGAAGAATGACATATCAGCACAGTGCTGCCAATTAAGACCGAATGAAGCAATTTTTGGTTTAGTAACCAGTACCCTTATCTGCCCATCAGCAAACGCTTTCAATCGCTCCTCTTTCACCTCATCTTTCATACTACCACTAACTTGAACGGCATCAGGAATCAACTTCTCCAGCAAATCTGATTCTGGATTCAGATGACACCAAGCAACAAATGGCCTATCATTAGGAACAATCTCAGCCACTTTTTCGCACCTAGCCTGCATCGTCCGTTTTCGTTCTGCCCTCTGCTCATCCAACGTAACAGCCATAGTAGGAAAGAATCCATCCGTAACCTCACTAGGTACAAGATGCTGTTTCATTATCAACTCTGGTAAAATAAAATCCCCGTCATCAAAACCAAGATCAGATGGCATACGAATAGCCCTGGCCCACGTTCCCATCCATTGCCAGAATCGTTTCTTCGCGTGACCTTTTAGCAACCATTGTTGCGTTGTTTCCCCACCATTAACGAAAAACATTCCTAGCATCTGACCACGGCTCATTACACCCAATGCTTCGGAGGATGTTCCCAATTCCATGTGGTCATTTGGTGCTGGGGTGGCCGTGCATAGGAGACGATAATTGATAGATGATACAAAATCTGTAATTCTTCTTCGCATCTTTCCATCAAAGTTTTTTAGGATAGACGAATTGTGTACTAACAAACCATTCACACTGAAAGATGGATGTCGTGTTGCTTCAATATCATAGAAATAGACGTCTCCTTTTTCATCCCTCCATTTATCCAATCTAGGATGTCCCAATTCCAAAACCTCAACACTGTCCACCCTAACGAAGCCAGCATTTCGTCTTTCTTCTGATCCAATTCTTTTCTGGAATAATGAGAATGCCCATCCAACTCGATTGCTGTTTTTCGTAATTGGCAACCTATATCTACCTTGTAATTCGTTGGATATCCGGGTATCTTTTTCCCAAGGGTAATTGGATATTCTGCAACCCACTCCCCACCCAACAAATCTAATAGCATCTGTTGCGGCTCCGTCAAAGGTCTCCCATTCCCTCCCTGAATCCTCGGCTTGTGTCCTATCTCTTTCAATCGTTTGGACACCTTCGCTCTCACTTTCGGATCTTTCATCGGACACAACTCGGCTATCCGCTTGAGTTCTTTTTTGGCTGTTGCTGATCCTCCTCTGAACCATAATGCTTTCGATTTTCCTCTTTTTTTGGCAACAGTTGGATTGTGTACTTTTGCTTTGTGTTCCGGTGTATTCATCCGCCATTTCGCTGAGCAAGATGTTCCGCAAAATCTCGCCATCTTGTTCGCTACATATTTCGGATTGAAAATCTCCCCGCACCAAGTACATTGCCGAGGCTGTCTCCATGACACAATCTCCGGCTCGTAAATCTCGTGCGAATTTCCAACCATGCAAGGTAAAGAATGGATGATTTTCGCTACAGGTAATTTTAGATCCTTCGGTGCCGACTTGAACCGCCCCGTTGATTTTTCTCTTCCATATATGTTTGACATGATCTACTCCAGAAGCATTGAGAATTTGGTCACCCCGTGCAATATCTTCAATATACTTCTTTTCTAAAGAATTGTCAAGGGGGTTCACAACATCTATTGCCGTTCCCGGAGGGAAACACTCGTCGCAGGATATTCCAGCTAATCTCTTCGGATCAAAATGATGTAATCGCTCGTAATTCGTAACATTGATTCCCTTTTTCAATCTACCATCACGGCTACGATGTATCCCTACCCCAAACTTCTCTGCCTCTGTAACAAACTGAGCGGATACAGCCAAAGGTGCCACAATCAAAACGGGTTTGTTTGTGTGTCTAACCACATTCTCAGCCCATACTAATTGCTGGGGAGTATTGTGTGTAACAATGAAACTCCTAGTGACATAACTAGAATCAGGAGAATCAACAGAAATACACACTGTCTCAGATTGTCCCTCATAGTCAATGGAATCAATCCACCTACCATTGTCCCTAGGATCGGGATTCCATCTTTCTGCTTTTCTCGACAGAAAGAAAGGATTGAAGGTCTTTAATGAAAATGTAACAGTATAACAATCCCTCTTTCGTTCTCCATTCAAACTGGTTTGCTTCCTAGAAAAAGTGGGAACACCCCCAAGACTTCTGACCAAAAACTCCACGTCTGTCGCAAGCTTTCTACTAACAGAATAGAACTGAGAAGTACCACACTTCATTATGTACCCATCCGTGTCCATCAAACCACGAAGCAAATCCAACCTATCCTCTATTCGTTTCGACATAAGGTATTCTTTTGGAATACTTTTTTGATACGACAATTTCCCCATCATCCCAATCCGATACAAAAAAGCACGAATAGGATGTTTCACACAACCAGTCTTACCAGTTTTTAACCGGTATTCATAACGATCTTTATAAACTAATTCAACACCACCCAACAATTCATTATTGATCCTGTTGACAATCTCAGAATCCGCAGATGTGAATTGAATCATACTTGGTTGAGAAGTACAACCGTCTCCCAACAAGGCTCCGATAATATATGGTGTCAATGTTTTGGGGCAATCCACTGAAAACTCCACTGGACCAACAACGGGAATATCGTAATTACGAGACTTCCCATCACTACCATATCTCAAATTATTACATTCCAACAATTCCTTGGTACTCAAAACACGCCAGGGCTTATCTCTTTGTCTGTCATTATTTGTTCGGCATATATGCAAATGGTCAGAATCCACTACTAACGAAACACCATCACTAAACCATAATCTGAAAACATCCTGCCTCGGTTTGAAGTAAACCCCCTTTACATCATAGGATTTTCCATCAGAAGCTATAACAGAATCACCAATTTCCAAACTGCCTATTGGGACAAATCCAGTGGGAGTTAAAACAGGCATATTGGGAGGACTGCCTTTGCCAAGCCCACAGTCCTCGTATAAAGCAGACCTGCCCAAACGAATCGACCAATCACACAAATGGTTTTGGAATCCGAATAACCAATCTGGTAACCATATCGGATCGAATCCTTTAGGATCGGTTCGTAGTCGTTTCGTTTTGAGGAATGTTTGATAATTCAATCTTCTAATTCTCCACGTTCCTTGGCTTGTTTCTGTCGATAACATTCATAAACTTCTTTAGCAAATTCCACTTGTGATTTTTCTTCTAATTTCGTTTTACCAAGTATTGATACCGTTAATGGAACTAAATTTGTAGCAAACACACTACACCACCCTTGACATACTGGAGTCACACTAACTTCTTTCCCAACTTTCATATCACAACTTCTCCAAACGATAGGCAGAATACCCATCGTGTATTAAGCCATCATCCACAAACTGAAAACCCTTTTCTTTTAGACACCTATTGATTTTGCCCATAACATCCTCGTCAAGATCATCATACCACAACTCAATTTCGTTACTATCACATTCTATTCCTGATGGCCAAATCATATCTCCACCTCTTTCTTATCTGCCCAATTTTCCTCGCCAACCTCAGCCTCGATTTCCATAGGGCAAATAATCCAGTCCCACGCTTTCAACAAATCGACCGTCATCACTTGTTTAGCCATTTGCAAAACATCGTCCAACTCAGACCTATGTACGTCCAAGATAAGGCTATCGTATATTTCTCCAATCACCATCGACTTCACCTTTCGCAATCGCTTTACCATCTGAATCAGGGACCAAAGCAAACAGTGGAAACCCGGACCTTGAGTGGGGTAATTGTAAACCTTATTGCGACTCATAACTCCCTGACAAACAAACCCGGTCATCAAACGAATATAACCCCTTTTCAGATAGGTTTCCCACCATTCCTCTTTCTTTTCGTTATATACGTGAAACATCTCATTAAAAGTATTCTCTGCATCTTGAACAACCCTTTTGAATCCCTCTACACCCGTAATCCCTTTAGAATTCAGGTGATCTTTCAATCCCCGTTTCTGCTTTCCCCCACAAACTGAACATACATCACTACGACAACCCACACCACACCATCGACACTCCTCATCATCTGTCATACCAACTTCCAACTTTCCTTTTCCAATGGCATCCCATAAATTTATGGCACATTGTCCATACCAACTACCGTACAACTCTGGAAAAACAAATTGATTCTTAGCATAGAATCTGGCATCCTTTGTTACTTGCTCTTCTCTCAGCATATAACACTCGGCAGCCATATCCCTATGAATATCCTTATTGGGATTACTGGCATAGTCTACCATTGCCTCATCTTGCCAAAAACACGATGCAACCCTAAATTCTACGGCAGAGTAATCAATCTCTACCAAAACATGACCATCCCTCGGAATGAACGCCTTTCGTACCATCCTCCCTATCTTCTTATCCCTAACTGGTATATTTTTTGAGTTAGGACGATCAGCACTTGATCGGTATGTAGTAACAAGGTGCAAATTGAATGAAGGTCTTACAATACCATCTACTACCTCACGTCTGATTCCTTTGAGATTCGTGCTGAGCATCTTCTTTTTCTTCTTAATGCTCAACAATCTCCTTACGAATGGGATGTCTAGTTGCTCCAAAGCAGTCTGGTCCGTTGCTGGCTTGCCCGTTTTCGTTCTGGCTATACACTTGTGACCCATCTTGTCGAACAGAACTTTGCCTAACTGTGGTCCACTCTCTAAGGACATTTTGCTTCCATAGAGTTTCTTCCAAACTTTCCACTCCTCTGATTCCTTTAGCTTCTCTGTCTGTCGTGCGATATTCCTCGTAACTTTTTTGATGGTCTTATCAAGATAATCAACGTCGATCCGCATCCCGTCCGCCTCTACTTGAGATAAGGCTATGGCCCCTTTCATCATCAATTCCATTGCTTGGGGTGTTGCGGGTTTCATCGTAATAACCTCTTCACCCTATCTGAATTTAAGTACCGCCTCAATTTGTCTACAAACGATTCCTCATCCGCGTACCATTCCAATCGACTTCTTAACTCTTCATTGAAAAATATCTTGTCAACAGTAAGATTCTCGAATTCACCAAACGGGATTTTCTGTTTCTCGAATCGTTTAGATTCCTCATCCGTCATCTTATAAGACGGTTCTTTTTCTTCGCTGGTTCTGGTAACTTTGCATTGACTAACTTAGAAAGAGTTTCCCAATATCTAATTTCGTATGATGTTACATTTGCCTCAGCAAACTCCATAGACAATTCGGCCCATTCCCTCGCCTCAATTGCTAGTTGGATTTGTTTGGAATCCATCAGTCAAAATTTCTTTCCATGTTTGTGTGGCCGCGACTCGTTAAATTCCATTTTCGCCAGCAATGCCCCCGCAATATCCCATTCTCTGGCAGCCCCATAATGCATAATCCTAATCACGGTGTCAGCTAGTTCAATTTCTACGCTGCTGAATTCTGGACAATGCTTATCAGGAGGGTTTCCTTGCCTTATTCCTTCCAAAGCTTCGGATAACTCACTATGAATTAGAGCTATAATTTCTCCGTCGTTTTGATCCTCATCCCAATGCCCTTTTTCTATGGCCCAATCATGGATCAGCTCTGCTATCTGATTAAACTCTTGAATCCATGATCACAAGTGTTTCCATACTTTTACTCTTTTGAGTGTCATTTCTGATTCTCCCTTTCCCATTGCTCCACAACCATTGCCAAAACCTGAGAAGAAATTAGAAATCCATCAGGCTTTACCATTTGTATAAGTTTCTCAATCCTACCACACCTCTTTATCAATTCATCAGGAATACCATCATCGCTGCTATCCAACATTTCTAACAGATTGGTTTCTACTTCGTGACTAAGCATTACATCCCCATTATCTCCATTTGTTTCATTGCAATCTCAAAAGCATTTAACGAATCCATCCCGCAATACCTTAGCAATTTGTCAGTATCTACTTCCCTAATCCGATTCGCCTGTCCCGGTTTACCTTTTAGAAAAGGTTTGATATGATTGTCATAGGACTCTTGACCTAGTTGCACGTATGCTTGAAACTTGAGAGAAGTTATCCCACGTCTGTTATCTAGGATATGGGAGTTTTGCATCCCA
>LAZR01000127.1_pt1 | contig 100601 bp, 92 predicted proteins | sample 329461 | NCBI WGS metagenome assembly LAZR01 (sample SAMN03002196, study PRJNA259156) | marine sediment metagenome | biome: sea floor; feature: Hydrothermal impacted sediments; material: marine sediment; isolation source: Loki non-amplified sample from Loki's castle hydrothermal vent sediment ... | reverse complement strand
GCCCAAGACATCCTGATCGGCTTTGATCGGAATGAAAATAAGGCGGCCCGGAGCAATCCGGGCCGCTTTTTTCGTGCGTCGATATGTTCGGCGATCAGCCCGCCAAAAGGGCCTTGGCCGCGCCGCGCGCCTCGTGTGTGACGATATCACCAGACAACATGCGCGCGATCTCGTCGACCCGCGCGGCCTGGTCCAACGGCACAACATTGGATGTGGTCACGTTATCCGTGACCCGCTTTTCCACCCGCCAGTGATGCTGCCCGAGGGCTGCGACCTGTGGTGAGTGTGTGACCACCAGAACCTGCGCATCCTTGGCCAAAGCCGCCAGGCGCCGGCCGATCGCATCGGCAACGGCGCCGCCGACGCCGGTATCGATCTCGTCGAAGACCAGCGTCGGCGCCGATCCCCGATCGGCGAGCGCGACTTTCAGCGCCAACAGAAAACGCGACAGCTCGCCGCCGGACGCAACCTTCATCATTGCCCCGGCGCGGGTGCCGGGATTGGTGCGAACGTAGAACTCAACCGTGTCGATACCGGCGGCCGAGAGCCGGTCCGGGTCGCTTGCCATTTCGACCAGAAACGCCGCACGATCGAGCTTGAGGTCGGGGAGCTCGGCCATCACGGCGGCTTCGAGCAGCCGCGCGGCCTCCTGGCGCTGTTCGGACAGCGCGGCGGCGTTGCGATCGAACAGCGTCCGTTTTTCGGCCAGTTCGGCCTCGAGCCGGGCCAGACGCTCCTCGCCGGCATCGAGATCAGCCAGATCCCCGATCATCTTCGCCGTGAGTTCGGGCAACGCGTCGACGGGGACCGAGAATTTGCGACCCGCCGCCCGCAGCGCGAACAGCCGCTCCTCGGTGTCTTCCAGCGCGCGCGGGTCGAATTCCAGCGAGCGCAACGCCTCTTGCAAAGCCATCTGGGCATCCGACAGCGCATCGAGGGCCACATCGAGCCGTTCGATGGTGGGATCGAGCAGGCCCGGCAGCTGATCGCGCTTGCGGTCGAGACGCTTCAGGAGACCCGCCAGCGGCGGGATCGGCGACGCCGACCCGGACAGTTCCTCATGGGCATCGTTGACGTCCGTCACGATCTTTTCCGAGCGCATCATGATCTGGCGACGTTCGGCGAGTTCGTCCTCCTCGCCGGCGATCGGAGCGAGATCGGACAGTTCCTCGACGGCGGCACGGATATAGTCGGCCTCACGCGCCGCGGCATCTACCCTGGCGCGGTGCGCGCGCAGCTCCTGCTCGGTGCTCCGCCAGGCCGCGTGCGCGCCGGCCACCGCCGCCGCCTCGCGTTCGAGGCCGCCATACTGATCGAGCAGCGTGCGATGCGCCTCAGGGTCGACCAGCGCCCGGTCGTCGTGCTGGCCGTGAATCTCGACGAGAGCCTGCCCGACCTGCCGCATCAGCGCAACGCTGGCGGGACGGTCGTTGATAAAGCCACGGGTGCGGCCGTCGGCACTCTGGACGCGGCGCAGGATCACATCGCCATCGTCGTCGAAGCCGTTATCGTCGAGCAGCGCGCGAACGCCGAGCCCGGCCGGCAGATCGAAGACGGCCGTCACTTCGCCCTGCTTGGTGCCGTGACGGACCAGACCACCATCGCCCCGCCCCCCAAGCGCGAGCGAAAGCGCGTCGAGAAGGATCGACTTGCCGGCGCCGGTCTCACCCGTGAGCACGGAGAGGCCTTCGCCGAGGGCAAGGTCGAGCCGTTCGATGAGAACGATGTCGCGGATCGAAAGGTGAACCAGCATGACCGGATCGTCGGTAATGAAGCGGCGCCCCAATGGCAACCGCGTTACCGAGATAGCGCATTCGGCGAGCGAGAGGATGGCGGCGGAAACGAAAAGGGCGACCGGTCGTTCAACCGGCCGCCCGACAAACTAGAAACGGTCGACCCACAGTGCAACCGGACTGCCGGGGTCAGCCGCCGGCGATCTTCCGGCCGATGGTGCCAAACCAAGAAGTCGCTCCACCTTCGCGCGGCGCAAGGCCCTTGCTCTGCAGGAGCTGGTAGGAGTCGCGATACCAGGGCGAGTCCGGATAGTTCTGACCGAGCACCGAAGCCGCGGCCTGCGCCTCGCGGGTCAGACCCATGGCGTAATAGGCTTCGGTCAGACGCGCGAGCGCCTCTTCGACCTGCCGCGATTCGGGATAAACATCGACGACGTTCTTGAAGCGGTTGATCGCGGCGACGTATTCGCGGCGTTCCAAGTAATAGCGCCCGACCTGCATCTCCTTGCCGGCCAGCTGATCGCGGGCGATTCGGACCTTGTTGCCCGCATCCTCGGCATAGACGGAGTCGGGATATTTCTCCATCACCTCGCGCATCGCCGCGGCCGCGCGGGCGGCTTCCTTCTGGTCGCGAGTAACGTCCGGGATCTGCTTATAATAGGCCAAGCCGATGATATACTGCGCGTAGGCGGCTTCCTCGCTGCCAGGGTAGAGCGACAGATAGCGCTTGGCCGAGTTGATGGCGGCCTCGTACTCGCCGCTGCGGTAGCTGGCGAATGCGTTCATCACCAGCGCCTTGCGGGCCCATTCCGAATAGGGATGCTGGCGATCGATGGCCTCGAATTTCTTCGCAGCCTCGCCCAGACGACCACCCTCGAGATTGGCCAAGCCCTGATTGTAGAGGACGTCCGGCGGCTCTGTCTGCGCGGCAAGCGCCAAAGCCTCGACATCGCTGTTGCCGGAGGACGCACAACCGCCGAGGCCGAGGGCGGCGATTCCAAGCGCCAGACCGAGGCCGAGCCGCCCCGTCCGCCAGCGGCGCGTGATCTCAATGCTGTGCGGATTGCTCATTCGTGCCGATCCCCTGCCGTTCGAAGGCCTGTTTACGCCGTGCCCTCGACGCCAGCAACGTTGAAAGCCGAACCAACCCGTCTTTTTTATGACACGGGGACCCGGACGAACCGTCACTTGACGTTATATTAAAGGGTCTGCGGGCCGTAGGCAGGCGCGGCCACCGCAACGAGCGGCGCATGGCGAACCGGGTCGACGAGGCGTGAGGGCATCTCGACGATCTCATAGGCGCGATGGTCGGCGAGCAGTGCCTGCAGCGCCAGCGCGTTGAGCTTGTGACCGCCGCGATAGGAGCGGTAGCAGCCGAGCACGCGCGCGCCGGCGAGGGCCTGGTCACCGACCGCGTCCAGCGCCTTATGGCGAACGAACTCGTCCGTATAGCGGAGCCCGTCGGGATTGATGATCCGCCCGTCGTCGCCGATGACCACGGAATTATCGAGCGAAGAGCCGAGAGCATAGCCGGCGGCCCAGAGACGCTCGACATCCTTCATGAATCCGAAGGTGCGTGCCCGCGACAGATCCGCGGCGAAGCGATCGGCCGTGAGATCGGCGCAATAGGTCTGGCGTCCGATGACGGGGCTATCGAAATCGATCTCGATCTCGAATCGCGTGCCGTTATGCGGACGGTATTCGGCGCGGGCGCCGTTCATCTCGACGGTCACGGGCTTCAAAACGCGCAGGAAACGCCGTCTGGCGGCCTGGCTGATGATGCCCGATTCGCGAATCGCGACGATGAAGGCGGCAGCGCATCCGTCCATGATCGGCGTCTCATGCGCGTCGATCTGTACGACGACATTGTCGATGCCCATGGCATAGAGCGCCGCCATCAGATGCTCGATGGTCGCGACATGAGCGCCGCGCGGATCACCGACGACGGTGGAAAGATCCATCAGCGCGGCATTCGCCGAAATCGCCTTGATCTCGTGCAGAAGGTCGCATTTGTCGAACAGATGGAAGACGATGCCGGTATGGGCCTCGGCCGGGAGCAGGCTCAGCTGGACAGGAAGACCGCTGTGGACGCCTACGCCATCAAAGTCGACCCGCGAACCAAGCGTCTGCTGAAACATCAACACAATTGGCAACCTTTCCCGCCAACCATCAAACGAATATCAATTCGCTCTTCCTGGAGATTGGCACCCTCATCGGGAGACATCCCGTCGACGCCCATTGACACCCCTCCCCAGGAGAATCACGCCGTCGAGATGTCTAAAACACGCTGCAACACCTAGAACGGAGCCGCTCGCCAGCCAAATCACGGATTCTTACCCGTTGTTACCGTCGACGCAGTTAACAACCACTTAAACCGTATATTTTTCAAAAGGTTAAAAAAACAAAGGCCCGCCGGTTCCGCGGCGGGCCTTGTGTCAAACTGGTAACAGTGAGGGATCAGTTGGCTTGTCGGCGCAAAAACGCAGGAATCTCAAGCTGATCGTCATCACCAATGGGACGTGGCTGGGATGCTGGTCTGGCTGCTGATTCGGCCGCCACACGCCGGGGCGCATAGGGATTTGGCTCGACGACGGCGCGACGCGGGCTCTCGGCCGGGTTCTGTCGCATTTCCGCCGGATGGGCGTCCTCTTCGTCGCGGCGCGACAAGCCCGTCGTCAGCCGGCGCAGCAGCCCCATCGGGCCGCGGTCCTCGCCGTGATGCTCGGCGGCGCGGCTTTCGATCTCGGCGCGGACCACCGGCGGAAAATCCTCCACCCGGGGCATGCGTGGCGCCGATTGGGCGGCGGCCGGAGCCAACGAGCTGACCTGGGCGATCTCGGCTTCGAGCGCGTCGGTGAAATCGTCTTCGATCTCTTCCTCGAAATCATCCGCCGCGACTGGGGCCGTGAGAACGGGCGCCGGCTCCGCGACTTCGACATGGGTCATCGCCGATTGAGCCTGCGGCACGGCACGCGGCGCGGCGGCGGCTGGCACGGCGTGGCGGTCGGGGACGCGCCCGGCGAGGACCGTCTCGACCTTGTCGATACCGGTCGCGACCACCGAGACCCGGATGATCCCCTCCAGCGCTTCGTCGAAAGTGGCCCCAAGAATGATGTTGGCGTCCTGGTCGACCTCTTCGCGGATGCGGGTCGCCGCCTCGTCCACCTCGAAGAGGGTGAGATCGCGGCCGCCGGTGATCGAGATCAACAGTCCCCGCGCGCCCTTCATCGACGTCTCGTCGAGCAGCGGGTTGGCGATCGCGGCTTCGGCGGCGGCCATCGCGCGGCCTTCGCCGGAGGCCTCGCCGGTACCCATCATCGCCTTGCCCATCTCGCGCATCACCGAACGCACGTCGGCGAAATCGAGATTGATCAGCCCTTCCTTGACCATCAGGTCGGTAATGCAGGCGACGCCCGAATACAGCACCTGATCAGCCATGCCGAAGGCGTCGGCGAAGGTGGTCTTGTCGTTGGCGATCCGGAACAGGTTCTGGTTCGGAATGACGATCAGCGTATCGACGTTCTTCTGCAGTTCCTCGATGCCCTCGTCGGCGATCCGCAGCCGGCGCTGGCCTTCGAAATGGAACGGCTTGGTCACGACGCCGACCGTGAGGATACCCTTTTCCCGCGCGGCGCGCGCAACGACCGGCGCGGCGCCGGTGCCGGTGCCGCCGCCCATGCCAGCGGTGACGAAGCACATATGCGAACCGAGGAGATGGTCGCAGACCTCGTCGATCGATTCCTCGGCGGCGGCACGGCCGACTTCCGGCTGCGAACCGGCGCCGAGACCCTCGGTGACGGCGACGCCCATCTGGATGATCCGCTCAGCCTTGGACGAGCGCAGCGCCTGGGCGTCGGTGTTGGCGATCACGAACTCGACACCTTCGAGGCCGGCATTGATCATGTTGTTGACCGCGTTGCAGCCGCCGCCGCCGACGCCGAAAACGGTGATGCGGGGCTTCAGCTCGGTGATGTCGGTCTTGTTCGGGTTCGTGCTCATAACCTGTTCCTCTATCGCAGTTTCGGGCCGTTTCGCCGCGCGGCCGTTCGCATTGTCAGTTGCTCCGGCGCGCGGCGCGCACCGTATGTTTTCGCGGCCGGCCGGCAGTCCGGCCGCGCTGTCTCAAAGGCTCCGCCGGAGCCAGGATCCGAAACGTCCCGTCCTGGTGTTCTGATCGAGCGCGAAAGCCGCGATCGACGATTGGCCGGTGTTCTCGCGATGGGCGACCTGCGGGTAGATCAGCAGGCCGACCGAGGTCGCGAAGGCTGGCCCCTTGTTGGATGGATTGAGCCCGGCAACCCCGACCGGTCGTCCGAGCCGGACATTGCGCTGGAGGATGCTGCGCGCCGTATCGCTCATGCCGGCAAGCTGGCTGGCGCCGCCGGTCAAGACCACGCGCTTGCCGATGACGTGGCCGAGCCCTGAGGCGGCCAGACGGTCGCGGACAAGCTCCAGGGTTTCCTCGACGCGCGGCCGGATGATCTTGGCGATCAGCGAACGCGCGACGGTGGATTTGGAGTCGTGTCCGCCCTCTTCGCCGAGCGGCACGACAGGCACCCTGTCGTCGTCCTGCATCAACTCGCTCAGAGTGCAGCCGTGCATGACCTTGAGCCGCTCCGCATCGGCTGGCCGGATCGACAGGCCGCGGGCGAGATCCATGGTGATGTGATTGCCGCCGAGCGCGACCTGATCGGCATAGACGAAGCGACCATTCTGGAAGATCGCGATGGTCGTCGCACCGCCCCCCATGTCGATACAGGCCGACCCCATCGCCGCCTCGTCCTCGACCAATGTCGACAGCGCGCTGGCATAGGGCGTCGCCACAAAGGCCTCGACCATCAGTCGGGCGCGATTGATGACCGCCTCGAGATTGCGCAACGGCGTTTCCTCGGCGGTCAGCACATGCATGTCCGCGCCCAGCCGGTTGCCGCTCATGCCGACGACCTTGTCGAGACCACTCTCCCCGTCGATCGACAGATCGAAGGCGAGCGAATGCAACGCCACCCGACGCTCCTCGAGCGGCAGCTTCGCGGCGAGACCGAGGACCTGCGAAACGTCAGTCTGGGAAACCTCCCCGACGATGTCGATCTCGGCGGCGCCGCGCAGGCTCTTGAGCCGGCCAGCCGTGACCGAGACGATGAGCGATTCGATGGTCAGTCCAGCCATCCGCTCCGCCGCGTCGACCGCGTGCCGGACCGATTGTTCCGCCGCGTCGAGATCGATGACCACGCCCGACTTGATGCCGTGCGAGCGCTGGTGACCGACGCCGATCACTTCGATCGTATGGGTCCGGCCGGGCAGCATTTCGCTGGCGACGCGCGGCGTCAGCCGAGCGATCAGGCAGGTCACCTTTTCCGAACCGACATCGAGCACCGAGATGACCCGCGAACGGCGCTTCGGCAGCGCCTTGATACGCGGAAGCTCGTCCCGGCCACGTTGAAATACACTCATACCGGGTCATCCTTCCGGCTACGCTTGAAAATTTTCTCCCGCTCCTTCAGAGCGGCATTGCGACGAACCAGCGCATCGGGCGTGAGCTTGATCACGATCCGATCGGCGAGCCGCATGTCGACGGCGGCGATGTCACGCGACAAAAGCCCGTTCTCCCGGTCCATCCGCGCCACCTCGGCCAATGCCTCGACTGGATCATCCTCGGGCAGCTCGATCGCGATGCTGTTTTCGAGCCGCAGATCCCACCGACGATTTCCCACCCGAATATACGCCTTCACCCTTGCGCGAAGCTCGGGCAACACTTCCAGTTCGTCGAGGAGGGCAGCAGCGTGGGTGGCCGCGCCGGTCCCGACGACAATCGGCAGATTGGCGAAGCGGCCGGGTTCAAAGGGCACGATCTCCTTGCCCTCGCGGTTGACCACGACGAACTCACGCCCCTTTTGCCAGACGGCGTAGGGACGATGTTCGGACAGGGTGATCCTGACCCGATCGGGAAATATCTTGGCGACCGAGGCGCGGTCGACCCAAGGCATCGCTTCCAGTGTCTGGCGAGCCGCGGCCGGGTCGAGCGAGAACAGGCTCTGTGACCCGGTCTGCCAGAGCGCCTGCAGAACGTCGATCTCGGAAGTTTCCGAATTGCCCGTCACGTCGATCGCCTCGATCGGAAAGCCGAGCGGCTGAGCAATATTGTCGATGACGGTGACCGTATGGCCGCCCACCGACATGCCGTAGACCAGGGTCGAGCCGATCACCACGGCGGCGAGCGCCCCGAAACGCGGTATCGGCAGTCTCGCGACGCTGGTAGCGAGGCTGGAAGCCCGGCGCCCGGCGCGCAGCACACGCAAGGTCAGCTGGCTGGGCGTACCGGTCCGTACGTCGCCCCGGCGGCGGTTGGCGTTCAGCGATTGCATGAGGCGTCCTCCACCATCCAGGTCAGAAGCTCGGGGAAGGCATGGCCGGAGGCCGCGGCGATATCGGGCACCAACGAGGTCTCGGTCATGCCGGGCTGGGTGTTCACCTCCAGCCAGATCACCTCACCGCCCTCGCCGAACCGGTCGTCGTAGCGAAAATCAGACCGCGAAACGCCGCGGCAGCCGATCGCCTTGTGAGCGGCGAGCGACCATTCCTGAATGCGCCGCGCGACCTTGGCCGGAATCTTGGCCGGCACGACATGGCTGGAGCCGCCGGGAACATATTTGGAATCGTAATCGTAGAAGACGTGACCCTCGGTGAGGATCTCGCAGACCTCGAGCGCCACGTCGCCCATCACGGCGCAGGTCAGTTCCCGACCGGCGACGAAGCGCTCGACCATGACGATGTCGCCATAAGGCCATTCGTCGCTGGTGAGCTCCTGCGGCGGATGCGCCTGGTCCTCGCGCACGATGAGCACGCCAAAGCTGGAGCCCTCGGCCACCGGCTTGACCACGTAGGGCGGCGACAGGACGTGTTTGCTGGCGGCGTCGAGGCGACGGCACACCTTCGCTTCGGCCACCGGCACGCCCGCCGCCTTGGCGACGGTCTTTGCCAGTTCCTTGTGCATGGCGAGCGCCGAGGCGAGCACGCCGGAATGGGTATAAGGAACCGCCAGATATTCGAGAATGCCCTGGATCGTGCCGTCCTCGCCATAGGGGCCGTGCAGGGCATTGAAGGCGACATCGGGCTTCAGCTTGACCAGCGCGTCGGCGACATCGCGGTCGACGTCAACGCGCGTCACCGCATAGCCGGCAGCCTGAAGCGCGTCGGCGCAGGCGTTGCCGGAAGCGAGGCTGACCGGCCGCTCCGACGAAAATCCACCCATCAATACCGCCACATGCTTGGCCATGAACCGCCCAATCCAATCCTCAAACGAGGCTAGAGGCCATTCATCGCAGGCGGATGGTTAAGCGGCGGTTAACCGACTGTGGCAAAAGCAAGATTTTCGTAAGGAGATGGTTTCTGAAAGCAACTGCAGACAGGCCCGTACGCCTCATCCCCGTCCGAGAAACGGCTCCACGACATGCCCTTCGGCAAAGCTGCCGAGCCGCTTGATCTCCCAGTCGAGCCGGATGCCGGAGGTCTCGAGCACCCGCGCACGCACGGTCTCGCCGAGGCATTCCAGATCGTACCCGGTGGCCGTGCCGGTATTGATCATGAAGTTGCAGTGCAGCTCCGACATCTGCGCCCCGCCGACAACGAGACCACGGCAACCGGCCTTGTCGACTTCCTTCCAGGCGGAGGTGCCCGGCGGGTTCTTGAAGGTCGAGCCGCCGGTCTTCTCGCGGATCGGCTGGACCGTTTCGCGGTGCTCCTGGACCTCGTCCATCTCCGCGCGGATATCGTCCTTGTCCGCCGCATAACCGTCAAAGATCGCCGAGGTGAAGATCAGCTCGGGCGCCGCGTCGCAATGCCGATAGGCATAGCCCATCTCGGCATTCGTCAGGACATGGACATTGCCCTTGCGATCGAGCGCGCGGACCTCGCGGACGCGCTCGCAGGTCTCGACGCCGTTGGCACCGGCGTTCATGCGAAGCGCCCCGCCGACCGCGCCGGGAATGCCATGATAGAAATGAAACCCGCCGATGCCGGCTTCCAGCGCCGTCGCGGCAAGCCGTTTGTCGGGCGTCGCGGCGCCAGCGCGGATCGCCGTCTCGCCGATCGCCTCGGCGGTGCCGAAGCCTTTAGCGGACAGGCGGATGACGACGCCGGGCACGCCGCCGTCGCGCACCAACAAGTTAGAGCCGATACCGACGACAAGGACGGGCACCTCGTTTGGCAAGGCCGCCAGAAACGCGGCGAGATCCTCCTCGTCGGCCGGCTGAAACAACAGCTCCGCCGGACCGCCAGCCCGAAACCAGGTGATCTTGTCCATGCCAGCGCCGGGCATCAGCCTGCCGCGAACGCCGTCGAGCCGATCGCCGAGACCTGTCAGCATTGCCTCGCCATCCATCAGCTGCCGCCTCCGTTGAGTGCGGCCAGTTCCTTCGGCAGCGCATAGGCCCACTGGGTGATCGAGCCGGCGCCGAGGCAGACGACCATGTCGTCCGACTGGGCGATCCCATGGATCAACGGCGCGAGTTCCTCCGGCCCGCCGATCAGTCGGGCGTCGCGGTGACCGCCCAGCTTGAGACGCTCGACCAGGATTTCCGAGCTGACAAAACCGATCGGCTCCTCGCCGGCGGCGTAGACCGGCGCGATGATCACCGTGTCTGCATCGTTGAAGCAGGCGGCGAAATCCGGGAACAGCGCCTGCAGCCGGGAATAACGATGCGGCTGCACCACGGCGATGACCCGCCCCTTGGCCGAGGATCGCGCCGCCGCCAGAACAGCGCGAATCTCGACCGGGTGGTGGCCGTAGTCGTCGTAGATGTCGACGCCGCCGACATTGCCGGTGTGGGTGAAGCGGCGTTTGACGCCGCTGAAGCCATCAAGCCCCTTACGGATCGCGTCCGCCGGGATGCTCAGCCGATGCGCCACCGCAATCGCAGCGGTCGCGTTGGAGACGTTATGGCGGCCCGGCATCGGCAGGACGAGATCGTTGATCTGCTCGGTGGCCCCGGTCACGCGATCGCGAATGGTGATGTCAAAGCGGGATTTCGGGCCTTCGACCTGCAGGTTCTCGAACCGCACGTCGGCCTGCGGGCTCTCGCCATAGGTGATGACCCGGCGATCCTCGATCTCGGAGATCAGCGTCTGCACCACTGGGTGATCGATGCACATTACCGCAAAACCGTAGAACGGCACGTTCTCGACGAATGTGCGAAACGCCGCCCGGACGGCGTCGAAGGTGCCATAATGGTCGAGATGCTCGGGATCGATGTTGGTGACGACGGCGACATCGGCCGGCAGCTTCAGGAAGGTGCCGTCGGATTCGTCCGCCTCGACGACCATCCAGTCGCCCTCGCCCATTCGCGCATTGGTGCCGTAAGCGTTGATGATGCCGCCGTTGACGACGGTCGGGTCGAGACCGCCGGCGTCGAGCAGTGTCGCCACCATCGAGGTCGTGGTGGTCTTGCCATGGGTGCCGCCGATGGCGATCGCCTGGCGAAAGCGCATCAGCTCGGCCAGCATCTCGGCGCGCCGAACGATCGGCAACAGCCGTTCCCGGGCCGCTTCCAGCTCCGGATTCGAGCGCTTGATCGCGGTCGAGACGACTACCACCTCGGCGAGGCCCAGATTTTCGGCGGCGTGGCCGACGGCGACATGGACGCCCAGCTCGCGCAGGCGCTGGACGTTGGCGTTCTCGCTCTGATCGGACCCTTGGACGGTGTAGCCGAGGTTGAGCAGCACCTCGGCGATGCCGCTCATCCCGATACCGCCAATCCCGATGAAGTGGACCGGTCCGATGTTCGGCGGCATTTTCATGGCCGCATCCCCCTGTATTACAAAGAACTTCGCTTTAATCGCCGGCCCGGGGCATAGCCGCAACGAGGTCGGCAAGCAACCGCGCCGCATCGGGGATGCCCGTCGCCTTCGCCGCCGCGGCCATGGTTGAAGCCCTTTGCGGATCGCTGGCAATCTCCGCGATGAGGCCGGCCAGCCGGTCGGCGGAAAGCTCCGCCTGCCGCACGACCAGCGCGCCACCCTCGGCCTCGAGCTTGGCGGCATTGGCGGCCTGATCATGGTCGAGGGCATAGGGATAAGGCACCAGGATCGCGGGTCGTCCGATCACCGCCAATTCGGACACCGTGGAGGCGCCCGAGCGGCTGATCACCAGATGCGCGGCGCCCAGCCGTTCGGCCATGTCGGTGAAGAACGGCGCCACCGTCGCCGGAATGCCGCGCCCCTCATAGAATTGCCTGACGCTCGCCTCATCGTCGCTGCGCGCTTGCTGGGTGACGACGAGGCGCTTTCGCAGTTCCTCTGGCAGGCGTTCAATCGCCGCGGGAATGCGCTCGGAAAAGAACTGCGCGCCTTGGCTTCCCCCGAAGACCACCAGATTGAACCGCTCATCCGGCTCGGCCGGCCGGTATGGGATCTTCGCGGCCTCCAGGATCGGCGGACGCACCGGATTGCCGGTCACGGTGGTCTTGGCGGCGATCTCCGGATCGGCCTTGTCCTGCGGGATACCGGCGGCGATGCCATCGACACGGGAGCCGAGGAAGCGGTTCGCGCGCCCCATCACCGCGTTCTGCTCATGGATCAGCGTCGGGCGACCGGCGCGGAGCGCCGCCATCAGCGGCGGCACCGTCGGATAACCGCCGAATCCGACGACGACCGCCGGCCGCAGACGCCGCACCAGATCGCCGGCTTCGCGGAAGCCCCGCCACAGCGTCCACAAGGCGGATGCGACCTTCAGCGGGCTTTTCGAGGCGAAGGTTGCCGAGCGCACCCGATGCACCGCCTTGACCGGAAAACCCTCGGTGAAACGGCCGGCACGATCGTCGGTGACGAGATGAACCTCGAAGCCGCGCGCAACGAGCTCATGCGCCAGGGCTTCGGCCGGAAAGAGATGGCCGCCGGTGCCGCCAGCGGAGAGAAGGATCGTTGTCATTGCGGAAAAAGGTCGCCTTTCGGATCTGATCTGCCGGCGTGTCCCTCCTAAGGCCCTCTTAGGCCAACGGCCGCGTCGGCAATTCGCTGGCACAATGCAAGATCGCACCGCCCGTTCCAGACATGATGAAAGAAACCCGAACGCCTTCGTCTCAGCCGCGTTGCCGGTCTACTGCCGTCTCACGCGGCGTGCAACTGGAAGGTCCGCTCCATCAGCCGGTCGGTATGCGAGCGGTTCTCCGGCCGACGACGCGTCAGCGCAAGGATGAACCCCGCCGAGATGGCGATCGCCAGCATCGACGAGCCACCATAGGAAATGAACGGCAGCGTCATGCCCTTCGCCGGCATCAATTGCAGATTCACCGCCATGTTGATGATCGATTGCAAGCCAATGAGCAGCACCAGGCCGGAAATCGCCAGCCGATCGAAGATGTCGCGCTGGGCAAGCGCCGAGGATAGGCCTCGGATCACGATAAAGGCGAAAATCGAGGCCACCAGCATGCAGGCGATAATGCCGAATTCCTCGGCAAGAACCGCAAAGGCGAAATCGGTGTGGCTATCGGGAAGCATGCGTTTGACCGTGCCCTCGCCCGGACCCTGGCCAAACCAGCCGCCGCGCATGATCGCCTCGCGCGCGGTGTCGGTCTGGAAGGTGTCGCCCTCGCCGGTCATAAACCGGTCGATGCGGCTGGCAACGTGGGGAAACGCGACATAGGCGAGAAAAGAGCCACCGAGGGCGACGCCCCCAAGCAGCGCGATCCACAACCATGGCATGCCGGCCATGAAGAACAAGCCGCCCCAGGCGGCCGTCGCGAGTATGGTCTGGCCGAGGTCGGGCTGCGCCACGAGCAGCGCGACGACCACGAGAAGCAGGATCAGCGCGAACAGATTTCCCGGAATCTCGGGGCGGCGTTGCTTCTCAGCGAACAGCCAGGCGCAGATCACCACAAAGGCCGGCTTCATGAATTCCGACGGCTGGATGTTGAGCGGACCGAAATCGATCCAGCGGCGCGAGCCCTTGATCTCCATGCCGACGAACAGCGCCAGCACCATCAGCATGAGCGACGCCGCCAAAATCAGCAACGAGGCGCGGCGCACACCACGCGAGCTTAGCAGCGAACAACCGAACATGACCAAAGCCGTTGGGATGAGGAAGGCGGCATGGCGCTTGACGAAGTGGAAGGGTTCGACGCCGATGCGCTCGGCGACCGGGGGGCTGGCGGCGAAGGAAAACACCAGGCCGCCGACCAGAAGTATCAGGAAGGCCGCCAAAAACCATCGATCGACGCCCCACCACCACTCGCTGATCACGCCTCGTTTGACCCGGCTCGTCATGATTCCCCCTTGTGCGCCATCTCGATGCCCACGAGCGCGCCCACTGCCTCGCGGAACGCATCGCCCCGCACTTCGAAATTGCGAAACTGGTCGAAACTGGCGCAGGCCGGGGACAGGAGTATGACGCTCTCCTGCCCGGACGCACCTTCGCTCGCCTCGGCGTCGGCCGCCGCGTGTTCGACCGCGATGGCAAGCGTACCGGAGATTTCGTAAGGAATTCGTTTACCAAGAGTCGCGGCGAAGGCGGGCGCCGCCTCGCCGATCAAATAGGCCTTGGCGATCCGTGGAAAAAACGGCGCCAGCGCCGCGATACCGCCGTCCTTCGCCAGTCCCCCGGCGATCCAGTGGATGCGCGGGAAGGCCGCGAGCGCCGGCGCGACGGCTTCGGCATTGGTGGCCTTGGAATCATTGACGAAGAGAACCCGGCCGCGACGCCCGACCTCCTCCATGCGGTGCGCCAGCCCTGGGAAACTTTCCAGACCCGCGCGAATTTCCGCGTCCGACAATCCAACAGCGGTCAGGGCGGCAACCGCTGCGGCGGCGTTCTGGGCATTGTGACGGCCGCGCAGGGAGCCGATCGCGGAAAGGTCGAAGAAGGCCTCCTCGGTTCCCGCTATGCGGCGCCGGAGAACCCGACCGTCGAAGTCGACCCCGGGGCTTTGGAATTCCCCTTGCGAAATCCGCACGACGGTCCTGCCATCGGATTCCAGTTCGTCGGCGATCTGCCTGCACGGCGCGTCATCGACGCCAACGACGGCCAGACCGGAACCGGCGACGAGACGGGCCTTGATCGCGGCGTAATTGCCCATCGATCCATGCCGGTCGAGATGGTCGGGCGTCAGGTTGAGCAGGATGCCCACCGAGGGCTCCAGCGTCGGCGCCAGATCGATCTGATAAGACGAGCACTCGACGACGTAGTGTCGCTCGGGCGCCGGCGGTTCGAGCGTCATCACGGCGACGCCGATATTGCCGCCGAACTGCGTGTCCCGCCCGCTCCAGCGCAGGCAATGGGCAATCAATGCGGTGGTCGTCGACTTGCCGTTGGTGCCGGTGATCGCGATGAAGGGCGATGTCGGCGCGATCGCGCGGCGCTCGCGGCTGAACAGCTCGATGTCGCCGATCATCTCGACGCCGGCGGCGCGGGCAAGCTCCACGGTCCAGTGAGGCTTGGGATGAGTGAGCGGCACACCGGGCGACAGGACGAAGGCGGCAAAGCGCGACCAGTCGGCGTCACGCAGATCTCCCGTCGGGATTCCCTCGGCGCGCGCGGCTTCGACGCTCGCCGGATTGTCGTCGAAGGCGACAACGTTGGCGCCGCCCTCGATCAACGCGCGTGCCGTCGCGCGGCCGGAGCTGCCGAGCCCAAACAGGGCGACCGATTGTCCGGAAAAGGAACGCGCCGGGATCATCGCCTCACCGCAGTTTCAGTGTCGACAGGCCAACGAAGGCCAACATGAAGGCGATGATCCAGAAGCGCACGACGACCTGGCTTTCGGTCCAGCCGAGCTTTTCGAAATGATGGTGGATCGGCGCCATCAGGAAAACCCGCTTGCCGGTCAGTTTGAACGAGGCGACCTGGATGATCACCGACAGCGCCTCGATGACGAACAGGCCGCCGATGATCGCCAGCACCAGTTCATGCTTGGTCGCGACGGCGATCGTGCCGGTCATCCCGCCGAGGGCGAGCGAGCCGGTGTCCCCCATGAAGATCGCCGCCGGCGGCGCGTTGAACCACAGGAAGCCAAGTCCGGCCCCGATGACCGCGCCGCAGAGCGGCGCCAGTTCGCCGGTGCCTACGACATAGTGGATCTGCAGATAATTGGAGAAGTTCACATTGCCGGCGATATAGGCGATGAGGCCGAAGGCGGCGGCCGCGATCATGATCGGCACGATCGCCAGTCCGTCCAGCCCGTCGGTCAAGTTCACCGCGTTGGCGGATCCGACCACGACGAAGGCCGCGAAGCCGACATAGAACCAGCCGAGATCCAGTAGAAAGGATTTCACGAAGGGGAAAGCCAGCGACGTGGCGAAACTGCCGGTTCCCGCATAGACGATCAGGACCGACGCCGAGATCGCGATCAGGAATTCCAGAGCCAGGCGAGACTTGCCGGAAAAACCCTTGTCGTTCTGCCTCGTCACTTTCAGATAGTCGTCGTAAAACCCGATCGCCCCGAAGCCGACCGTGACCAGCAGCACCGTCCAGACGTAGAGGTTGCTCAGATCAGCCCACAGCATCGCTGAGACAAGAAAACCCGAAAGAATCATCAGCCCGCCCATAGTTGGCGTGCCGGCCTTCTTGAAATGGGTCTGCGGGCCGTCGGCGCGGATCGGCTGGCCTTTGCCCTGCCGAATGCGCAAATTGGCGATGATCGCCGGGCCGAACAGAAACACAACGATGAAGCCGGTGATCATCGACGCACCGGTTCGGAATGTGATGTAGCGAAAGACATTGAAGAGTGGAAAGTCGGCGCCGAACTGGCCGAGATAAGCGATCATCGGGCAGCTCCAGCCGGGTCGATCTTGTCAGGGACCGGCGCCGCGCCGGTGGATGTCTGCGGCGGATAGGTCGTCAGCATCCTATCCACCAAGGCGGTGAAGCCGATGCTTTTCGAGGCCTTTACCATAACGACGTCGCCAGCGCGGATCATCGTCAACAGGCTCTTAAGGAGTTCGTCGACGCTGTCATGCCATTCGCGGTCGACCCGACCTTCCAGCACGTCGTCGAGCGCCTTCATCTCATCCCCGGCGAGAAAGGCCCGATCAACGCCCGCCTCGGCGATCGGCGCGGCGAGATCGGCGTGCTGCGCCGGCGCGTGCTCGCCCAGTTCCAGCATGTCGCCAAGAACAGCGATGCGGCGACCACCCTCCCCGACCGCCGCAGCCTTCAAGACGTCGAGCGCGGCTCGCATCGAGGCCGGGTTGGCGTTGTAGCTGTCGTCGATGAGTTCGATCGAACCGCCGCCCGGCATCGGCAGCTGCGAGCGCGCGCCGCGTCCCTTGACCGTGTGCCAGCTCGACAGCGCCGCCGCCACCGTCTGGACATCCGCACCGGCAAGCTTGGCCGCGCCGAGCACGGCGAGGATATTCTGTGCCATGTGCCGGCCGCTGGAGGTCAGATGCAGCCGGACCGGTTCGCCACCGATGACCGCCTCGATCGCCGCGCCCTCAGCCGTCGTTTCGAAGCGGGCCAACGCGAAATCGGCGCCGCTCGCCTCGCCGAAGGTCGCGATCGCGGTTACGCCCGCCTTGCGGGCCATGGTCGCCAGCGGTCCACAATGGGGATCATCGGCATTGAGGATCGCGGTGCCGCCCGTGACGAGCCCTTCGAAGATCTCGGCCTTCGCCTCGGCGATCTCCTCGAGGTCGCGGAAGTGGCCGAGATGAGCGGGGGCGATCAGCGTGATGATCGCCAGATGCGGCCGCACCAGCTTGACCAGCGGACGGATTTCGCCCGCATGGTTCATGCCGATCTCGAAGATCGCGAAGCGACTGTCGGCCGGCATCCGGGCCAGGCTCAGCGGCACGCCCCAGTGATTGTTGAACGAAGCCGCGCTCGCATGGACGCGGCCGACCGCCGAAAGGCCGTGGCGCAGCGCATCCTTGGTGGTCGTCTTGCCGACGCTGCCGGTCACCGCGATGATCTTCGCGCTCGAGCGGGCACGGGCGGCTTCGCCCAGGCGCGACAGGGCATGCAATACGTCGTCGACGACCAGCAACGGTGACTGAACGCTGCCCAGCGCCGGCAATTTGTGCTCTGCGACCACATGCAGAGCAGCGCCGGCTTTCGTCGCCGCTGTCAGAAAGTCATGACCGTCGAACCGCTCACCCTGGATGGCGAAGAAGGCCTCGCCCTCACCGAGCGTCCGGGTATCGATGGAAATGCCGGAGATCGAGGCTGGCAGGTCGCCGACCGGTCGCGCGTTCATTGCCGCGATCAAGGCGGATGTCTCCCAAAGCGCTTCGCTCATCGGCCCGCCTCCGAGATCGCCGCGCGAACCTCTTCATGGTCGCTGAAATGGTGGGTGACGTCGCCGACGGTCTGGCCGACCTCGTGCCCTTTGCCGGCGACCACGACCGTGTCGCCGGAATGCGCCTGCCGGACCGCCTCGCGAATGGCCGCGCGGCGATCGGCGATTTCGGTCGCGCCAGGGGCCGCCGCCATGATCGCGGCCCGGATCGCCGCCGCGTCTTCCGAGCGCGGATTGTCGTCGGTGACGATGACCACATCGGCCAGTCGAGCGGCGATTTCGCCCATCATCGGGCGCTTGGCCCGATCGCGGTCGCCGCCACAGCCGATGACCGCGACGACACGGCCGGTGGTGAAAGGGCGCACCGACGCCAGCACGTTCTCGAGCGCATCCGGCTTGTGCGCGTAATCGACGAAGACCGGAGCCCCCTCAGCCGTCGTGCCGGCCAGATCCAGCCGGCCGGACGCGCCTTTCAAGGTCTCCAACGCGGCCAGCGCGGCACCGGTCGCAACGCCGGTGGCGATTGCAAGCCCGGCGGCCACCAAGGCGTTGGACATCTGGAACTCGCCCGCCAGCGGCAGGACGATGCGATGGATACGACCCTCGGCCTCGATTTCCGCGACCTGGCAATGCCGCTGGTGCTCGAGCCTTTTCAATGTGAGAAAGCCGCCGTTTCGCCCGACGGTCAACACGTTCGCGCCGACACCTGTTGCGACCTCGATCGCCCGGCCTGACCAGCGGTCGTCGGCGAAGATCACTGCCGGAGCCCCCTTCGGCAGGAGGGTCGTAAACAGCCGCATCTTGGCGCCGAAGTAGGACTCGGCGTCGGGGTGATAGTCCAGATGGTCATGGCCGAGATTGCTGAACCCCGCCGCCGCGAGCCGAACACCGTCGAGTCGGCGCTGATCGAGGCCGTGGCTCGACGCTTCCATCGCTGCGTGGGTAACGCCTTCGGCCGCCAGGTCGGCCATCAGCTTCGCAAGCGCGACCGGATCGGGCGTCGTCAGCGTGCCGTATTCGTCGCGGCTCGGCGAAACGACGCCGGTCGTGCCGATCGAAGCGGCGGCGATCCCCTGGCTGGCCCAGATCTGGCGGACGAAGGTGGTGATCGAGGTCTTGCCGGCCGTGCCGGTGACGGCGACGACCTGCTCGGGCTGCGCGCCATAGTACCTGGCGGCCATGACGGCGATGGCGTGACGCGGATCGTCAGCACGCAGGATAGGCAGGCGTGATTCGATCGCCGCGTCGTTCGCCGCGAGAATGGCGACCGCGCCGCTCGCCTCGGCCGCGGCGACGAATCGCGCGCCATCGGCCCGGGTTCCCGACAAAGCCGCGAACAGAAATCCGTCGCCGACGCTGCGGGAATCAGCCGACAGTCCGGCGATCTCCGGATCGTCTGCACCGCCGGTCATGGCCAGGCCGTCTGCGAGTTGGGATAGCTTCATTCACCAATATCCGCGCTGTACCGAATGGCCGGCGCATCCCTCGCCGACTCGTCGGACTTCTATAACTTGCGGGCCGCTTGGTGAAGGTCGGTTTGGACGTTCACAGTTGCTAATAGGAGACGAGCAGCGACTTTCCGTCCTCGCCGAAATCCGGACGGACCTTCAACAGCGTCGCCGAACGGCGAATGATGTTGGCGACCGTCGGCGCCGCGTTCATGCCGGCCGTGGCGTAAACTTGACCTTCCTCCGCCTTCGGCTCGTCGACGACGACGAGAACGACGTAGCGTGGCTTGTCGATCGGAAAGGCCGACAGGAAGGCGTTGAATTTCTTGGTGTCGGAGTAGCGGCCGTTGACCACCTTGTTGGCCGTGCCGGTCTTGCCGCCGACCTTGTAGCCGGGCACGTCGGCTCGGTTGCCGGAACCGCGTTGGTCGGCGACGTTGAGGCGGAAGAGATAGCGCATCTGGTCGCTGGTTTTTTCGGAAACCACCCGTGTTGCAACGGCCTCCGCCTCTTCGCGGGTGCGGGGCAGGAAGGTCGGCGGGATCAGTTTGCCGCCGTTCATCAGCGCGGCCGCGGCCACCGCTGTCTGGAGCGGCGTCGTCGAGACGCCGTGACCGAACGAAATCGTGATCGAGTTGATCTGCTTCCATTCCTTGGGTTGGGTCGGAGACGCCACTTCCGGGAGTTCGGTCCGCATCTTGCTGAGCAGGCCCAGCCGGGTCAGGAACTCCTGGTGAGCCGCGACGCCGACGACCTCAGCCTCCTTGGCCGTGCCGATATTGGATGAATAGATGAAGACTTCCGGAACGCTCAGCACGCGGCGCTTGCCGTGGAAGTCAGTGATGGTAAAGCCGCCGATACGGATCGGTTTCGTCGCGTCGAAGGAATCGGTGATCTTCACCTTGCCGGAGTCGAGCGCCATCGCGGTGGTGAAGGTTTTGAAGGTCGACCCCATTTCGTAAAGGCCGGCCGACATGCGGTTCATGCGATCCTTTTCGAGCGCCTGCTTCGGCTCGTTGGGGTCGTAGTCGGGCAGCGAGGTCATGGCGATGACCTCGCCCGTCTCGACATCCAGAACGACGCCGCCGGCCGCGATCGCCCGGTAGCGCTTCATGGCCGCCGCGACCTCGTCGCGCACGATGTGCTGGACGCGCAGATCGATCGACAGCCGCATCGGCTGCAAATCGGTGTCGACGGCCAGGCCGGTGTTCTGCAACGCGCGGTAGCCCGCGTCGTCGACGTATTTCTCCATCCCGGCAATGCCCTGATTGTCGACATTGACGGTCCCGACGATAAAGCCCGCCGTGCTGCCGCCGGGATAGAAGCGGCGTTTTTCGGTGCGAAATCCGATGCCGGGAATGCCGAGGTCGAGGATCGCCTGCTGTTGGCCCGGCGTCAGCTCGCGTCGTAGCCAGATGAAGCCAGCCTCGCTGGCCAACCGGCGATAAAGCCATTTGGGATCGAGATCGGGCAGGACCGAAAGCAACAGTTCGCTCGCCTCGTCCGGATCGATGATGCGCCGAGGCTCGGCGAACAGCGATGCGGTCTTGATGTCGGTGGCGAGCACTTCGCCGTTGCGGTCGACGAGATCCGGCCGGGCGGCCATGATCAGGTCGCTTGCGCCTCTAGACGAAGCCGTTTCGGCCGGCGCGACACCCCACATGACGAGACGTCCGCCGATGACGCCATAAACGGCCACGAAGAGGCCAATGGCGATGGTGAAGCGGCTGCGATTTGTCGGGGCGACGCGGCGGCGGCCCTGACGAGCGAAGACATCGAGCTCGGAAGCCGCTGGCACCGGTGCCGTCGGCATGGCCCGTTTGAAGGGATTTGCGATGCGCATCACCGGACCACCGTTTCCGAGTTGTCGGCATAGCCGCCGAGCGTGTTGGTCTGATCGGGAAGGAAGTTCACCGGCCGGGCAGGCAATTGATCGGGCTCGACGATCTGATCCGGCCGCATCGGCTGCAGCTTGAGATCCGACGCGAAGGCGTCGACCAGGCGCTGGAGCCGGCTCGGCTGATCGAGCAGGCTCCAGTCGGCCTCGAGCAGGGCGGTGGTCTCACGCTCCAGCGCGATCCGGCGCTCGACCTTGGCGACCTCCGCCTCGAGCAGTTCAGCCTCGTGCTTGATCTTGTAGGTCCAGGCCGCGGCGGAAATCATGACCGCGATGAGAACGATGTCGAGGGTCTTCAACATGGCTGTCAGTCTCCGGTCTGAGGAAGGTCGGCGAGCAATGGCAGGGCGGCGAAAGCGAGCGCGTCGTTCTCGCCGCGCGGCGCCTCGGCAGTCCGCACGCCGTGGCGCAGCTTGGCCGAACGGGCGCGCGGGTTGCGCGCCGCTTCCGCATCGGAGGCGGCCAGCGCCTTGTTGCGGGCCTCGAAAGTCTGCGTGGCGGGAGCGATGTCCGGCAGGTGTCGCGATCCCGACGGCGGCGACGAGCGATCGCGCAGGAAGCGCTTGACGATGCGATCCTCGAGCGAATGGAAGGTCACGACAACGAGACGACCGCCCGGCTTCAGCACCCGCTCGGCCGCGACCAATGCGCGAGCGAGCTCGCCCAGTTCGTCATTGACGAAGATACGTAGCCCTTGAAAACTGCGGGTTGCGGGATCGATCCGGTCCTTGGGCGAGCGCCCCACTACCCGACCGATGACCGCGGCAAGATCGAGGGTCCGGGTGAACGGCTTTTCCGCCCTGCGCGCCTCGATCGCCCGCGCAACGCGCCCCGCCTGCTTCTCTTCGCCCAGGAATCCGAGAACACGCGCCAGATCGCCCAGCTTCAGCCGGTTGACGACGTCGGCGGCGGTCGGCCCGGACGCGCCCATGCGCATATCGAGGGGACCGTCCTTCTGGAAGGAAAAGCCGCGCTCGGCTGCGTCGATCTGCATCGACGAAACGCCGACGTCGAGCACGATGCCATCGACCGCGCCGCTATGATTTTCAACGATCGTCTCGAGGTCGCCGAAGCGGCTCTCGACCATCGTCATCCGTCCGCTGTAACCTTCGGCGAGCCTGCGTCCGGTCGCCACCGCCGAAGGGTCCCGGTCGATGGCCACGACACTGGCGCCGCGATCCAGAATGGCGCGCGTATAGCCGCCCGCGCCGAAGGTGCCGTCGACGATCGTCTCGCCCGGCTGCGGGGCAAGTGCCGCCAGAACCTCGTCGAGAAGCACCGGAACATGACGAGCCGGTCCGCCAACGACAGGATCCTCGCCCCCGCCGTTGCCCGCCATCATTCCGGTGATCCCGCTGACGTGCCGACCGAACCACGCGCCGCCAAAAGACGCGCCCTCGCTTCGGCCCGGTACGCCTCGAACCGCGACGGCTCCCAAAGCTGGAAGAAATCGCGGGCACCCACGAAGGCCACCTGATCGGTGATCCCCGTATGCGAACGAACGAAGTCGGTCATGGTGATCCGCCCCTCGCTGTCGAATTTCAGATACATCCCGTCGCCGAAAGCGAAGACCGACAAATCTTGGAACGTTTCGCTGAACGGGCTGGTCGCATCCATCTGCCGCTCGAAACGCTCCAAGAGATCGGGACCGCCGACATCCATCACCGGCTGACCGAGACTGCGCATGGCAAACAGCTCGCGAATGCCGCGCGTCGCGATCACCTGCCGAAACGCGGCCGGCACCGACACGCGCCCTTTGGCGTCGACATTGTTCACCCAGTTGGAGAGAAACCGGTCCATCAGTTCGCGAATGCTTTGAAGCGACCGGTTCGCATTCCATCAAAACCCCCGCTCGTCCGCCGCCCCACCAACACAGTTCCGCCCCGGCGAAGCGCGCCATACGGCACCCTTCCCCGGCCCCGGCTCGCCCGAGGCCCGACCTGCGATGTTCGAAATGGGGCGCTGACCGAGCCCCTAATGATGGATTACCGGATAGCATGGGCACTCTTGGGCGTCAATGGGATAGACCGACACAGCGCCTGTTGAAAGACATGCCAAATTTTTAGACAATCACTCTTAACGTCCTATTAATATTGATATTTTCAAGATTCCAAGCAGTGCCACCACGGCAACACCGCAGTCGTGCGATGGGCCTCCGGGGTGGAGGCTAGGCCCTTACGAAGGCAGCGAAAACAAAGGATTGCAGACAAATGCACGCGCGGTGTGGGCACGTCCCACAATTCAACCGGGGCAGTTCGGTCGCGACTGCCGGAAGCGGCGCTGCAATTCGCCAGGAACGTAGAAGAGAAAGAGCCAGTCGGCCTGTAAGCCGGGTTCTGTAGGCGGCAAAAGCCGCCTGGCGACCATTCCTCTGGGACGGTCCTTGCGAACCGCCTCGAGCAACCCACCCGGACGACCGGCCCGGAGAAGGGCTGGCGATATCACCCGAAGGCGAACCGCCGCGTCGTCCCTATTCGGTCTTGCTCCCGGTGGGGTTTACCGTGCCGCTGCCGTTGCCGGAAGCGCGGTGGGCTCTTACCCCACCGTTTCACCCTTACCCCGCCAATACTGCGGCTCCGCTGCCGAGGCTCTTGCGCCGGTCGAGCCGCACTATAGGCGGGGCGGTCTGTTTTCTGTGGCACTTTCCCTGGGGTCGCCCCCGCCGGACGTTATCCGGCACCGTTTCTCCGTGGAGCCCGGACTTTCCTCCCCCGCCGTCTTTCGACGTATGACGGGAGCGGTCGCCCAGCCGACTGGCACGCCGTAGGTGTCCGCGCGAGGAACGGAAGTCAATGGGAAAGACAGAAGGCGTTGCCGGAATGCTGGCGACGACGCCACCCTGTTCAATTTTCAAGCGCCCCTCAAACGCAAAACACCCGGCGCCCCCACGCCGGGTGTTTTCCATTCGAAGCGATGACGAAGCGGCTTACGCCCGCGCCATCTCCACCTTGACCTTCGAGCAATAGCGCTTGGACACCGGGTTCATCCGCTTGGCGTAATGGCCGGCATTGTATTTGAGGATCGTGCCGCAGGTGGTGCCGCCGCCGCGCTTCACCGCGCCGGCCAGGTAGCGCATGCCCCATTTGATGTTGGTATCGGGATTGTAGAGCGCCTTCGTGCTGCCCTTGTAGCCCATGCCGCGTGCCGTCGCCGGCTTGATCTGCATCAGCCCGACCTCGCCGGCGGCGCCGGTCACCTTGGCGCGGTAGCGGCTTTCGACACTCACCACGGCATGCGCCAGAGCGATCGGCACGCCATTGGCCTTGGCATGTTTGGCGATGATCGCGGCATAGGGCCGCTCGGAAAGGCGCTCCAGCGAGGCCACCTGAACCCCGGCGGTCTCGGCGTGTTCGGACTCGGTCTGATGAGCGAAGATGGCAGTGGTCTGGCCGAGGAAAATCGTCGCGGCGAGCGCCGCGGCAGTCAGTCTGTGCATGAATACCCCAAATTGATCGAAGGCCGCCCAACCCCTTGTGCAGGCGGCTTTTACCCCTCGCCACAAATGCATCGCGGCTTCGGCGAGCCGTGGTGTGCAGCGCAATATGATCGGGAATGTGGCATCGCTGTCACGCAACATTTCATATTGAAATATTGCGGCCTGGATCAGGCGACGCTCGGTGCCCCAGCATCCCGGTCGAAGGGCGAGCGGGGCAAAGCCGTCAGCAACCGATGCAGGGTCTCGATCGTCGACGCGTCGGCGACGCCGTCGACACGTTCGGGACGAAAATGACGCTGGAAGGCGACCGTCGCGAAATGGGTCGTATCCTCGAACACGCCGTCGATCGGCACCGCGTAACCATAGGCGGCCAGCAGCGACTGATAAGCGCTGACCGGCTCGCCCTGATCACCCCGGCCGAAGAATCGGCCACCGCGCAACGGAGCCGGCATGACGAAGTGTCCAATGCCCGCAAAAAAAAGTTGATCCCAAGGGAACTTTTCGCCAGGATCTGATTTTCGTGCGGGCGCAATGTCGGAGTGTGCCAGCACGAATTCAGGCGGAATCGGCCAGCGGCCGACACATTCCCTGCCTAATTCGATGACAGCTTCGATCTGCGCGGCGGGAAAATCCGGGTAGCCGTTGCCATGACCGACATTGACGATCTCGATGCCGATCGAACGGGAATTGACGTCGCCGCGTCCCCGCCAACTGCCTTCGCCGGCGTGCCATGCGCGTTGCTCCTCGGGCACCATCTGGACGACGCGGCCGTCCTCATGCACGAGATAGTGGCAGGACACCCCGCTTTGCGGATCGCACAGCCAACGCACCGCCCCCTCGCCCGTGCCCATCCCGGTATAGTGGAGGATCAGCATGTCCGGGCCACCCGACAACCGGCGTTCGGTGTGGTTGGGCGACGGCCGGACCTCGTCGATGCGCGCGGCGTCGGGTTTCAAGCCGCGGTCTTTCCGGAGATGGAGTGATAGGCGGCGTTGATCGCCTTCATCCGTTCCGTTGCGATGAACATGAACTCGTCCGGTACGCCGCGGGCGGACAGCCGGTCGGGATGGTTCTCGCGCACCAGCGACAGATAACGCGCGCGGGTCTCCGCCGGGGGCGCGTCCGGATCGAGCCCGAGCACCGCATAGGGGTTCTCGGCACCCAGGATATGGCGGTTCTTGATCCGGGCGAATTCCTGCTCAGTCAGGCCGAAGATCCGGCCGATCTCGGCGAGAAACGCCAGTTCGCGCTCATGCACCAGGCCATCCGCCTTGGCGATGTGGAACAGGCCGTCGAGGACATCCGCCAGCAACTGGCAATCCCCGTCCTCGTCACGGCACAAAGCCCGCAGACGCGCGGCATAGATCTCGAAGCCGGCAATGTCCTCCTTGGCAATGTCATAGAGGCGAAAGACATTGCGCATTTCCTCGGGCGGAATCTCCAGAATCTGCCGGAACGCGGTGATTTCCTGCTGGGAGACGATGCCGTCGGCTTTCGCCATCTTGGCGGACAGGGCGATCACCGCGACGCCGAAGGCGACCCGACGGCGGGTCTCCCGGTCGCCGCCGAACAACGCCCGGATGCTTTCCAGAATCGCCTCGAGACTGGCTCGGCCACCGGCCGGGATTGCCTGGAGCAGGGTATTGAGGTTGGATAATATCTGCATTGCGGAGGCTCGCCGCCCTTTGTCGATGCGCAATTATCGGCGATCGCTCCCGGCGAGGCAAATGCCGCACCGCACCCTGCCGCCATCAAGGTCGGGATCGCTCGCGACCCTGTAAATGATGCCGGCAAGCTTCGGTCAAGCTCACTTTGATCTGATCGGAGTGAGATTGCGCGAATTTCGTCCTGGATTGCGCCGGAGCGCCCCGATCGGCTTGGCAGCCGTCCGCGTCCGCTGCCAGACTCGCGAAAGCCTACCCCGGCCCCACTTGCGATTTGCCCCAACCCGCCATCATGATGGCCCCCTCGAACCGAGCCGAGCCGACGATGAAGCCCTTTTTTCCAACCCACCCAGCCCCATCGACCCGAGCGCGCCGCGGTCTGGGCAGGCGGGCGCTTGTCCTGGCCGGCATAGCGGCGGCGCTGCTGGTCGGCGGCTGCCGTTCCACTGCCCTCGACGTCAAGGAGCTCGGCCTCACTGGCATGGCCGCTGAGTCGGCCTATCAATACCCGGTCCACGGCATCGACATCTCGAAATATCAAGGCGCGATCGACTGGGACGCGGCCCGCGACAGCGGTGTCGCCTTTGCCTGGCTGAAGGCGACCGAGGGCGGCGACCGGGTCGACGAACGGTTTGCGGAAAACTGGCGGAAAACCCGGGCGGTCGGCATACCGCGCGGCGCTTATCATTTCTGGTATCATTGCCGGCCAGGCATCGAGCAGGCACGGGCCTTCATCAACGCCGTCCCAAAAGATCGCCTGGCGCTGCCGCCGGTGATCGACATCGAATGGACGCCCTTCTCGCCGACCTGCACCAAGCGCCCGCCCCGCGAGGAGCTGGTCCGCGAGGTAACGGCAATGGCCGATGCCCTCGAACGCCATTATGGGCAGCGCCCGCTGCTCTACATCCCGATCGACGTGCATCGCGACCGGCTGGTCGGCGCCTTCCCGCGCCATGAGGTCTGGGTGCGAGCAGTGCGGGACCACCCCGACAACGTCTATGAGGACCGCCGATTCCGGTTCTGGCAATACACCGAGAAGGGCACCGTGCCGGGCATAAAGGGCGAGGTCGACCGCAACGCCTTTGCCGGTACCCGCGAGGATTGGAAAAAGTGGCTTGAAGCCAATCTCTCGCGCTGAATTTCTTCAATCCGCCATCTTGCGTGGCTAAGCGGCGTGCGCCCTCACCGTCTTCAGAGAAAAGGATCCCCGCGATGCTTCGAGCCCGCCGTCTTGCCCTGACCCTGACATTGCTCCTCTCCGGCACCAGTCTCGCGGCGGCGCAACAATGCGGCGGCGACTTTTCGCAGTTCCTCGACGGGGTCCGGGCCGAAGCACTCGCAAAGGGCCTGTCTCCGGCTGCCGTCGATACGGCGCTCGCCGGCATGCGAATCGACCAGAAGGTGCTCGCCGCCGACCGGGCGCAGGGCGTCTTCGCCCAGGATTGGCAGCAATTCGCCACTCGCATGGTCAATGGTCACCGGCTGACCCAGGGCAAGGCGAACCTTCAAAAATACGCCGGCCTCCTTGCCCAGGTGGAGGCAGAGACGGGCGTTCCCGGTTCGGTGATCGCCGCCTTCTGGGGGTTGGAGACCGACTACGGCGCTGTGCTCGGCAATTTCGACACGTTGGCGGCGCTGGCGACGCTCGCCCATGATTGCCGGCGGCCAGAGTTGTTCCGCCCGCATCTCATCGGCGCGATCGAGATCGTCGATCGCGGCTACCTCACCCCGTCGGAGATGAAGGGCGCCTGGGCCGGCGAGATCGGCCAGACCCAGCTTCTGCCGGAGGAATATATCGCCTTCGGCACCGACGGCGACGGCAATGGCCGCGTCGATCTGCGCAAGGATGCCGCGGACGTCCTCGTCACCACCGGCAAATACATCCAGTCGCTCGGCTGGCGCGGCGGCGAGCCGTGGCTGGAAGCCGTGCGAGTGCCGGCGGATTTCCCCTGGGATCGCGCCGCCCTCGTCAACAAGGAGCCGCGCTCCAGCTTCGCCGCGCTCGGCGTCGCCAGGGCCGACGGTTCGCCGCTCCCCACCGACGAGCTGCCAGCGGCCCTGATCCTGCCGATGGGGCGCGGCGGCCCGGCCTTTCTCGCCTATCCGAACTTCGACATCTATCTGAAATGGAACAAGTCGCTGGTCTACTCCCTGACCGCGGCGTATTTCTCGACGCGCCTCGCCGGTGTCCCGCCGATCGACATGGGCAATCCGCAGCCGGGCCTCGACCTCGATCAGACCAAGCGACTGCAGCAGCGACTCGTCGAGCTCGGCCATGATGTCGGCGGCGTCGATGGCATCCTCGGCGAAAACACCCGCTCTGCCGTGCGCCGCGAGCAGCAGCGGTTAGGCCTGCCGGCCGACGGCTGGCCGACGCGGGATCTGCTCTCGGCGCTGTAGACCCGTCCGGGTCGCGGGTTTCCTTATTCCCAGCGGCCCGGCTCCTTCTTTCTTTTTCGCCGATGCTCTCGTCGAGCTTTTTCGGCCCTCCCCACTAGACGACCGGTCTAATCGACCCAATATGTCGGCCATGACCGATACCCGAACGCATCTTCTGACCGTTGGAAGAGGGCTCGCCGCCCAGCGGGGATTCACGGCCGTGGGGCTTCAGGAACTTCTGAAGGCGGCCGCGGTGCCGAAGGGGTCATTCTACCATTACTTCCCCTCCAAGGAGGCGTATGGCTGCGCGTTGCTCGAAAGCTTCGTGAAAGGCTACAAGGCCGATCTCACCCAGACACTCGACAACACTGCTCTGTCGGCGAAGGATCGCCTGCTGGGCTATTTTTCCGACTGGCGGCTGAAACAATGCAGCTCCCGGTCGGAGGATCGGTGCCTTGTGGTCAAGCTGTCCGCCGAGGTCGCCGACCTGTCGCCCGGCATGAGCGCGATCCTGCAGGACGGGGTCGGTGCGATCGTCGCCAAATTGGCCTCGGTTCTACGCCAAGGCGTCAGCGACGGGTCGATCGGTCCGACCGATGATCCGGAAGCCCTCGCCACGACCCTTTACCAGATCTGGCTCGGTGCGAGCCTCATGGCCAGTCTGGCACGGGACGGCTCTCCTTTCGATGTCGCCATGGCGGCGACCGAGAGGCTGATCCGTCGGCCCTGAAATTGTCTCGCGCCGGACGAACAACCGCGCGCCCTCCCTTACATTCCAATCGAAAGTTGATCATGCCCCAAACCGACAACGCCAACCGCCGTATCGTTCTCGCCGAACGCCCCAAGGGCGAGCCGACCGACAGCACGCTCAAGCTCGAAAGCATGGCCATCCCCGCTCCCGCGGATGGCCAGATGCTGTTGCGCACCGAGTTCCTGTCGCTCGATCCCTATATGCGCGGCCGCATGAGTGACGCGCCCTCCTATGCCCCGCCGGTCGCGGTCGGCGAGGTCATGGTCGGCGGCACGGTGTCAAAGGTTGTCGAATCCAAGCTGAAGGGTTTCGACACGGGCGACTGGGTGCTCAGCTTCAACGGCTGGCAGGACTACGCGCTGTCAGACGGCGAAGGCGTAACGGCGCTGGGTCGCGATCCCGAGCATCCGTCTTGGGCGCTCGGCATCATGGGCATGCCCGGCTTCACCGCCTGGGCGGGGCTCACCCAGATCGGCGCGCCGAAAGAAGGCGAGACCCTCGTCGTCGCCGCGGCAACCGGCCCTGTGGGCGCTACGGTCGGCCAGATCGGCAAGCTCATGGGCTGCCGCGTCGTCGGGATTGCGGGCGGTGCTGAAAAGTGTGCCTACGCCGTCGACACGCTCGGCTTCGATGCCTGCATCGATCACAAATCCGGGGATTTCGCCGAACAGCTGAAAGCCGCGACGCCTGACGGCATCGACATCTATTTCGAGAATGTCGGCGGCAAGGTCCTCGACGCGGTCGTGCCCCTGCTCAATATCGGCGCCCGCATCCCGGTCTGCGGCCTGGTCTCGCAGTACAACGCGACCAGCCTGCCCGACGGGCCGGACCGGATGAACTGGCTGATGGGTCAGATCCTGCGCAAGCAGCTGACCGTGCGCGGCTTCATCATCTTCAACGACTTCGTCCACCTCTATCCCGAATTCGCCAAAGCGATGAGTGCGTGGATCGAGGCGGGGAAGATCCACTACCGCGAAGAGATCATCGACGGTCTTGAAAACGCCCCGCAGGCCCTCTTCGGCCTGCTCAAGGGCGAGAATTTCGGCAAGCGGGTGATCCGCGTCGGCAACACGAAATAATCAGTCTCAAGGATAAGCACATGAACATTCTGATGGTCCTCACCTCCCACGACACCCTCGGCGACACCGGCGAGAAGACCGGATTCTGGCTGGAGGAGTTCGCCGCGCCCTATTACGTGCTGCGCGACGCCGGCGCGAAGATCACACTTGCTTCACCGAAGGGCGGCCAGCCGCCGCTCGACCCGAAGAGCGATGCCCCCGATGCCCAGACCGAAGCGACGGAACGCTTCAAGAAGGACGACGCCGCACAGAAGGCGCTGGCGTCGACCGTGAAGCTCGCCGACATCGACGCGGCGGAGTTTGACGCGGTCTTCTATCCAGGTGGCCACGGCCCGCTCTGGGATCTCGCCGAGAGCGCCGACAGCAAGCGCCTGATCGAGGCGTTCGCCGCTAGCGACCGCCCGGTCGGCGCCGTCTGTCATGCCCCGGCGATCTTTCGCCACACCACCGGGATAGACGGCAAGCCGCTGGTCTCCGGCCGCCGCGTGGCGGGCTTCACCAATACCGAGGAAGAAGCTGTCGGGCTCACGGACGTTGTGCCCTTCCTGGTCGAGGATATGCTCAAGGCGAATGGCGGCCTTTACGAAAAGGGCGCCGACTGGGGTTCCTACGTCGTCGTCGACGGCAAGCTGGTGACCGGCCAGAACCCGGCCTCGTCCGAAGACGCAGCGAAAGAGCTGTTGAAGCTCCTGAAATAATCCGAACCGCCGCCCTCCATTGGCCCCTGCTGGGCGCTGGAGGGCGGCATCCGACTGGAAATGACGGGTGGCGTTTCGGGCGAGACGCTAAGGGGATCGGTGTTCGTCGCCGTCATCGGGAACCAAATGCTGCAATGCAGCATTCCTCCTTTGCATTCACCGCGCTCGCGTTCTTCTCCCAAACCGGGGGCACCGGGCTGCGCGCTCCTCCCCACAGGATTTCATTCCATGAAACCACTTTCCAAGGCCACCATGATGGAGGCGACCCGTCTGACCCGAAACGGGCAACTCCAAGAAGCGATGGTCCTTCTGCAAGGGTTGAGTTCGGACGAGGCCTCGTCGGCCGCGGGTTTCGACGCCCAGCACGACAAGGATCGCCGGCCTGCAGGTGACCCAGCTTCCGTCATCGACATCACCCCGCCCGCCGTGGCTTCAAAGACCCGGACCGCATCACCTTTCCCGGACAGAGACCCGCGGATCGAGCCGAAAAAATCCGCGATCCCGCAGGTACTGCGTGGATTTCTCGACCGGATCGGGACGCAAGGGTTCGAGGGTCTCGGCGGTTCGCCGGTCGCTCCCGACACAGGTCCCTTGCCCGAGGGTGCGCGATTTTCCGCCCGCACCTACGCCAACGCCGCGGGAAGCCGCGACTACAAGATCTATGTTCCGAGCGGATATAATGGGCAGGCCGTGCCACTCGTCGTCATGCTGCACGGCTGTACCCAGTCGCCCGACGATTTTGCCTCCGGGACGCGGATGAACGAGCTGGCCGAGGAGCAGACCTTCCTGGTGGCCTATCCCGCCCAATCCCGCTCGGCCAACACCTCCAAATGCTGGAACTGGTTCAATGCGGGCGATCAGGAGCGCGATCGCGGCGAGCCGTCGCTGATCGCCGGCATCACCCGACAGATCATCGACGAATTTTCCGTCGAGTCGGAATGCGTCTACGTCGCCGGCCTGTCCGCTGGTGGCGCCGCGGCGGCGATCATGGGGGCGACCTATCCCGAGCTGTTCACCGCCGTCGGCGTGCATTCGGGCCTCGCCCGCGGGGCCGCGCGCGACATGGGGTCCGCCTTCGCCGCCATGCGCAACGGCGCTGCCCCCAACTCCCAGACGTCGCCGTCCGGTGGCTTCGTCCCGACCATCGTCTTTCATGGCGACAGCGACACGACCGTCCATCCGGTCAATGGCGAGCATGTGATTGAACAGGCGAAGGCCGCCGCCGGCGTCCAGACCGAGATTCGTCAGGGCGAAGCCCCCGGCGGGATACGCTATACCCATACGATCCACGCCGACGAAGAGCGAGGGGCGACGCTGGAACATTGGGTCCTGCATGGCGCTGGGCACGCATGGTCCGGCGGCAGTCCCGCCGGTACCTATACAGAGCCGAAAGGCCCCGACGCCAGCCGCGAAATGCTGCGGTTCTTCCGCGAGCAAGCCGGGGCAACGCGCGGCTGAACGCCACGACGGAGCGGTACACTCAAAACCATGCAGGATGCCGGGCGCAACCAGTGGCGCCCGGCATCCCGTAATACTGACAAGCCTACTGACGTCCCGTCCTGCCGCCCATGGGCGACATGAAGGCCTGCATTTCCTCGATTGTGACCTTGCCATTCGCGTCGGCGTCGACCGCCTTGAAGAACCGCGCATGCACGGCCTGGACCTCATCGAGTGACAAAGCGCCATCACCGTCGGTATCGAGCAGGATCATCATCATCCGCATCATATGAGCGCCGCCCATGCGGGGACCCATCATACCGCCCGGCATGCCCCACCGCTCGTCGTCGCGCTCGGAGCGCTGCCGCCCCGGCCGCATCTTGCTGTCGTCGTCGTCCGCGCGTTCCGCCCGCTGCCCGCCCGGACGCATCATGTCGTCGTCCTGCTGCTGCATCATCTTGCCTGCCCGATCCTGCTGTCCGGCGGCTCCCTGGTTCTGCTGGCTGCTGGCGGCCGTGGCGCTGCCGGCCAGGATCAACGCGGATGTCGTCAACGCCAATATCGACTTGAACATCGTGGGTCTCCTTTTGATCGCCGGCACGGCCGGCATTGAGCTTCGTCGCCGGGCGCTGTCGCGCGCGAAACCGAGTCTGAGGTTCGTCCGAGACCGCGATTGGCGACATAGGCGATGGTGACGTTATCGGCTTTGTGGCCTGCCGCGGCATTGACGCAAATCAAAGCTTCACGCGATGCTGTAATCATCCAGCGGCGCCCTTGACCCTCCAGTAGGGACAAGGTCTATGTCCCGCCGCATTCCAAGCGGCGTTATGCGCCGGCAATCTTGTAACGGCGGTTCGATGCTCACCCTTCCCACTCTCGGCGTCCTGACCTATCCGCAGATCGACCCGGTCTTTCTCGATCTCGGACTGGTCCAGTTGCGCTGGTACGGCCTGTCCTATGTCGCCGGCATTCTCTGCGGCTGGCTTTACGGGCGCTATCTCGTCGGCAACACCAAGCTCTGGCCGAACGGCGTCTCGCCGATTACCAAGACCCATATCGACGATTTGATCCTGTACCTCACCCTCGGCATCGTCATCGGCGGGCGATTGGGCTCCGTGTTCTTCTACGATTTCGAACGATACGCCGCCGAACCGCTGGCCATCTTCAAGGTCTGGGAGGGTGGCATGGCCTTCCACGGCGGCCTCATCGGGGTCTTCGTCGCCATGCTGATCTTCTGCCGGGTCTATAAGGTGCCGGTATGGAGCCTCATCGACGTGGTCGCCGCATCGGTGCCGTTTGGGCTATTCTTCGGACGCATTGCCAACTTCATCAATGGCGAGCTGTGGGGCGCGCCGACGAGCGTCTCCTGGGCGATGGTGTTCCCCGACGCGCCCGATGCGCTGCCCCGGCACCCGAGCCAACTCTACGAGGCGGCACTCGAGGGCATCGTGTTGTGGCTGATCCTCAGGATTGCCACCCATCACTTCAAGATGCTCGGCCGTCCCCGCTTCGTAGGGGGGCTGTTCCTGTTCGGCTATGGCTGCGCCCGCATCTTCGTGGAGCTGTTCCGCATGCCCGACGTGCAGCTCGGCTATCTGTACGGCGGCTGGCTCACGATGGGCATGGTGCTGTCGATTCCGATGCTGCTCATCGGCATCTGGGGCATGGCAACCGCCAAGCCGCGCGCCTACGAGCCGCGCCCCGTGGAGGACGCGGGAACCGGCGCCGCACAATCTTGAACCCGCTCGCCCGCAAGATCGCGGAGTTGATCCGCATCGAGGGGGCGATCGGCCTCGATCGCTATTGGAACCTGGCGCTGTTCGACCGCGAGCATGGCTATTACGCGGCGCGCGAGCCGTTCGGCCGGACCGGCGATTTCATCACCGCGCCGGAGATCAGCCAGATGTTCGGCGAACTGATCGGCGCCTGGATCGCCGCGGCCTGGCGCGAACATGGCTCCCCCTCGCCGTTCCTGCTCGCTGAGATCGGGCCGGGACGCGGTACGCTGATGGCCGACATCCTGCGGACGTTGCGGTCGGTCGCCCCGGACTGCCTCAAGGCCGCCAAGGTCCGATTGGTGGAAACCAGCGACCGGCTCGCCGCCGAGCAGATGACGACGCTCGACCGGTTCGATCTGCCGATCCGCAGGGTCAGACGGATCGCGGATCTGGAACGGGAGCCACTGCTTCTCGTCGCCAACGAACTCTTCGACGCACTCGCCATCCGCCAATTCGTCTTCGACGGCGAGAGCTGGCGCGAGCGCTGCGTCTCGGTCGCCGATAGCGGGCGGTTCGAGTTCGTGCTGTGCCAGGCAAGGCCGGAAACGCCTGGCAAGATCGCCGCGACTTTGCCGCACCCGCCGATGGCCGGCGCGGTCCTCGAAGTGTCGCCGGCGCGCGAGACCCTGGCGGCGGCCATCGCCCAGCGCCTGGCCGAGGACGGCGGTGCCGGGCTGTTCATCGACTACGGCCATGCCGCGACCGGCTTCGGAGACACGCTACAGGCGATCCACGGCCATGCCTTCGCAGATCCGCTCGACCGGCCGGGCGAAGCGGACCTCACCAGCCATGTCGATTTCGCGCGGATCGCGGCGCCGTTTCGACATGCAGGGCTCGCAGTCTCTGCCGCCGCGCCCCAGGGTGAATGTCTGCTCGCCCTTGGTCTCCTCGAACGCGCCGGCACTCTCGGCAGTGGAATGGACGAGGCGGGGCAGGAGGAAATCCGGGCCGCGGTGGCGCGGCTGGCAGGCACCAGCGAGAAAGAGATGGGGATTCTTTTCAAGGTATTGTCAGCGTCTTCTCGCCCATTGTCTTTACCGCCTTTCAGGCTGGCCGGGGTCGATTGACGCCGCATTGACTTCGCCCGAACCCTCCACCACCATCCCGCGCCATGTCCGATACCCGAGCAAGCCCCGCCACTCCCCTCGCCGATACGGCGATCATCCGCTCGGACCGCCTGACCGGTGCCGGGTGCGTCAGCCATGCCTTTTTCACGCGTCTCGGCGGGGTATCGGAAGGCATCTATGAGGGTCTGAACGTCGGTGCCGGCTCGAACGACCGGCGCGAAGATGTCGAGGAAAATCGCGCCCGAGCGGCCGCCACGCTGGGCGCGACACAGGACAATCTCGCGACCCCTTGGCAAGTCCATTCCGGAGAAGCCGTCGTGGTCGATGGACCATTCACGGGGGAACGACCACGCGTCGACGGCATCGTGACCAACCGCCCCGGGCTCGCCATCGGCGTCGTGACCGCCGACTGCGGTCCGGTGCTCTTCGCCGACCCGAGGAACGGCGTGATCGGCGCCGCCCATGCCGGCTGGCGCGGGGCGCTTGGCGGCGTCCTCGAAGCGACGGTCGCGGCGATGGAGAGAGCCGGCGCGGACCGGGATTCGATCGCGGCCGTGCTGGGACCGACGATCACGCAGCCCAACTACGAGGTGGGCGTCGACATGATGACCGAGTTCCTCGACGGCGACGCGGCGAGGGAGCGCTTCTTCCTCGGCGGAGCGTCGCCCGACAAACGCCAGTTCGACCTGCCGGGCTTCATCCTGGCGCAATTGCGGGCCAGCGGCGTCGCCGCGAGTTTCGTCGGCACCTGCACTTACGCCGACCCCGACCGTTTCTTTTCCTACCGGCGCACCACCCATCGCGGCGAGCCCGACTACGGCCGCCAGCTATCCGCCATCGCTCTGAGAGGCTGACCGATGCTGCATTTCGGACGGGACGAATTCGAGGCCCGGCGGGACCGGCTGATCCTCGAAATGGGCGAGCAAAAGCTGGATGCGATGATGCTGTTCGCCCAGGATTCGATGTATTGGCTGACTGGCTACGATTCGTTTGGATTCTGCTTCTTCCAGAGCCTCGTGGTGAAGGCGGACGGCGAGATGCGCCTTTTGACCCGCTCGGCCGATCTTCGCCAGGCTCGCCATACCTCGATTCTCGATGCGATCACGGTCTGGCGTGACCGAGGCAGCGCCGATCCCGTCATCGAACTGCGCGACATGCTGGACGAGATGGGTTTGCTCGGGGCGCGCATCGGCGTCGAATGGGCAACTCACGGGCTGACCGCAGCCAACGGCCAGCAGGTTGGGGAACGGCTCGGCTCGTTCGCGACACTGAAGGACGCCTCGACGCTTATCCCGATGTTGCGGGCGGTCAAGAGCCCGGCCGAGATCGACATGGTCCGCGAAGCCGCGCGCCTCGCCGACGACGCCTTCGACGCGGCCCGGCCGCTGATCCGGCCGGGGGCGGACGAGGCCGAAATCCTCGCGGCGATGCAAGGCGAGATCCTTCGACAGGGAGGCGACTATCCCGCCAACCCTTTCATCATCGGGTCCGGCCGCGACGCCCTGCTCTGCCGCTACAAATCCGGTCGGCGAAAGCTCGACGAAGCGGACCAGTTGACCCTCGAATGGGCTGGCGTCAAGGCCCAGTACCACGCGGCGCTGATGCGCACCGTGATCGTCGGCCGGCCCACCGACCGGCACCTCGAACTGCATGCCGCCGCCCGGGAGGCGCTGGAAGCGGTGGAAGCGACCATGCAGCCCGGTCATACGTTCGGCGATGTCTTCGACGCCCATGCCGCCGTCATGGAGGCGCACGAGTTGGCCCGCCACCGGCTGAGCGCCTGCGGTTATTCGCTCGGCGCGCGCTACGCCCCATCCTGGATGGACATGCCGATGTTCCATTCCGGTAGTCCGGCTGTCATCGAGCCGGGCATGACTCTGTTCGCCCACATGATCATCATGGATTCCGATAGCGAGACCGCCATGACGCTCGGGCGCACCTATCTGACGACGACGGCCGAGCCGGAGCCGCTATCGCGCTTGCCGCTCGATCTTATCGTTCTGTAAAGCACAACAATCGAATCGCGCGCATCGACCGGGCCAAAGTGCCATTTTCGAGGTTTTTTTAAGATTTCCCTGCAAGAGGTTGCTGACGTTCGACTGGTGGAAACGCCAGACCTGACAACGGCAAGGGAACAGCTCCCGTGAAAACCCGCAACGCCCGTCGCGCGCCGGTCATTGCCGTCAGCCTTTCCGCGGTCCTCACCGCCTGTACCGGCGTCGACGGCACCATCGGCATGGGACAGAATGGCCCGGTGCCGAGTATCGACATCGGTTCGACAAGCATGCTCGGAGCGCCAGTGGGCTCGATGTCCGCGGCAGCCGGCGATAGCATATGGGCACCGCCGCCCGCGCCGCAGGCTCAGTATCCGGTCGCGGCTTATCCCGCCGCCGCCTCTCCGGCCGCAGCCTATCCACCTGCCGCCTCCGAGCCGCTCACGCCTCGGCGTGCCGCGGTTGCATCCGCGCCGCTCGCGCCTCCTCCCGCAACGTTCGCATCCGAGCCACTCGCCCCGCCGCCGACTCAAGTGGCCGCCACCCCACCGCCCGCGGCTATGCCCGCTTCCGCCACCGCGGCAGTCCGGACCACGGGCGAAATCCAGTTCCTGCCACTTGTCGGGGCGCCTCAGGACAAGGCCGAATTGCTCGCCCGCGCGCTGTCCGACACGGCGGCGGCGCAGGGCCTGCGGATCCGGCCCGCCTCGGAATCGGTCGCGGATGTTCGGCTCAAGGGCTATTTCTCGGCGTTCAACGACGGCTCCACGACCACGCTCGTCTATGTCTGGGACGTGCTCGACGCCAACGACCAGCGCATCAAGCGAATCCAGGGTCAGGAGACCATCCCCGGCAAGACGGACGATCCCTGGGCGGCGGTTGATCTGACCACCTTCCAGACCGTTGCCAGGCGGACCCTCAGCGAGGCCTCAGAATTGGCGCCCCGCGCCGGCTGAGCAACATCTCACCTTGCGTGCCGCTTGGGTGATTCTTGCCGCACTGCGAAACCGCGCGGGTTGACGATTCGCGCGATGTTGTTATGAGCCCCTCCATCGATCGGCCTCGCCAAGGATACCGCCCAGATACGGCATGCCATAGCGCTTGCCCAATCGGTGGTCCGATTACTGGAAAGAACGCGATGAAACTGTTCAGCGGCAATTCCAATCGCGTTCTCGCAGAAGCCATCGGACGCTACCTGGAATTGCCTCTCGGCGACGCCATGGTCCGACGTTTCGCCGATCAGGAAATCTTCGTCGAAATCCAGGAGAACGTGCGCGGCGAGGATGTCTTCATCGTCCAGTCGACGGCCTATCCGGCCAACGATCATCTCATGGAACTGCTGATCATGATCGATGCGCTGCGCCGGGCCTCGGCCCGCCGCATCACCGCCGTGGTCCCCTATTTCGGCTATGCCCGGCAGGACCGGAAGGCCGGCGGCCGCACGCCGATCTCCGCCAAGCTGGTCGCCAATCTGATCACCGAGGCGGGCGCCGATCGCGTCATGACGCTGGATCTCCATGCCGGGCAGATCCAGGGCTTCTTCGACATTCCGACCGACAATCTCTTCGCGGTGCCGTTGATCGCGCGCGATGTGAAGGCGCATCAGGATCTGTCGAACCTGATGGTCGTCTCGCCGGACGTCGGCGGCGTCGTGCGTGCGCGCGCGCTGGCCAAGCGCCTCGACGCACCGCTTGCCATCGTCGACAAGCGCCGCGACCGGCCCGGCGATTCGGAGGTGATGAACATCATCGGCGACGTCACCGGCCGCAACTGCATCCTGATCGACGACATCATCGATTCCGGCGGCACGCTGTGTAACGCCGCCGACGCGCTGGTGAAGGCCGGCGCCAACAGCGCCTCGGCCTACATCACCCACGGCGTCCTGTCGGGCGGGGCCGCCGCCCGCATCACCGCCTCGAGCCTTAAGGAACTGGTGATCACCGATTCGATCCAGCCGACTAAGGCGATCCTTGCCGCCCACAACATCCGGGTCGTGACCACCGCGAACCTTCTCGGCGAGGCGATCGCCCGAACCGCATCCGAGGAATCGGTCTCCAGCCTGTTCGACTGAGAGGCTGGCAGCGCCGGCGCGATGGTTCAGCGCCCGATCACATCTGGCCGCGCGGCGATTTTCGGCGTAATATTATCAGCCTGCCCCCGAGACCGGGAGCCGGGCCATGTTCAACCGCCTCGACCAGATCAGCGTCCGGCAGGTGCTCTTCGTCAGCATCGGCCTTGTCGCGATCCTGTTCGCCATTGGCCTGGCAACCCGCGAGAACGTCGCCGACAAGCCGTATCTGGCGATCGCCGGCTCCGGCTTCATCTTCAATTACCGTGTCGCGGACGCTTATTACGGCTTCACCGCCATCGTCGAGAAGCCGGTGCGGAACTATTCGCGCATCGAAGCGTCGTTCGAAGACCCCGCCGGTGGACCGCCGTTTCTCGTCAGCACCAAGCTGACACCGCGCAGCAAGCGCTACGGCCTGCGCTCTCCGCCCCTCAGCGGCATCGAAAAGGACAAGCCGTACCACGTGACGGTGCGCCTCGTTCAAAATGGCGACGGCGCGGTGCTGTTCGAGGACGCGTTCACCGTCGCCTCGCAAATGTCCGATGCCGTCATGCCGCCCGCCCCGCTGACCATCGGGCCGGGTTATACTCGCAACCCTGACCTGCCGGACGGCTGGAAAGCGCCGACGGCCGGGCGGGACTGAACCGCCGTCCCGAATCCGCGACCGGATCGACATTGCCGAGGACGGGCGATGTGTGTACATTCATGCACATCGACGGAGACGGTCGTGCTGGAACGGATCGCGGGTTTCGACTGGGATGACGGCAACTGGCCGAAATGCGGCAGGCATGGCGTTTCGCGTGACGAGATCGAAGCGGCGCTGACCCAGCCCCTCACGGTTTTTGACGACCTGGCGCATGGGACTGCGGAACTCAGATACAAAGCAATTACCCGTACGACCAGCGATCGCTTTGTCTTCGTGTCGTTCACGCTCCGCGTCTACGACGGAAAAACATATCTCCGGCCGATCAGCGCGCGCTATATGCACAGAAAGGAGATCAGGACCTATGTCGAAGAAGACACTTCCGGTCTTGCTCAGTGACGAGGAAGCCGAGCATTTCGTGGATACGGCAGATCTATCCGAATACGATCTGTCCGGCGGACATAAAATTCAATTCGAGTTCGAGAACAAGACAGCGCGGGTGAACATGCGCCTGCCCGAATCCCAGCTCGCGCTGGTCAAGGCCGAGGCGAAGAAGCGCGGCCTGCCCTATCAGCGCTTCATCCGCGAGCTCATCGACCGCGGCCTGCATGATCTGAAGGTGCTGTGAACGGCAAGGTGCGACATCCGGACCGGCGACCTCGCCCGCCTTGCTCCTCCCCGCGCCTTGCGCTATAGGCACCCCGTCCGCGCAGACACCCTTGGAGGCAGCGCGGAGTTGAGCGGTCTGGTCGGCTTTTGCCGACGGGTCCGCTTTTCGTCGTTTCGGACAAGACGTCCGCGCGACCACCTCGCAAACAAAAGGATATAGCCATGAGCGAGACCTTTACGGTCAAAGCCGAGGCGCGCGACAAGGTCGGCAAGGGGGCCGCCAGACATCTTCGCCGCTCCGGAATGATTCCCGCCGTCATCTACGGCGACAAGCAAGATCCGCAGCCGATCGCCATCCCCTACAAGGAAACTTTCCTGGCGTTGCACGCCGGCGGTTTCATGACCCATGTCGCAACGATCGAGCTGAACGGCAAGAAGATCCAAGTGCTGCCGAAAGACTATCAGCTGGAGCCGATCCGCGACTTTCTGATGCATGTCGACTTTCTGCGCGTTTCCGCAAAGACCCGCGTGACCGTCGAAATCCCGGTTCACTTCGAGAACGAGGACGATGCGCCGGGCCTGAAGCGCGGCGGTGTTCTCAACGTCGTGCGCTATACGGTCGAGGTTGTCGCGCCGGCAAGCGCCATTCCCGAGGCGTTTACCCTGGATCTCACCGGCCTCGAGATCGGTGCGTCGATCCATGCGTCGGCGCTGACGTTGCCGAAGAACGTCGATCTGACCATTACGGACCGCGATTTCACCATCGCGACGATCGCGGCCCCGGCCGCGCTCCGGTCGGAAGAAGATGAGGCAGCGGCGGAAGCCGAGGCGGCTGACGCAGTCGAGGCGACCGAGGTTGCTGATGGCAACGCCGAGAACGAGTCCGGCGAGGACAAGTAAGCGGCTGGCTCCAGCGAGCCACGTTCACGAGAAAAAGGAGCCGGGCGATGTTGCTTATCGCAGGATTGGGCAATCCCGGCTCCCGCTACGCCGGCAATCGCCACAATATCGGGTTCATGGCGCTCGACGAGATTGCCAGGGACCCCTCCTTCTCGCCTTGGTCGAAGAAATTTTCCGCCGAGATCGCCGAAGGCCAGATCGGGGCTGAGAAGGTGCTTCTCGTCAAGCCCCAGACTTTCATGAACGAGTCCGGCCGCTCGGTCGGCGAGGCGGCGCGCTTCTTCAAGATCGAGCCCGCGAACATCGTCGTCATCCATGACGAACTCGATCTGGCGCCGAGCAAGCTGCGAGTGAAGACCGGTGGCGGCAATGGCGGCCATAACGGGCTTCGATCGATCGACGCCCATCTCGGCACCAAGGATTACCGGCGCGTGCGCATCGGTATCGGCCATCCCGGCAGTAAGGACGCCGTCACGCCGTACGTCCTCGGAGACTTCGCCAAGGTGGACCGGGAATGGCTCGATCTCCTGATCGAGGCGATCGCCCGTCACGTCGACAGTTTGGTCGCCGGCGATGATGCCCTGTTCATGAACAAGGTGAGCGTTGCCACCGGATCGAGTGAGCCGGCGGGCGCCAAGGGCGCGTCGGCGCAACCAACCAAGAGCAACAGCAAGGGCCGTAGCCATATTCGCCAGGCGCGCGGCAGCGGCCCGGCGGTGAAGCTGCCGGACAAGGGCCCGATGGCCGAGATGCTGAAACGAATTTTCGGGTCGAAGGACTGAGCGGGGCCGAAGCTCTGCCGGGATCGCCCCGCACGAAGACAAGGACCAGAACCCATGGGTTTCAGATGCGGTATCGTCGGCCTGCCGAATGTCGGCAAATCGACGCTGTTCAACGCCCTGACCAAGACCGCCGCCGCGGCGGCCGCCAATTACCCGTTCTGCACCATCGAGCCGAATACCGGCGACGTGCCGGTGCCGGACGCACGGCTGAAGGATATCGCCCGGATCGCCAAGTCGGCGGCGATCATCGCCACGCGGATCACCTTTGTCGACATTGCCGGCCTGGTGCGCGGCGCGTCGAAGGGCGAAGGACTCGGCAACCAGTTCCTCGCCAATATCCGCGAGGTCGACGCGATCGTGCATGTGCTGCGCTGCTTCGAAGATGACGACATCGTCCATGTCGAGGGGAAGATCGACCCCGTCGCCGATGCCGAAACGGTCGAGACCGAGTTGATGCTCTCCGACCTCGAGAGTCTTGAGCGACGCACGGTCGCCACCCGCAAGAAGGCGGCCGGCAAGGACAAGGAGGCGCAACAGGCGCTCCCAGTCATGGAGGCGGCGCTGGAGAAGCTGCAGGCCGGCGAACCAGTGCGGGTCCTGCTGGCTGGAATGGACTCGGAGGAGCGGCGCGAATTGCGCAACCTCAACCTTTTGACCTCAAAGCCGGTTCTCTATGTCTGCAACGTCGCCGAGGACGACGCGGCCACCGGCAACGCGCATTCCGAGGCGGTGGCCGCGATGGCCGAGCGCCAGGGCGCGCGAACCGTGGTGATTTCGGCAGAGATCGAATCCGAGATCGCCCAGCTTCCACCCGAGGAAGTCGGCGACTATCTGGAGGCGATGGGGCTGACCGAGCCCGGCCTCGACCGGCTGATCCAGGCCGGCTACGAGCTCCTCGACCTGATCACCTATTTTACCGCCGGCCCCAAGGAAGCGCGCGCCTGGACGGTCAAGCGCGGTGCCAAGGCGCCACAAGCGGCCGGCGTCATCCATACCGACTTCGAAAAAGGCTTTATCCGCGCCCAGACGATCGGCTTTTCCGATTTCGTCGAACTCGGCGGCGAGACCGCGGCCAAGGAAGCCGGCAAGGCCCGCGACGAGGGCAAGGAATATGTCGTCCAGGACGGCGATGTGCTGATGTTCAAATTCAACAACTGACTCCAACGTATTGGTCTTGAGTCGCAATCGCGGCGGTCAGGTCGACCGGTTGATGAACGTGGAAAGATGACATTGCGCGCATTCGAGGATTTCACCGAAGGGCTGGAGATTGCCCTCGGCCCCTATGAGGTCACGAAGGAGGAGGTGATCGAATTCGCGGCCGAGTTCGATCCGCAGCCGTTCCACCTGGACGAAGAGGCGGCGAAGGCGAGCATGCTCGGCGGTCTGGCGGCGTCAGGCTGGCACACCTGCGCGATGATGATGCGGATGATGGCCGACGCCTATGTGCTCGACTCCACCTCGCAGGGGGGACCGGGCGTCGATTTCGTCAAATGGCGGCGTCCCGTCCGCCCCGGCGACACCCTGTCCGGAACGGCCCGCGTGCTCTCCACGCGCCTTTCGGCCAAACGTCCGACGATCGGGCTCGCCCGTATCTCCACCGAACTGCGCAATGGACGTTACGAAACCGTTCTGGAAAGCGAACACACGCTGTTTCTCCTGACCCGCGAGGCCGCGGCGGCATGAGTTACTGGAAGACGATCACCGTCGGCGAAACGATCGAGCTCGGCTCGCACTGCTTCGACGCGGACGCCATCAAGCAGTTCGCGGCGAAGTACGACCCGCAAAGCTTTCATCTCGATGAGGAGGCCGCAAAGGCTTCGATGTTCGGCGGGCTCTGCGCCTCCGGCTGGCACACTGCCGCGGTGTGCATGCGGCTCAATGTCGATACCCGCGCCGCCCAAGCCCGCGAATGGATCGCCGCGGGTCATCCGGCACCGAAAATGGGCCCCTCCCCCGGCGTCACGAACCTTCGCTGGCTGAAACCGGTTTATGCCGGCGATACGGTGACCTTCCGTCAAACCGTAACGGCGAAGCGGAAAGCCGCCAGCCGCCCAGGCTGGGGCGTCCTGGAATTCACCACGCTTGGCGTGAATCAGCACGGCGAGCCGGTGTTTTCCTTCGACGGAGCGGCATTCAGCGGCACCGATTGATGCCTGCAAGTCATTACTTGCGTTGCATCGGGAAGCTCGGATCACGTAGCATCCAGCAATGGTGTTAATACGCGCAATAGACCGAGTACTCATTGGCTTCTGCTTACTCCTGGGCGTGGGCATTTTCGTATCACTGTATTTTTCGATCTTCGCCGCAGGACCGCCGGACGACACGGACAATCCCGCCCACCCTATAATCGCGGAGCAGTTTGCGCGGTTGCGGGAGCAGCTCGGAAGGCGGCCCGCGCTTCGCGAAGCCATCATCGATTTTTCCAACATCAATGGCGGGTCGTGGCGGACAGCCTGTCTGTTTGGTGGATACTCGACGCCCTCTGAAGAGATAGCCAAGCTCGGCGCAACCATTAGTGACGCAGACAGGACGCGCCTGAAGGATGCCGGATCATCGGGACTACGGCTAACGGAAGTGGAAGAAAACGAAATGGTCGTCGCCTATATCGACGAGAACAATCGCGCACATTTCATCTGGTTCGAGGACGGCATCGGCTCCGGGGGGCAACACTTGCGGCGGTGCGTGTCCATGCCCGGAACGGAAATCGACCTTCTGACGAACTGAGGTAGGCATTGAGGTGTCCGCAGCAGGCTCCTCAGGGGCCGACGCACCGCCAGGTAAGTGAGCCGTATCGCTGCGGTGCATGCGGCTCAATGTCGATACCCGCGCCGCCCAAGCCCGCGAATGGATCGCCGCGGGCAACCCGGCACCGAAAATGGGCCCCTCCCCCGGCGTCACGAACCTTCGCTGGCTGAAACCGGTTTATGCCGGCGATACGGTGACCTTCCGTCAAACCGTAACGGCGAAGCGGAAGCCGCCAGCCGCCCAGGCTGGGGCGTCCTGGAATTCACCACGCTTGGCGCGAATCAGCACGGCGAGCCGGTGTTTTCCTTCGACGGAGCGGCATTCAGCGGTACCGATTGATGCCTGCAAGTGGAGCCCGGCAAGCCGCTCAAACGTTGCGGATGCATCTCATTCGCTCCCTCGGCGACCGGGCGGAACTTGTTGCGACCCCAGCGTCCTGGCTGCCCGGCAACTGCCTTTGATTCGCTACGGCAGTTGCAAGATAAAACGAATATAATTCACGACTTCTTAGTGCGTCATCGGCTTTTATGCAACCCAGTACCTGGGGACCATGACGGTAATTCTCTATGCTTACGATCTTCACCAGCCGGAATGGTTCGAAATCGACGGATATAGATTCGGTCGTACTGCGTCGCTTTCGCGGCGTTCAGATCAATAACATTCTCAAATTCACACCGATCATGATGCTCGGCAACGTGGTCAGTGCGGCCATCACATTTCCCGTGGCGTTCAATGCCGGCCTGGCGTGGATATTTCTGGTTTGGTGCGTACCGCTTCTCTATTTTGTAGCGACGGCTATCCGGTCGTCAGATCGCATTCGTGAGCGGGGCGGTCTGGACACCGCTTCGCAGCGCGCGTTGAATCGCGCTAGGGTATCGGCGTTGCTGCTGGGGTCTTGGTGGTCACTGACCGCCATCCTCATCTATCCCGCGGCGAACAGCGATGGGAAGGCGATCGTCGCCACGATCATGGTGGGTTTGATCTCCGGTGGCGCCTTCTCGCTGTGCGCGCTCCGACCGGCGATGATGAATTACATGGTTCCGATTATCGCGGGTGGAGCCTTCGCCCTGTTTCTGTCTGGAAGGCCGCACGATTATCTGTTCGCGGTCTTGCTCTGTGCTTTCTCTTTTATCGTCGTTCAAAGCGGAATCGGTCGCGGGCGGTTGATCAAGGAGAATTTCGATGATCGGCAGAAGCTCGCCGAACAGTCGGCCATCATCGAACTCTTGCTGCGCGAGTTCGAGGAAGGGACCAGCGACTGGCTGTGGGAAATCGACTCGTTCGGCAATTTGGGCCGCGGAACCGAGCGCTTTTTGCAGTTCTGCGGTCGGGGCACCGACGACATTCAGCCCGACGGTGACATGCAATTGGAATCCGTTCTCGCATCCGCTGGCCGGGCCACTGATGGTCTCGCCGCGATTTTGGGCCATCTGACCGCAAAGACGCCATTTCGCGATCAGATCGTCGAAGTCGCCGCGCAGCCAAACTCGCGATGGATTTCGATTTCGGGCAAACCGATCTTCGACTTCAGCGGCGACTTTACCGGCTTTCGCGGCGTCGCTTCGGATATCACCGCCGTCCGCGAAGCCGAAACCCGCATCGTCTATCTTGCCCATCACGACAGCCTAACGGGATTGGCCAATCGCGCGCATTTCGCGGAAGAAATCGAAGCAATTTTTCAGGTGAGCGGCAGCGCCGACCCTGTCTGCAGCGTGTTCTACCTGGATCTCGACAATTTCAAATCCGTCAATGATACGCGGGGACACACGATGGGCGACCGGCTGTTGAAGGCAGTCGGCGTCAGGTTGAAGGCCGTGGTTGGCCCCAACGATACGGTTTCGCGTATCGGCGGCGACGAATACGCCATTATAGCCCGGAGCGCCCAGGATGAACACGCTGCGGCCCAGTTGGCGACGGCGATCCTGGAGAGCTTCGCCAAGCCGTTCGATCTCGGATGCGAAACGGCAAGCGTCGGATCGTCTGTCGGCATCGCCTTTCTGGGCAAGGATGGCACCACCACCGAACATCTCCTCAAGAGCGCCGATCTCGCCCTTTATCACGCCAAGGAGGAAGGCAAGCGGACCTACCGATTCTTTACCCTCGCGATGGCGCGCCAACGCCTCGAACGTCACCGACTGGAACAGGACCTTCGCGACGCGATCGGTAATGGGGAACTGTACATTGAGTACCAACCGATCGTCGACAACGGCACGCGCAGGACAGCCGGCTTCGAGGCGCTGCTGCGATGGCAGCACCCCGAACGCGGGCGCATAGCCCCCGACCAGTTCATTCCGCTGGCGGAGGAAATCGGCGCGATCACGGAGATCGGCGCGTGGGTCATCCACCAGGCATGCAGGACCGCGGCGTCCTGGCCCGACGATTTGTCAGTGGCGATCAATGTCTCGGCCCACCAGTTCAAGCATGGCGGCATCATCTCGGTGGTGCAGGAGGCTCTGGACCTAACCGGCCTGCGGCCTTCCCGTGTGGTATTGGAAATCACCGAAAGCGTTCTGATCGACGATCCGCAGCAGGTCGTCGAGATCCTGCATGAACTGCGAAACGTCGGCGTCAAGATCGCCCTCGACGATTTCGGCACGGGCTATTCCAGCCTGTCCTATCTTCGCCGCTTCCCGTTCGACAAGCTGAAGATCGACCGATCCTTCGTCAGCGCCATCAAGGACGACCAGGTGGCCCACGGTATTCTCGAGACAATCATGATCCTCGGCGGCGTCCTCAACCTTTGTGTGATCGCCGAGGGTGTCGAGGACGACGCTCAGCTCGACATCCTCAGCCGACTGAACTGCCACCAGTTGCAGGGCTATTATTTCAGCCGGCCGATGGCGGAGGCCGATGTGGGCGGATATCTCCTCAACGAATTCCGGCGCTCGACCGTCGACGACCGCGCCGCCTTCCCTCTTTCGCTGGCCTCTCAGTCAGCGGCAGGCGACTGATGCCTGCGCCGTCTCCGCACACCAACGAAACCCCGACCACGCCTCAGTGGCCGGAAAATTCCACCAGGGTCCGCACGTCCACGCCCAGCGCCTCGAGCTTCTTGCGCCCGCCAAGATCGGGCAAATCGATGACGAAACACGCAGCGACGATCTCGGCGCCGAGCTCGCGCAAGAGCTTGACGGCGCCTTCGGCCGTGCCACCTGTGGCGATCAGATCGTCCGTCAGCAGCACGCGCTGGCCAGGGCTGACGGCGTCGCGGTGCATCTCCATCTCATCGACTCCGTATTCCAGGCTGTAGGCGACGCGGATGGTCGTGTGCGGAAGCTTGCCCTTCTTGCGGATCGGCACGAAGCCGGCCGATAGCTGGTGGGCCAACGCCCCACCGAGGATGAAGCCGCGAGCCTCGATTCCGGCCACATGGTCGACGCCCTCGTTCTTGTAGGGGGCGACCAACGTGTCCACGGCGGCGCGAAATGTCGCCGGATCGGCCAGCAGCGTGGTGATGTCGCGAAACTGGATGCCGGGTTTGGGATAGTCCGCGATGGTACGGATGGCGGCGGCGAAGTCGTTCATGCGGTGACAGGCCTTTCGGAAGGGGCGAAAATCAAGCGGCTCCGATCGTCTGGATGACCTCGAAACCCTCGAATTCGGGATGCCCGGCATAGAGTGGTCGGGTGCCACCGGCGCTGCCATGGGCGGCGCGGAACGCCTCTGATTTGGTCCAGGCCTGGAAGGCGGCGAGGTTCTGCCAGATCGTATGGGAGGAATAGAGCGTGTAGCCATCACGCTCCGGTCCCCGCAGCATATGGAATTCGACGAAACCGGGGACGTCGCGCAGTTTCGAATCACGGTTCAGCCACAGCGTCTCGAACTCGGCTTCCGCACCTGGCAGCACCTTGAAGCGGTTCATCGCGATGTACATCGAGGCTCACTCCCATTGGTCGCCGCCTACCCTACGTCCGGCGACATGGTACGTTTCGAGCAAGAAAAAAGGGAGCCGGTGAGCCCCCTCTTTCCGTCATGCGTATAAGAAATACCGGCTCAGTGCGGCGTGCCCGCCCAGACCCGCCGCTTGATCAGGAACATCAGAGCCGCGAACACGATAAGGAACAGCATCACCACGAGGCCGGTCGCCTTGCGCTCGGCCAGATGCGGCTCGGCCGCCCACATCAGGAAAGCCGAGACGTCCCGAGAATACTGGTCGATGGTCTGCGGCGCGCCGTCGGGATAATCCACCTGATCGTCGAAGATCGGCTGCGCCATCGCCAGAGCCGGTCCGGCCAGGTAATATGGGTTGTAATAGGTTCCCGGCTGCAACTCGACCCCAGCCGCCGGCACCTCGCCATAACCAGTGAGCAGAGCATGGATGTAGTCCGGCCCGGACTCGGCATATTGGGTAAAGATGTCGAAGACGAAGGTCGGGAAGCCGCGCTCCGCGGCCCGCGCCTTGGCGATCAGCGAGAAGTCCGGCGGCGCAGCGCCATTGTTGGCGGCGGCCGCCGCCTCGGGATTGGGGAACGGCGCCGGGAAGCGGTCGGCCGGAATGCCCGGCCGCTCGAACATCTCGCCGTCGCCGTTCGGGCCGTCCTGGACCTGATACTCGGCCGCGAAGGCCTTCACCTGCTCCTCGTTGTAGCCGAGTGCCTCGATATTGCGCATCGAGACGAGGTTCATCGAATGGCAGGCGGAGCAGACCTCCTTGTAGACCTTGAGACCGCGCTGCAATTGCCCGACGTCCCAGCTGCCGAACGGGCCGGCGAAGCTCCATGACAGCTCCTCCGGCTTCTTGATCGGATAATGCGGCGTTTCCGACGCGGCATGCTCCTCCTCCGGAGCGTCCTGAGAGGCGGCAACCTCGGACCCGACCGACTGTTCGCCTTCGGCAACGGGGGCCGGCTCTGCCTCGGCGGGTTCGGCTGCAGGCTGATCGCCCTCTACGGCCGTGGCCGGCGCGGCCTCGACATTTTCAGCGGGTGTGGCCGCGTCCTGCGCCATCGCGACCGACAGCGGCGCAAAGACGACGCCTGCGGCGAAAACGGCTGACAATAGTCTGTTCATTGGCATGTCTTTCTCCGAAGCCTCCGCTCAGCCTCTGGTTTCCGGCGCCGAGGCCGTCGGTGCGGGGGCAGCGCCGCCGCCGGTGCCTGTGCCGATACCGCGATCGGGTCCGAGCACCGCCTCCGAAATCGAGTTGGGCAGCTTCTTGGGCGTCTCGATGAGGCCGAGGACCGGCAACACAACCAGAAAGTGACCGAAATAGTAGATCGTGCCGAACAGGGCGAGGATCGGGTAGATGCCTTCCGCCGGCTTGGCGCCGAGCCAGCCCAGGAAGACGCAGTCGGCGACGAGGATCCAGAAGAAGATCTTGTAGAGCGGCCGGAACGCCGTCGACTTTACCCGCGAGGTGTCGAGCCAGGGCACGAAGAACAGCACCAGGATCGAGCCGAACATCACCAGGACGCCGCCGAGCTTAGAATCGATCGGGCCGATGTTGAAGGTGATGGCGCGCAGCATGGCGTAGAACGGCAGGAAGTACCATTCCGGCACGATGTGCGCCGGCGTCTTCAACGGGTTCGCCTCGATGTAGTTGTCGGGGTGACCGAGGAAGTTCGGCATGTAGAAGACGAAATACGCGAAGATCGCCAGGAAGACGATCATGGCGAAGCCGTCCTTGATCGTCGCGTGCGGCGTGAACGGCACGGTATCCTTCGACGACTTGACCTCGACGCCGGTCGGGTTGGTCTGACCGGTTACGTGCAGCGCCCAGACGTGCAGGATCACCACGCCGGCAATCATGAACGGCAAGAGATAGTGCAACGAGAAGAAGCGGTTCAGCGTGGCGTTGTCGACAGCGAAACCACCGAGCAAAAGCTGCTGGATCGGCTCGCCGATCAGCGGAAATGCGGTGAAGAAGCTGGTGATGACGGTGGCGCCCCAGAACGACATCTGTCCCCAGGGCAGCACGTAGCCCATGAACGCCGTCGCCATCATCAACAGGAAGATGATCACGCCAAGAATCCACAAGACCTCGCGCGGCTGCTTGTAGGAGCCGTAATACAGGCCCCGGAAGATATGGATGTAGACGGCGATGAAGAAGAACGACGCGCCGGTGGCGTGCATGTAGCGCAACAGCCAACCCCAATTGACGTCGCGCATGATCTTCTCGACCGACTCGAAGGCGATCGGCGAGGACGCCGCGTAATGCATGGCAAGCACGACGCCGGTCAGGATCTGCAGCACCAGGAAGATCGAGAGAATGCCGCCGAAGGTGTAGGCGTAATTCAGATTGCGCGGCACCGGATAGGTGACGAAGGAATCATACATGAGACGCGGCAGCGGCAGCCGCGCGTCCAGCCAACGCATGAAGCCGCTCGTCGGCACATAGGAAGAATGACCACTCATAGTTCGAACTTTCTCCCTGTCAGCCGATGCGCACGGTTGTGTCGGACGTGAATGCGAAGGGCGGGATCGCCAGGTTTTCCGGCGCCGGTCCCTTCCGGATGCGCCCGGCGGTGTCGTAATGCGAGCCGTGGCACGGGCAGAACCAGCCGTCATAGTCGCCGGACTGGCCGATCGGGATGCAGCCGAGATGGGTGCAGACGCCGACCATCACGAGCCAGGCTTCCTTGCCGTCGGCCGCGCGATTGACATCGGTCGCCTCGGCGTCGCCGGCGATGTTGGCGTTGCGCGCCAGCGGGTCCTTCAGGTCGGCAAGGGGAACCGCCTTGCCCTCCTCGATCTCCTTTGCCGTGCGCTGGCGGATGAAGATCGGCTTGCCGCGCCATTTGGCGGTGATCGACTGGCCTTCGGCGACCTGGGTGACGTCGACCTCGATCTCCGAGAGCGCCAGCGTCGCCGCGTCCGGGTTCATCTGGTCGATGAACGGCCACAGGAAAGCGGCGGCCCCGACCGCGCCGGCGGCGCCGGTGGCGATATAGAGAAAGTCCCGGCGATTCGGGTCGGACTGTTCCCGGTTCGGGTCGGCGTGTTCGTTGACGCTCACGGCGGCTGCCACTCCTTGACTGGTCTCGCGCGGATCGCACCGCTTCTTGCGGATTTAACCCCGCGCGGCAAGGGGAGACGCGACGCATTTTCGCCGCACTCCCGAAAAGATCGCGATTTTCACGCGGGTTTTAGGCGGGAAGCCGGGCGAATGTCCAGACGAAAGGGGGCGGCCTGGCGACGTTGTGGGCGAGTGAGTCGGAAGATGTCCTGTCGGCGGGCGATACAACACCGCGAGCTTATTTCCTCCAGACACTGCTAGCCGCTAGCGATAGACGTCGCGGCGATGCGCGATCTTGAGGACAAGGACTTGCAGAACGTCGTCCCGGATCTCGCAGACCAAGCGGTAGTCGCCGACGCGATAGCGCCACAGTCCGCCCAACGGACCCGACAACCCTTTGCCGGCGGCCCGCGGACCATCGGGTCCGACCACACGCGGGTCCGCAGAAACTTTACGATCCGCCTGGCCACGGTGCTTCCGAGCTTGGACAGTTGTCTGGCCGCCGTCTCGGACAGGTCAATCCGCCAGACCAAGATCGCGCTCCACATCCTCCAGCGCGATCAATTTTTCCTCGCCTTTGCGAACACGATCGAGCACCTCGGAGGCGAGATAATAGTCCTCCATCTCGTCCAGCCCCTGCTCGATCATCTCCCGCAGATAGAACGCCTTGCTGCGCCCGGTCCGGGCGGCGAGTGCGTTGAGCCGGCGTTCCGTTTCCGGTGCGAGGCGGATTGACGTGGGCATCGGACGGCTCCGTGAATACAGGTATTCACTTGATCACACGGATGGGTTGATGGCGAGTCGTTCAAGCCCCCGACGACCCCGTGGCAGGATGACGTTACCCCGCCGATGCGATATCGGTCAGCGCAAAGTCGTTGCCCTTGAACAGCAGGGGTTCGTTGGTCGCCTTGGCCAGCGCATAGGAAAAGCAGTCGCCGAAATTGAGCCCGGCCTTGTGGCGGCCCTTGCCGAAATCCAGAAACGCCTGGCGGGCAAGCGCGCCCTGCTCGAGCGAAACCGGTTCGATGATCACGCCGGCCCGACGGATGAGAACGTCGATCTGACGGGAGGCATCCGGCCCGGCCTGGCTCTCGACCACCATCGAGAGCTCCAGAAGGTTGGCGACGCTCATCCGGCACCGGTCGGCATCCTGGATCAATTCCGCGAACCGTGCCTGTTCCGGTTCGCCGTAGAGAACGGCGATGATTGCCGACGTGTCGAGGATCACTTCGGCAGGCCCGACTCATCATACAGCACCTCACCGTGAGGGGCATAAGGCTTCTGGACCTTCGCGGAGACGCGCTCGGCGATCGCCAGGATCTCCGCGACGTCGGCCCGTCCACGGCGTTCGTCCAAGCGGGCGTGACGCTCGCGCAGTGCCTCGGTCACCACCTTTGTCATGCTCTGCCCCGTCGCTCGCGCGATGGCCTGGGCGAGGCGATGGGCTTCCGGGTCTTTGATGTTGAGGCTCACCGACATCTGCTTTTCTATAAAGTTCTCTATCTTTCTACCGTTTAAGCCATACCGTCGCTCCGGGCAATGGCGGTCGCCATAAGAATCCCCCCTACTCGGCCGCTTCCTCTTCCCGCTGCCCGTACAGGAACCCGCCCGACTGCCGCGCCCAGAGACTGGCGTAAAGCCCACCGCGCTTGACCAGATCGGCGTGGCTGCCCTCCTCAACGATCCGGCCTTCGTCGAGCACGACCAGCCGGTCCATCGCCGCGATGGTTGACAGGCGGTGGGCGATGGCGATGACGGTCTTGCCCGCCATCATCTTGGTCAAATTCTCCTGGATGGCCGCCTCGACCTCCGAATCCAGCGCCGAGGTCGCCTCGTCGAGGACCAGGATCGGCGCGTCCTTCAACAGCACGCGGGCAATCGCGATGCGCTGGCGCTGGCCGCCGGACAGCTTGATGCCGCGCTCGCCGACATGGGCGTCGTAGCCGGTGCGGCCCTTGGGGTCGCGCAGGGCCGGGATGAAGTCCTCGGCGTTGGCGCGTTCGGCCGCCGACAATATGTCGCCCTCGTCGGCGCCCGGCCGTCCATAGGCGATGTTGTCGCGGATCGAGCGGTGCAGCAGCGAGGTATCCTGGGTGACGACCCCGATGGCACCGCGCAGCGAGGCCTGGGTGACGCCGGAAATATCCTGGCCGTCGATCAGGATGCGTCCGCCCTCGAGGTCGTAGAGGCGCAAGAGCAGATTGATCAACGTCGTCTTGCCGGCGCCGGAGCGGCCGACCAGCCCGATCTTCTCGCCCGGCAGGATGGTCAGCGACAGATCCTCGACCACGCCACCACCCTTGCCATAGTGGAAGCGGACATTCTCGTAGCGGATGGCACCACGCTCGGCCTGCAACGGCTGGGCATCCGGCTCGTCGATCAGCGTCGGCAATTGGCCGACGGTCGCGACGGCGTCCTGGATGGTGCCGTAATTGCGCACCAGCCCGTTGATATTGAACATCATCCAGCCGGACATCTGGTTGAGCCTGAGCACCAGTCCGAGGGCGGTGGCGACGCCGCCGGTGGTAATGCCGCCGGCCTGCCAGCCGAGAATCGCCACCGTGCCGACGCCGGTCATCATGACACCGTTGAGCACGGCGACGGCGGTCCGCACCTCGGTCAGCGCCCGCGTCATCCGCCGGGTCGCGTCAACCAGATGGGAGAAACCCGCCTTGACGAAAGAATCCTCGCTGCGCGCCGAATCGAACAGCTTGACCGCCAGGATGTTGGTGAAGCTGTCGACGACCCGGCCGGAGACGATCGATCGCGCGTCGGCGGACGCCCGGCCGTATTTGCGGATTTTCGGCAAAAGGTTGCGGACGATCCAGACATAGCCGAGCGCCCAGATGGCCAGCACCACCGCCATGCGCCAGTCGAGCGCGCCGAGGATCGTCACGGTCAAGACGATGAAGGTGACGAAGGACCAGAAGGTCTGCAGGATCGTGGTGATGAAATCGCCGGTCGCCGCCCCCACCTGCTGTACCTTCTGCGCCAGCCGGCCGGCGAAGTCGTTCTGGAAGAAGGTGTAGGGCTGCTCCATCAGCCGGCGATAGCTCTGCCAGCGGATGCGGTTGTAGAAACTCGGCGAGATCACCTGCTCCTCGAGGATCGACGACACCAGCAGGACCGCCGCCCGGCCGACCAGCGTCAGCAAGGCGAGCCCGGCGATCAGCCAAAAATGCTCGGCGAACAGCGTCGCGGGCGAGGAGCGCTCCAGCGCGTTGATCAGCCAGCCGACGCCGGTATACATGACCGCCTCGATGCCGCCGGTCAGACCACCGGTTGCCAGCAACCCGACGAGCGGCCATTTCGCCTGTTTGGCGAAGTGCCAGATGAAGCGGTTGGTCTCGTCCGGCAGCGGCGCAAGATGGCCGGTGCCCTCGCCGCCGGCCCCCTCGTCGTCGAACGGGTCGAGCAGCGTCTCGAAGCGCTGGAGAAACCGCTCCATCATTCCGCCGCCCTCAAATCCGATACCTCGCCTGCCCCGTCCTCGGGCGGATCGCAATAGAGGAAGCCGCCGGCCTGCCGCGCCCAGAGCTGGGCATAGAGCCCGTCGCCGGCGACAAGCTCGGTATGCGTGCCCTCTTCGACAATGCGGCCGCGATCGAGCACCACCAGCCGGTCGAGCGCGGCGATGGTCGACAGCCGGTGGGCGACGGCGATCACTGTCTTGCCCGCCATCAACCGGTAGAGATTGGCGGCGATCGCTGCTTCTACCTCGGAGTCGAGAGCCGAGGTGGCTTCGTCAAGCAACAGGATCGGCGCGTCCTTCAGCATGACGCGGGCAATCGCGATGCGCTGGCGCTGGCCGCCCGAGAGCTTGACGCCGCGCTCGCCGACCTCGGCGTCGAGGCCGTGGCGCCCCTCCGCGTCGCGCAGCTCCTCGATAAAGCCGGCGACCTCCGCCCGTTCCACGGCGCGCGTCAGATCGGCCGCGCTCGCTTCCGGGCGCCCGTAGAGGATGTTGTCGCGGATCGAACGGTGCAGCAGCGACGTGTCTTGCGTGACCATGCCGATCTGTTCGCGCAACGAGGCCTGCGTCACGTCCGAAATGTTCTGCCCGTCGACCAATATCCGTCCCGCCTCGACGTCGTGGAAGCGCAGGAGAAGGTTGAGGATCGTCGACTTGCCGGCGCCCGAGCGCCCGACCAAGCCGATCTTTTCGCCCGCCCGCACATGCAGATCGAAATCGTGCAGCACCCCGCCGCCCTGTCCGTAGTCGAAACTGACGCGGTCGAAGACGATCTCGCCCTTCGGGACAGCAAGCGCGGGCGCTTGCGGCCGATCCAGAATCGATTGCGGCCGGGAGAATGTCGCCATGCCGTCGCGGATGGTGCCGATGTTCTCGAACAGCGCTGCCACCTCCCACATGATCCATTGCGACATGCCGTTGATGCGCAGCACCAGACCGATCGTGGCGGCGATCGCCCCGACCGTGACGAGTTCTGCGAGCCATAACCGGATCGCCAGCGCGCCGACGGCGGCCAGTAGCAGCGAGTTCAGGAGATAGAGCGAGACCTGGAACAAATTCACCAGCCGCATCTGGCCATGCACCGTCGACAGGAAGCCGCGCATCGAGGCGCGGGCGAAGTCGGCCTCGCGGCGGGTGTGGGCGAACAGCTTGACCGTCGCGATATTGCTGTAGGCATCGACGACGCGACCGGTCATCTCGGCGCGGGCACCGGCCTGCCGCTCGGCGACGGCGCCAAGGCGCGGGATGAAATACCACAGCATCAGCGCGTAGACGACGAGCCAGCCGAGAAACGGCAGCGCCAGCCGCCAGTCGGCCGCAGCGACCAGCACGACGATGCCGGTGAAATAAACCGCGACATAGAGCAGAACGTCGAGCGAGCGCATCACCGTCTCGCGCACTGCCAGCGCCGTCTGCATCAGTTTCGTCGAGATCCGGCCGGCGAATTCATCGCTGAAGAAGCTCATCGAATGGCCGAGCAGCCAGCGATGCACCATCCAGCGAAACCGCATCGGGAAATTGCCGGCGAGCGCCTGGAAGGTCACGAGGCCGGACAGGAAGACCAGTCCCGGCAGTACCGCCAGCACAACGAAGCCCATCAGCGCCAGCGACCAGCCGCGCTCGGCGAGAAAGCTCTCGCGCGAGACGCCGGAGAACCAGTCGACGATCTGGCCAAGAAAGCCGAACAGCGACACCTCGACGATCGAAATCAGCGCGGTGAGCACCGCCATCGCCAGAAGCAGCGGCCAGGCGGGCTTGGCGTAGAACCAGACGAAGCGGAACAGCCCGCCGCCCGGCGGGGTCTCAAGCTCCTGGTCGGGAAACGGCTCGACCATCCGCTCGAACAACGAAAACATCAAAACTTCCCATCGAATCGGACGCCGGTTCAACGAATCAGGCAGGACCGAGCTTTTTCGGACGGCAACCGGCTGTGGCGAGGCGGTCCCTTCGATATAGGACGAACCGAGGCCGATTCACGGCTTCGGCGACGCCGGACGCGGCATGCCGCCCCCACGATGACAGGCAAGGCTACCGATGACGCAGGATCGCGACGACCACGAGCCGGGCAAGATGGCCGTTCCGACGGGGTCCGGGCCGGTGTCCCTCGCCCTTTACCAGCCCGACATCGCCGGCAACACCGGCACGATCTTGCGGCTCGGCGCCTGCCTTGGCCTTGCCGTCGATATCATCGAGCCGGCAGGCTTCGACCTCTCCGATCGCGCCCTGAAGCGCGCCGGCATGGACTATCTCGCCATGTCCCGCCTCGTCCGTCATGTGGATTTTGCCGCCTTCGAGGCGGCACGCCGGGCGACCGGGCGGCGGCTCGTCCTGTTCACCACGAAGGCCACGACCCGCTACACCGACTTCGCCTTTCAGGCCGGCGACATCCTGTTGTTCGGCCGCGAGAGCGCCGGCGTGCCGGACGGCGTCCATATGCTTGCCGACGCGGCCGTGACGATCCCCATGGATGGGGGTGGCCGCTCGCTCAACCTCGCCGTCGCCGCCGGCATGGCGGCGGGCGAAGCACTCAGGCAGATCAGTTGGGGCGGGTGAACGGACGCGCGAATAGTTTGGCCGTCCCGCCAGCCTGGTAAGCGCCGCTGTCGAGAACGACGGTTTCGTTAACGGCCTGATTTTACGTGCCACTTCCGCAGTGGCGGGCACGGCGCCGTCACGCGCGCCGGCCGAACCCAGGTCCGTCGCTGATTATGCTTAATATAAGTGACTTATTGTCACAGCAAAAGCAATCGACCAAATCGTAAACTTTCTCTGTGTAGATTTTCCCACCATACCGTGAAGTCATGCGGACAAGGTAATTGATAAATGAGACTGAATATATTGCCAATAGTTGCGATTTCAACTATTATTGCAGCCACGACGCTAGCCGGCATGGCGCTGGCGCAAGCCGAGACTCTTCGGATTGGCGGGACGGGCGTGGCGCTTGGCGGGATGCGGATTCTCGGCGCGTCCTTCATGAAGGAACACCCCGACACTCAGATCGAGGTACTGCCCAGCTTGGGTAGCAGCGGTGGCATCAAGGCATTGCTTGCGGGCGCCGTGGATATTGCGGTCAGCTCCCGCGCTCTCAAGGGCGAGGAACGCGCGGCCGGCGCGACGAGCCGTCTTTATGCCCGCACACCCCTCGCCGTCGTGACATCACCCGATGTGCCCATCGCGGATATCACCACCGGTGAACTCGCGGCCATTTATGCTGGCGAGACAACGCGCTGGCCGGACGGATCGATCATACGCCTTGTGCTGCGGCCGGCTTCGGAGACCGACACCCTATTGCTGCGCGAGCTTTCGCCCGGCATGGGCCGCGCCGTCGATGTCGCGTTCGGACGTCCTGGATTGGTCTCGGCCACGAACGATCAGGACAATGCCGAAGCACTGGAGCGCTTGCCGGGCGCGATCGGCCTCGTGGCGATCGGCCAGATCGCGACGGAAGGCCGGCAGCTCAAGATCCTGTCGCTGGACGGCGTCATGCCGATGGCGGCCCTCTCCGCACGAGCCGACTATGGATTCGTCAAGGACTTGTACGTCGTCACCAAGCCTGGCGCGGGCAAGCCGGCGATGGCGTTCATCGCCTTCGTGAACTCAGCAGAAGGTCAAAACATCCTCGCCGATACGGGCCATAGCCCAATGGCCGAATAACAGAAATCCGGGGGATGAACGTGGTCAAACGATCGAAAGAGATTGATGATTCCGCATTGGCGTTCACGACGGCAGTGGCGGCGGCGGCAGCGATCATCGTCGCCCTGGTTTTGCCCGCTCTGCATTTTTATTATGTTTATCAATACAATATCGGAAGTATTGAATCCAAGACTGAAATCAACGCGAAGCTGATTTCGCAATTGATCGGCAACAACCCGAGGATGTGGCAATTCGAAACGCTTCGCATCCAGGAGTTGCTCGTCGACACCGAGCACGATACCAATACAGAAGTTCAACGGGTCTTCGCCAAGAATGGCGACCTCGTCGCCGAACGCGCCACAGAGGCCCCCCTTCTCGGACCCATCATTCGCGATAGCCACCCGCTCTACGATGCCGGAGTCATCGTGGGGCGTGTGGAGTTCGAGCGCTCGCTGCGGCCGCAGTTGATCCAGAGCTTCATGGTGTTCTTGCTGTCCGGCCTTTTCGGCGCAGGCATCTTCATCGCCTTGCGCGCGGTACCATTGCGCGTGTTACGGAAAGTGATCGAACGGGCCTCCTTTCTGGCAAGCCACGACGCCCTCACCAACCTGCCCAATCGCGCCGTTTTTCAGGAGTGGATGGCCCACACCATTGCCGATGTCGAGCGGGACGGAACGCCTGCCGCCGTGCTTTTTCTCGACCTCGATCACTTCAAGGAGGTCAACGATCTCTTGGGCCACGCAGCCGGGGACGAGTTGCTGAAGCAAGTCAGTGACCGAATGAGCGAGACCTTGCGCCAGAACGACGTGCTGTCGCGACTGGGCGGAGACGAATTCGCCATTATCCAGAAGCGGATCGCCCAACCCGGGGGAGCCGCCCAGCTGGCCCAGAGACTGATCGCCATCCTCTCCGAGCCATTCGACCTTTTCGGGCAGGAGGCGATGATCGGGGCAAGCATCGGGATCACGATGTGCGAGCCCGGTGGACGAGGCGACCCAGCCCACCTGCTTCAGCAGGCCGATATGGCGCTTTATCGCGCCAAGAGCGGCGGGCGCGGAAACTACCAATTCTTCGAGGAGGACATGAATCGTCGCTTACTGGAGCGAAAGATGATGGAAATCGACCTGCGCCGGGCGTTGGCAAACGACCAGTTGCAGTTGCACTTCCAGCCTCAGATCGATCTCGCGACAAGCGCGCTCATCGGCGTCGAGGCCCTGATCCGCTGGAATCATCCGGAGCAGGGATGGATTGCGCCAGATCGCTTCATTCCGCTTGCCGAAGAGACCGGGCTGATCTTGCCCATCGGCGACTGGGTCATTCATACGGCCTGCCGCCAGGCCCGGGCGTGGCCGTCCTTAAAAGTCGCGGTCAATGTCTCGCCGGTGCAGTTTCGCCGCGGCGATCTGGTGGCGGTGGTCCGGCATGCACTCGAAGAGAGCGGCATGGATGCCGGGCGTTTGGAGTTGGAAATCACCGAGGGTGTCCTGATGCAAGACACCGAGGCCACCATCGCCATCCTGACCGCGCTGAAAGAATTGGGCGTAAAGATCGCCATGGACGATTTTGGAACAGGCTACTCCAGCTTGAGCTATCTCCGGCGTTTCCCCTTCGACAAGATCAAGATCGACCGGTCCTTCATCGCCGATATGGGCCATGACGATCACGCCGACAGTATCATCAGCGCTGTGATCAGTCTGGGCCGGGCCCTCGGCATGAAATCGAACGCCGAGGGCGTCGAAACGATCGAGCAAGCCAACCTGTTGAGAGCGCAGGGATGCGAGGAAGTTCAGGGATTTTACTTCGGGCGGCCGATGGCCGGCGAACACATCGACGCCCTCGTTCAGTCCTTTCAGAATGGCGATGCGGCAGCCGTGGCCACCGTCGCCATCGCGAGTACGGCGGACCGTGCAACCGTTTCAACACAAGACAATCCGCCGGAGATCGACACTGCGGAAGACGCTCCCATTTCCGCAAGGGCGGCGCGAGCGGGCGCTTAATCCGCCTTTTGTCGGCTCAGGCTTCAGTCGGCGCTGGGCAGCCGGCGCATGGTGAATTCGATCTCGCCCTCGGGCAGCTGCCGCCAGCTTTCCACCGAGGTCCAGTAGGCGGCCTTGGGATAGCGGTCGAACCACTCCCGCGCCTTGGTGCGCGCGGCCTCGCGCGGCAGCTTGAAGGTCTCGCGCACGAAGCTGTCGCCGCCCTGCCCGCGAATCCGTCCAGCCGCCCTATCGTCACGGGTTTCGTGCAGGCGTTTGGCGAGGCCGTCGAGCGGCGGGCGGATAAGCCGGGACATGGACTATCTCTGTGATCGCAATCGGACACGGATGGAAAAGATAGCGACCCGCCGTGATTTTTGCGAATCGGCGCCCATGCCGCCACACGGCGAGCAGCCTCGGCCATAAATTCGGACGATCTTTTGCGCAGCTTTCCCGCTCGGGTTTTTGCAAACCCGTTTGCCGCTTCATGAACTTGGCATTGCGCGGGCGGCTGTCGGATGCCATTGCCCTGCAACAGGTGGCACCGCCAGGGCAATGTCCGGCGCCGTGCCGTGAAAAGGATGGATCGTGGGCCCAGCCCCGACGCATGAGAGTGACACCCCATGGAACAGCCGAACCTGCCTGAAGGGCTGCCGGACGACATCGAAGCCAAAAAGGCAACCGCGCAGGCCTGGTTCGAGGTATTGCGTGATCGGATCTGCGGCGTTTTCGAGGAGATCGAAGCTGAATTCGGCGAAGAAACCGGGCTCGCGGCCGGCCGCTTCGAACGCGCCGAATGGTCGCGGGAGGGCGATGGCGGCGGCGGCCTGATGTCGATGATGCACGGCCGGGTGTTCGAGAAGGTCGGCGTCCACACCTCGACGGTTTTTGGCGAATTCTCGCCGGAGTTCCGCAAGCAGATCCCCGGCGCCGAGGAGGATCCGACCTTCTGGGCGTCCGGCATCTCGCTGATTGCCCATATGCGTAATCCCAATGTGCCGGCGGTCCACATGAACACCCGCATGGTGGTGACGACCCGGCAGTGGTTCGGCGGCGGCGCGGACCTGACCCCGACGCTCGAACGGCGCCGCACCGACGACGATCGCGACACCCTCGCCTTTCATAAGGCGCTGAAATTCGTCTGCGAACGGCACGGGAATGTCGCCGACTACACCCGCTTCAAGGAATGGTGCGACGAATATTTCTACCTGCCGCACCGAGGCGAGGCGCGCGGCGTCGGCGGTATCTTCTATGATTGGCTGCACTCATCCGACAAGCAAGGCGGCTGGGACGCCGACTTCGCCTTCACCCGCGACGTCGGCAAGGCGTTTCTCGTGGTCTATCCGCACATCGTGCGCCACAACGTCGTCCAGCCCTACACCGAGGCGGATCGGGAGGAGCAGCTGATCCGCCGCGGCCGCTATGTCGAATACAATCTTCTTTACGACCGCGGCACGCTGTTCGGCCTCAAGACCGGCGGCAACGTCGCCTCGATCCTGTCCTCGATGCCACCGATTGTGAAGTGGCCCTGACTTGTAATTTTTTAACGAAATGTAAAGATGTTTAAATGATTCGGCGTTTTGCGAATTGTATGTGTAACTGATCAGGGAGGATCGTTCATGTACGAATTAGACTGTGCCGGCATCATTCCCGGCTGCCATCGTGTCATCCGTGCGGAAAGCCAGGCCGAAGTGGTCCGGCGGGCCGTCGTCCAGGCCAAGCAACTCGGCGTCGATCGGATTTCACTGACGATGCTGGACTCGTTCCGGATGAAGACCCACGAGCTGTTGAACTAGGCCGCTCGGCTTGGGCCATATGAGACTGCGAAGCGGGCCGGCGGCCCGCTTTTTTGTTGCGTGGACTGCAAGTGACGCCGGCTCTGTCAAAGACGGGACATCAAGGTCTCGCTGTCGAGCACGAAGCCGCTCTCGGCCCAGAGCCGGCGAAGCCGGTTCAGCGCCTCGCCCATGTCGGGTCCCGGCGCGATGCCCGCCCGTTTCAGATCCTCGCCATTGACCGGAAATTCCGGCGGATCGAAGCGTTCCGCGGCGTCGAGCTGGCGAGTCAGCGTCGCGACCGCCGCCAGCGATTGCGGCGTGCCCTCAGCCTTGGCTCGCGCCGCCGCAAGGCCAAGGCGCAGCCGGTCGACGATCGACGATCGATCGCCAAAATAAAGCCGGGTGCGCAACGCCGCCTCGCTCTCGTCCGGCCGCACCGGCTCGGCGTGCGCGAAGGCAACGATGCGGTCGCGCTCGGCGTTGGAAAAGCGCAGCCGCCTGGCCATTTCGGTCAGCCGCGCGGCATCCGGCGGCACGATGGCCGCCAGCCGCAGCATCGGATCGGCATCCCAGCCGAAGGCCCGCTCGGCGTCGACCAGCGGATGAATGGCGTCGATGCCCCAGCGCTCGGTCTCCGGCAAGACGGCCGTCAGCACCCCGGTCTGGCGCATCCATAACAGCGCGCGCGACGGGTCGGGCGCTGAAAGGAGCTTGCGCAGCTCCGACCAGATTCGCTCCGGCGAAAGCCCCGCCAATCCATCCTTCAGCCGCGTGGACGCCCTGATTCCTTCTGCGTCCGGCCGGCCCTTGCCGTAGAAGGCGAAGAACCGGAAAAATCGCAAGATGCGCAGATAATCCTCGCGAATGCGTGTCTCGGCATCGCCGATGAAGCGCAGCGTCTGGCTGGCGATATCGGGAATGCCGCCGACGAGGTCGACGACGGTGCCATCCGCCTGGCAATACAGCGCGTTGATGGTAAAGTCCCGGCGCTCGGCGTCGGCCTGCCAGTCGCGGCCGAAGCGGACGCTGGCACGGCGGCCATCGGTTTCGATGTCCTGCCTGAGCGTCGTTACCTCGTAGGCCCCCTCGGACGTGACGACGGTCACCGTCCCGTGCTCGATGCCGGTCGGCACGGCGCGGAAACCCGCCGCCTCGACCCGCCGCACCGTCTCTTCGGGAACGGTGGTGGTCGCCACATCGACGTCGGTGACCGGCTGATCGAGGATCCAGTTGCGCACCGCACCGCCGACGATTCGCGCCTCCTCGCCATCGCGCGACAACGCCGACAGCAGCGATTGCAGCGACGCGGATGTCAGCCAGGGCGCGTCGATCGTCGTCACGGTCATGCATAGAGCCTTTCGTAGAGGGTGCGAATGATGCCGGCGGTGACGCCCCAGATGAAGCGCTCGCCGAAGGGCATCACATAGTATCGCCGCTCCGTGCCCTGCCAGATGCGGCTTTCCTGGCTGTGATTGGCTTCCGTCATCAAGAATTCGAGCGGCACCTCGAACACATCCTCCACCTCGGCCGGATTGGCGAGGAGGCGGAACCCAGGCCGCACGATCGCGACGACCGGCGTGATGCGAAAGCCGGTGGTGGTCAGATAGCGCGGCAGTTGGCCGATCGGCTCGACATGGCCGGGATCGAGGGCGATCTCTTCCGTGCTTTCGCGAATCGCCGCAGCTTCCGGCGAGGCGTCGTCGGGATCGACGGAGCCGCCCGGAAAGGCGATCTGGCCGGAATGTTTGCGCAGATGGTCGGCGCGTTTGGTCAGGATCACCGTCGCCCCGTCGGCATGCTCGACTACGGGAACGAGAACCGCCGCCTCGCGCGCCTCGGCCCGCTCCATCAGTTGGACAAGATCGGGATTGAGGAGGTGGTCGCCATATTCACGGGTTTCCTCGGCGATCCACCCACGCCCTTCCATTCGCGCGCGCAAATCCGCGGCGGTAAATCGGGGATGATGTGACACGTTTCCTGGCATCGCCGTCATATGTCGTGCGCCTCGGCCGGGATGTCGAACAGAGCGCCGCCCGAACGGACGCCATGGCGGCCGCTACCCTCGGCAACCGGCTCGATGAAATCGGCAAGCTCGAACGCCAGTGCCCGTGTCAGCCGCGCCTCCAACCGGCCGCGCACCGTGACATAAGGTCGAAATTCGCCGTTCTTGCCAATGGCGAAGCGCAGTGGGTGATCGGAACCGGCTTCGACGACGTCGCCGACATTGGTGCGAAAGGTGAGCACCGGTTCGCCGTCCCTGACTTCCCGGCTCATTTCGACGGCGTGAAAGTGTGCGTCCTCGACACTAATCCCCAGCTTTTCCACCGGCGTCACCAGATAGGTCCGGCCATCCTCGTCCTTGCGCAGCACGGTGGAGAACAGCCGCACCAAGGCCGGTCGGCCGATCGGCGATCCCATGTAGGTCCAGCTTCCGTCGGAGCGGATGACCATGTCGATGTCGCCGCAATAGGCCGGATTCCACAGCTCAACGGGCGGTGCTCCCTTGCCGGCACGCTCGGCGCGGGAGATGAGTGCCGCAAGGCTGATGCCGCCGGCATTCGATGTCGCCTCTTGCATGTTTCTCCCCTTCCGCGGCAATCGGTCCCATATAGGAGCCGGTCTTATTTTGGCCGGGCTTCGCAGTCACGAAATAGTTGCGGGCGTCCTGCTTGCCATGAGCGGCGGGAGCCGTTTCCATGTTACGATTCCGCCGCGGCTACGCGCCCTCCCCGACGCGGCGCCCAGCGACAATTCCTCGACGGAGAACTCCTGATGACGATGATGCAGCCCCAGGAGGCGACCCTCAGCAACGACGTGGTCATCGCCATGGCGGAAACCGCGCTCGCCGATATCGCCAAGGTGCGCGAGTCGGTCGGCCGGGTCATCTTCGGCCAGGAAAGCGTCGTCGAACAGAGCCTCGTCGCCATTCTCGCCGGCGGCCATGCGCTGCTCGTCGGCGTGCCGGGCCTTGCCAAGACCAAGCTCGTCGACACGCTCGGCGTCGCCCTCGGCCTCGACGCGCGACGCATCCAGTTCACGCCGGACCTGATGCCGTCGGACATCGTCGGCACCGAGGTGATGGACCAAGACGAGACCGGACGCCGGTCCTTCCGCTACGTGAAAGGGCCGGTCTTCGCCCAACTTCTGATGGCGGACGAAATCAATCGGGCCTCGCCGCGCACCCAGTCCGCGTTGCTGCAGGCGATGCAGGAATATCACGTCACCGTCGCTGGGGAGCGCCACGATCTGCCGGCGCCGTTCCATGTTCTCGCGACACAGAATCCGCTCGAGCAGGAAGGCACCTACCCGCTGCCCGAAGCCCAGCTCGACCGCTTCCTGATGCAGGTCGACGTCTATTATCCGGATATCGCGGCCGAGCGCCGCATCCTGCTGGAGACGACCGGCAATGACAACCAATCGGCCGAGGCGGTGATGACCGCCGAGCGCCTGCGCGAAATCCAGGCGCTGGTGCGCCGCATGCCGGTCGCGGAGAGCGTCGTCGAGGCGATCCTTCAGCTCGTGCGTTCGGCGCGTCCGGGCAATGGCAACAGCCACGCCGATACGCATGTCGCCTGGGGGCCCGGCCCGCGCGCGTCACAGGCGCTGATGACCTGCGTCAGGGCGCGGGCGCTCTATGACGGGCGCCTCGCGCCGTCCATCGATGATGTCATGGGGCTGGCCGAACCGATCCTGCAGCACCGCATGGCGCTCAACTTCTCGGCTCGCGCCGAGGGCATGAGCGTGCGCGACGTCATTGGTGCGCTGAAGCGCGACGCGGCGTAAGGCGGCCGCAGGCATGCCGATCGGCTCACCCGTCGAACTCACCAAAGCGCCGGAAGCCCTCGTGCGGGCACGCCAGCGCGCCGCGCTGATGCCAGACCTTCTGGTCGAGGCACGGCGCGTCGTCGCGACGGTGATTTCCGGCTGGCATGGTCGGCGCCGGCGTGGCGTCGGCGAGAATTTCTGGCAGTTCCGGCCCTTCGTCGACGGCGAACAGGTTTCGCGCATCGACTGGCGGCGCTCGGCCCGCGACGACCATGTCTATCTGCGCGACCGCGAATGGGAAGCGGCCCAGACCGTCTGGCTGTGGGCCGATCCGTCACCGTCGATGCGCTACCAGTCGAAGGACGCGACGGTTTCTAAGGAATCCCGCGCGCTGGTCATCATCCTCGCGCTCGCCGAAATCCTGGCGCGCTCGGGCGAGCGGATCGGCTATCCGGGGGTCATAGACCCGATTTCGGCGCGCAACGCCGCCGAGCGGATCGCCGCCGCGCTGCTCAACAGCCGGCCGGACGACCCCTTCCCGCCCGACGACCGGCTGAAGCGATTCACCGAACTGGTCATCGTCAGCGATCTTCTCGACCCGGTCGACGACCTCGTCGCGCGCATCGACCGTCTCGGGGGGCGCGGCATCAAGGGCCACGTGATCATGATCGCGGACCCGGCCGAGGAAGTGTTTCCTTATGTCGGGCGCACCGAATTCCGCGATCCGGAGACCGGGGCGAAGCTGACCGCCGGCCGCGCCGAGACCCTGCGCGACGACTACACCACGCTCTACAAGGCGCGGCGCGAGCACATCGCCGAACATTGCCGGCGGCTTGGCTGGAGCTTCATCGCCCACCGCACCGACCGGCTGGCCTCCGAAGCGCTGGTCGCCGTCCACGGCCGGTTGAGCGGCGTGCCGCAGGTCATGGGACCGCGATCGAAGGAACCGGCGGCATGATCGGCGGCCTCGCCCTGTCCTTCGGTGCGCCGCTGGTACTTTTCGGACTTCTGGCGCTGCCGGTGATCTGGTGGCTCCTGAAGCTGACCCCGCCGCGTCCGCAGACCGAAACCTTCCCGCCGCTGCGGATCTTGCAGGAGATCCTGAAGAGCGAGGAAACGCCATCGAAGAGCCCGTGGTGGCTGACGCTGCTGCGGCTGCTGCTGGCTGCGCTGATCATTTTCGCGCTCGCCGCACCGACGCTGAACCCACGCGAAAGCCAGCTGTCGGGCGACGGGCCGTTGACGCTGCTGGTGGACAATGGCTGGGCGAGCGGCGGCAACTGGGACGCGCGGCGCGCGGCGGCCGAAGGTCTGATCCGCGAGGCGGGCGACGCCGGCCGGCCGATTTCCCTCGCCTTGACGGCCGAAGGCCCGAGCGACGACGCGACGCCGGTCGAGGCGGCAACGGCCCTCGAACGGCTGGCCGCTGCAGCACCGCACCCGATCCCCACCGACCGCGCGGCGGCGGCCGAACGGATGGCGACGGCGCTCGCCGGCAACAGTGCGGGCTCGCTGGTCTTCCTCGCCGACGGACTGGACAGCGCGGAGACGGCGTCGGCGGCGCGGACCCTGGCGGCGCTCGCCCCCAGCCAGGCGATCGTCTATGCGCCCGCCATCGAGGGACTCGTCGGGTTGACCGGCGCCGACAATTCGACCGAAGCGCTGGTCGTCACAGCCGTGCGGCCGGCCGGTGGCACGGACGCCAGGACGTTCGCCTTGCGTGCCGTCGACGCGCAGGGCCGCGAGATCGGCCGAGCGCCACTGGAATTCGCCACCGGCGACAGCGCCGCCGAAGCGCGCTTCGCGATCCCGGTGGAACTGCGCAACGACATCGCGCGGCTGGAAGTGGACGGGGCGAGCGACGCCGGCGGCGTGCGGCTGGTCGACGACAGTTTCCGGCGACGCCGGGTGGCGCTGGTGTCGGGCGAATCCGCCGACGTCGCGCAGCCGCTCTTGTCGCCGCTCTACTACATCACTCGCGCGCTGGAGCCCTTCGCCGACCTCGCGCGTCCCGATAGCGCGGACCTTGCCGAGGCCATTCCATCGCTTCTGGAGCGTCGGCCCTCGGTGGTGGTTCTGGCCGACATCGGCGTCCTGCCGGAGACGGCCGAAACCGCCCTGCAGAAATTCGTCGAGGACGGCGGCTATCTGGTGCGCTTCGCCGGGCCGCGGCTGGCGGCGACGACCGGCGACGACCCGCTGGTGCCGGTGCGACTGCGCACCGGCGAACGCCAGCTCGGCGGGGCCATGTCCTGGTCGGAGCCGCAGAAGATCGCGCCGCTGGCGCCAGAAAGCCCGTTCGCGGGAATCACGGTGCCCGAGGACGTCACCGTCACGCGGCAGATCCTGGCCGAACCCTCGGTCGACCTCGCCGGCAAGACCTGGGCGAGCCTCGTCGACGGCACGCCGCTCGTGACCGCCGAGTCCCTCGGCGCCGGAACGATCGTGCTCTTTCACGTCACCGCCGAGGCAACCTGGTCGAACCTGCCGATCTCGGGCGCCTTCGTCGACATGCTGCGCCGGATCGTCACCCTGTCGCGGGCGAGCGCGAACACGACCGACGGACGCACGGCGGCCGACAGTCTGCCGCCCTATCGCGTTCTCGACGGCCAAGGGCGCCTCGTGAGTCCGGGCGCCGACGAGCAGCCGCTTCAGCCCGTGGCGGAGGGCTCGCAGCCGGTGACGCTGCAAAACCCGCCGGGCCTTTACGGCACCGAGGACGGCTACATCGCCCACAATCTCTTGCCGGCGGGCACCGGACTGAAGCCCTTGCCCCCACTCGATCTTGGCGCGCCTTTGCAGTCGCGCGGCTATGGCGGCGAGGACGCCGTCGATCTGACGCCGTGGCTGTTCGCGGCCGCTCTGGTATTGTTCGCGCTCGACGCGCTAGCGCTGTTGTGGCTGAACGGGGCTTTCTCGCGGATCGGAAGAGCTCTCTCCAACCGTCGCGCCGCACTGCCGGTGATCGCCGTGCTCGCGGCTGTGGCGCTCGCCGCCTCTGCCAGCCACGGCTTGGCGCAAACGCCAGACGCCGGAACGCAGGCGAATGCCGCCGACCTGCCCTTTGATGTCGAAAAGGCGATCGAAGCCACCGAAACCACCCATCTCGCCTATGTCGAAACCGGCGATGCGGCGACCGACGACATTTCCCGCGCCGGCCTGTCCGGACTGAGCCAATACATCGCGGCCAAGACCGCACTGGAGCCGGGCGATCCGATCGGCATCGACATCGCCGCCGACGAACTCGCCTTCTATCCGATCATCTATTGGCCGATCGATCCCGCCGCGCCGATGCCGGATCAGGCGGCGGTGAGCCGGATCGACGCCTATATGAAACAGGGCGGGACCGTGCTGTTCGACGTCGCCGACGACACGCTGGCGGGCCTGTCCGGCGGCAGCGTCTCGGCCGCACAGCGGCGGCTGCGTGACATCCTCGCCGATCTCGACATCCCGCCGCTGGAACCGGTTCCCTCGGATCATGTGCTGACCAAAGCGTTCTACATCATGAGCGATTTCCCAGGTCGGCACACCGGGTCCGAGCTGTGGGTGGAATCGCTGGTGCGCGACGCGGACGGGGCCTCGCGGCCGGCGCGCGGCGGTGACGGCGTCTCCTCGATCATGATCACCGCCAACGATCTCGCCAGCGCCTGGGCGGTCGACGCACAGGGCCTGTTCCTGTTTCCGACGGATTCATCCGACCCCTCGCAACGCGAATACGCCTACCGGGCGGGGGTCAACATCGTGATGTATGTGCTCACCGGCAACTACAAGGCCGATCAGGTGCATGTGCCGGCGCTGCTGGAAAGGCTCGGCCAATGACCTGGTCGATCGACTTCGCGCCGTTCTTCTCCTGGACGGTGATCGCCATCCTGGCGGTGCCAGCGGTGCTTTTGGCGCTGGCGCTGATCTTTGCCCGAATGCGCGGCGCGGTGATCCGCATCCTGGCCATCGCCGCACTGCTGCTGGCGCTGCTCAACCCTGTCGTCCTGCGCGAACAGCGCGACCCCTTGAAGAGCGTCGTCGCGCTCGTCCTCGACCGCAGCCAGAGCCAGACCATCGGCGAGCGCACCGCCCAGACCGACGCCGCCGAGGCGGCGCTGAAGGAGAGCCTCGCCCGGTATCCGGAGTTCGAAGTCCGCACCGTCGAAGCACGATCGGGCAACGCGCCGTCCAGCGACGCGACCACCGCCCTGTTCGGCGCGCTCGCGGGCGCGCTCAAGGACGTTGCGCCGGCGCGGGTGGCCGGCGCGATCATGGTCACGGACGGCCAGATCCACGACATTCCCACTGAGGCGCAGGCGCTAGGCTTCGATGCACCAGTCCACGGTCTCGTCACCGGCCGGCCGGACGAGTTCGACCGCCGCATCGAGGTGACGACCAGCCCGCGCTTCGGTCTCGTCGACGAGGACCAGCGGTTGCGCTACCGGGTCATCGAGGAAGGCCCGAAAGCCTCGGACGCGCCGGTCGAGGTGCAGATCTTCCTCAATGGCGACCTGATCGCACGGGAGCAGGCCCGCCCCGGTAGCGAGGCCGAATTCGCCTTCCAGCTGCCGCGCTCCGGCAAGAACATCCTGGAACTCTCCGCCGCGCGCGATCCCGACGAGATCACCCCGGTCAACAACCGGGCGATCGCGGTCGTCGACGGCATCCGCGAGAATTTGCGGGTGCTGCTGGTTTCCGGCGAACCGCACGCGGGCGAGCGCACCTGGCGCAACCTGTTGAAGTCGGATGCCGCCGTCGACCTCGTCCATTTCACCATCCTGCGCCCGCCGGAAAAGCAGGACGGCACGCCCATCGACCAGTTGTCGCTGATCGCCTTCCCGACCCGCGAGCTGTTCGTGGAAAAGATCGACGACTTCGACCTGATCATCTTCGATCGGTATCAGGAGCGCGGCGTGCTACCGGCGCTGTATTTCGACTACATCGCCCAATATGTCGAAAACGGCGGGGCGATGCTGATCGCCTCCGGGCCGGAATATGCTGGTAACGAAAGCGTTGCGACGACGCCGTTGCAGGCGGTGCTGCCGGCGATGCCCACCGGCGGCATCGACCGGACGGCGTTCTATCCGCAAATCTCCGAGCTCGGTCGCAAGCATCCGGTCACGCGGAACCTGCCCGGCTCGAACAGCGAACCGCCGGACTGGAGCCCGTGGTTCCGCTCGATCGATGTCGGCGAGCCCAAGGGCGAAACGGTGATGAACGGGCCGGGCGGCAAGCCGCTTCTCATCCTGAACCGGGTCGAGGAAGGCCGCATCGCGCTGCTTCTGTCCGATCACGAATGGCTGTGGTCGCGCGGCTTCGAGGGCGGCGGCCCGCATGTGGCGCTGTTCCGCCGCCTCGCCCATTGGCTGATGAAGGAGCCGGAGCTGGAGGAGGAAGCGCTGGACGCCGAGGCGCGCGGCTCCGACCTTCTCGTCACCCGCCAGACCATCGGCGAGGCGCCCGGCCCGGCCACCGTGCTGACGCCATCCGGCCAAGCGGTCAGCGTGCCGATGGAGGAAGTCGGCGCCGGCCGTTACGAGGGTGTGCTGGAGACCGACGAACTCGGGCTGTTCCAGGCCGCAAACGGCGACCTTCGCGCTCTGGCCAATGTCGGGCCGGTCAATCCCCGCGAATATCGCGAGGCGATCTCGACGACGGAAAAGCTCGAGCCGATCACCGATGCGACGCGCGGCAGCGTCCGCCGGCTGGCCGGGGCGTCGGGCGACATCGCCATTCCGCGCATCGTGCCGGTCAGCGGCCGGGCGGATGCCGATGGCCGCGACTGGATCGGCCTGCGGAAGACCGAGGAGACGGTGCTCAGGGGCGTCGACCGGACGCCGCTCTTCGCCGGTTTCCTCGGCCTGGCGGTGCTGCTGCTGGCGCTCTCGGCGACCTGGTATCGCGAGGGGCGATAGGCGAAGATAGCCACTTTGTTCGCGTCAGTGTTTGAAGCAGTTCTCTCGATGCCAGCTTAGGAAGCGAGGATGTGGTCGATCTGCGAGACGGTGGGGCGGCAAAAGATAGCCGCTCTCATTGATCATGGCGCAAACACTCGAAGGATCGTTCACCTGCCTGGAGACGAGTATTTTCAGATCATCTGCGATGCCGAGCAACCCGCGGTCGAACATCCAGTGGGCTGTGCCAGATAGCGCCACCCCATTATTGACGATATCTGGCCCGTTCGATTCCACCGGCCGGATATGAGCTGCTTCGACTTCCGCCCGCCCGCCGCCATTGATCAGCTTCAGTCCCGTGATGGCGCAGCGAGAGTCGTACGCGCGCAGAACGAGCCGTCGAAACACCCGGTCGCGCACAATTCATGATCCGATATAGCGGATGCGATCGCGCTCCTGCCCATACTCGTAGAGGAATGGCGCCGGTTCGTCGTCGAAGCCCGCCTGATTGCGCGCGTCAATCCGCGGCAGGATATCCGTACGAACCTCGAATCCGTGCTCCAAAATGCGGTCGAAATCCTGAGGCGAGATGGGACGAACAGCTGATTGAGCCCGTCCAGATATCCTACCTTCCTCGTTTAGAACGCCGCGCTCAATCACGCCATCGGAGTCGCTAAATGGAACAGGGTTCGGAAAGTCCAGATAGCTACCAGGCTCAATCAGCGCGATGTACATTCCATTCGCTTTCGGATCCGGAATGACAGCTTTCACCTTTGCGATTGCGAAATAGCCGCGAGTGTCGAGCACTTTGCGCGGCTCATAAAAGATGATCCAATCGCCGACGCACGCTCGCACGCGACTGAGATACTGGCTAGGAAACTGATAGCGCTCTGCCGGGCTATCGTCGTAGATCGAATCTGAGCGGTGAATGAAGATGCCGAACGCCATGAGCTAATGACTACCGGGAACGCGAAGGAAACCAAAGCTGTCTCGCGGACAATGCTGACTCAAGTCGACCCGAGCAATCTGCTAACGAGGTCGCGGCCCCACCTTGCCGCCCACACCTTCAAGCGCTCCTTCCACCAGTTCCAACCCGAGCAGCCGCGCCGGGTCGACCGGCCCCGGCATCAGCACCGATCCGCGCGGCATCGGCCGGTAGCCGAGCGGCGCGTAATAGGGCGGATCGCCGACCAGGATGATCGAGCCCTCGCCCTTGTCCTGCGCGGCGTCGGCGGCGAGGCGCATCAGCGCCCTGCCCGCGCCCTTGTTCTTGAAGGTGGGTCTGACGGCGAGCGGTCCCAGCATCAGCGACGGAGTCGCCCCAATCGCGATCGGCGTCAGCCGGACCGATCCGATGATCTCGTCTTCAAACAGGGCGACAAAGGAGAGCGAGCGATCATGCGGCGCCATCTCGCGCACGCGTTCGGCGGCCCGCGCGAAGCGTCCCGGTCCGAACGCCTCGTCGGCGATTACGTCGATGGTCAGGTCGTGGTCTGGGTGCTCTGGCAGATACCGGACGTCGGAGAGGTGAAACATCAAAAGAGAACCAGTTCGGGCGGACGGTGGCGCCGCGCGCAAGGCTCCCCATGCGATCGGGAAATCCGGCGGACGACGGCGGTCAATGCGCTGGGGCGCGGACCTTTACTCGTCGTCGGCGAAGGATCATCGGGTTCACTCCTAGAGCGCCGTGCGCCCATTCAGACGCACAAAGGGCGCTCTGCCGCTTTGATTGAGCATCGGAACGATCCAAAAACCGGATTCCCAATTTTGGTCCGATGCTCTCGGGAACGATGGTCGCATTAGCATTGCCCGCGAACGAGGTCCAGCGACGCGTCCCGTCTCCATTGACGCTGCGTTGCACTCGGCGATCCTTGCTCCCGGCACTACTTTGGAGCCACGGCAAAAGCGAAAGGGTGACGGCGATGGGACTTCTGGTCGACGGACAGTGGCAGGACAAGTGGTACGATACGAAGTCGACCGGTGGCCGTTTCAAACGAACGGCCACAAGCTATCGGAACTGGATCACTGCCGACGGATCGCCGGGACCGAACGGCCAGACAGCGTTCAAGGCCGAGGCGGGCCGCTATCATCTCTACGTCTCGCTCGCCTGCCCGTGGGCACACCGTACGCTGATCGCCCGAAAGCTGAAGAAGCTGGAAGACGTCATCTCGCTGTCGGTCGTCGACTATCACATGGGCGAAGAGGGCTGGGTGTTCTCCGAACGGCGCGGCGCCATCCCGGATACGGTGCTCGGCAAGCAGAGACTCTACGAGGTCTATCTCGAAGCCGATCCGCACTATTCGGGCCGCGTCACCGTCCCGGCCCTTTGGGACAAGCAGACCGGCACGATCGTCAATAACGAGTCCGCCGAGATTATTCGCATCCTCAACCGTGCTTTCGACGCATGGGGCGATGCGAGCGTCGACCTCACGCCCGAAGCGTTGCTCGGCGAGATCGACGCGATCAACGCCACCGTCTACGACGCCATCAACAACGGCGTCTACAAATGCGGCTTCGCAACGACGCAGGAGGCCTACGAAGCGCCGTTCAACGCGCTGTTCGAGACGCTGGACCAGCTCGAGGCGCGGCTATCGACGCAGCGCTATCTCGCCGACAGCGCCGCGCCGACCGAGGCCGACTGGCGGCTGTTCACCACGCTGATCCGCTTCGATGCCGTCTATCACGGGCATTTCAAGTGCAACAAGCGGCGGATCGCCGACTATCCGAACGTCTTCGGCTACATGCTGGAACTCTACCAGATGCCGGGGATCGCCGAGACCGTCGATTTCGGCCACACCAAGGGCCATTATTATGCCAGCCACAAGACCATCAATCCGACCGGAATCGTCCCGCTCGGGCCGGACCAGGATCTGACGGTTCCGCATGGACGCGAGCGGCTGCGGCCTCACCAGTGAAGATCGATCGGGCCATCGCCGCGCAGGTCGGCGAGCCGTCGGCGCGTCGCGTCGGTCGCGCCCTCCGGCAATCCGTCGAGGCTGAAAAAACCGGTTTCCGCGATTTCGGCGTCCGGCGTCTTCGGCGCCGTCTGGCGACAGGCTCCACAGTTGTAGAACAGGACATGATCGCGGTTGGACGCGTTGCGGTTGAAATAGACCGCGACGAGTTGGGGCGGATCAACGAGTACGAGATTGCCTTCCTCGCGGAATTCGCGCTTGAGCGCATCGATCGCGGTCTCGCCCGGATCGACGCCGCCGCCCGGCATGTGCCAGCCCGAGACATAGGTGTGGCGGACCAGAAAGATCCGGCCCGCCTCGTCGAACACCGCGCCGCGTACGCCGAGCGTCATGGGACGCGACACAAGATGGACGCCGTGCAGCGCCCTGAGAAGAAATTTCTCTAAGAACATGGTGCCTCGAAAGAACACGGCCCTACCAAACGCCGCCGCGTCGCCTAAGATGGAGCAGATGTTTCGACTTGCCCATCTCTCCGACGTGCATCTGGGTCCGCTCCCGGAACTGTCCATTCGCGAACTCGCCTCCAAGCGAGTCACCGGCTACGTCAACTGGCACCGCAACCGCCGCCGCGCCATGTTCGGCGATACGCTGGTGAACCTGATCCAGGACATGAAGAACGAGGCCCCCGATCATGTTGCGGTGACGGGTGACCTGGTCAATCTGGCGACCAGGAAGGAAACCTTGGCGGCCCGCCTCTGGCTGGAAGAACTCGGCGCGCCGTATGACGTCTCGGTGGTTCCCGGCAACCACGACGCCTACGTTCCGGGCGCGCTGAAACGTTCGTATCGCGAGTGGTACGAATATATGATCGGCGATAATCCGCTGAACGCCATCGGCAACTCATTTCCCTATCTGAGGGTCAGGGGCAAGGTAGCGATCTTCGGGGTTTCCACCGCCGAGGCGACCGCGCCGTTTTTCGCCACCGGTACGTTCCGGCGTGGCCAGGCGCTGGCCCTCGCCCGCCTGCTCGAAAGCTGTCGGGCGACCGGTCACTTCCGGGTGGTGATGATCCATCACCCACCCATTTCCGGGTCGACGTCCTGGCACAAGCGCCTGATCGGAAAGCAGTTCTTCTCCAAGGTGATCCGCGATGTCGGAGCCGAGCTGGTGCTGCACGGCCATACCCATCTCGACACGTTGCACTGGCTGCGCGGGCCGGAGTTCAAGGTGCCGGTGGTCGGCGTTCCCTCTGCCAGCCAGGCGCCCGGCGGCAACAAGCCCGCCGCCCGCTACAACCTGTTCGAGATCAGCGGCGAGCCGGGCGCGTGGTCCCTCATCCAGCGCGAGCGCGGCGCACGCACGCACGGGGACGGTCTCGGCTGGATCCGGGAGCGCGAACTTCTGGAGGCGGGGCACGCGATCGACGCCAGGCCGCGCGAGGATGCCAAGCCGGCGGCATAGCCCCATCGAGCAGTCGCGACGAAGCCGGTCCTGACGAGATTCAGCCAATCGACACGCCCTGATAGGACGCGATCGCCAGAAGCAGCGCCGCGCCAATGACGATGCCGATCATCATCCAGGTGGCCGCGATGACGAAGTCGGCGCTACGGGTGCGCTGTTCCGGCTGACGGAGGGGCGCGTCCTCGCCGTTGCGAATCTGACGGCTGGCATCGCCGGCGACTCGCTCGTTCAGCCCGTCGCTCAAAGCGAAAGCCTTGTCGCGCTCGACGATACGCTCGGCAACATATTCGGTGACGTGCTGGGCCATGACCCTGGTATCGGTCGATTCGAGCAGGGTCACGCGCCCGAGCCGGGTTTCACGGACGAGGCGATAGGTCCGGCGGTCGCGCGCCATGATGACATTGGCCGTCCCGTCGATCCACAGTCGCGGATGCATGCCACCCGAGATGGTGAAATCGAACAGCTCGTCGCCGGGGGGCAACTCGTCGATCAGCGACTGCAGTTCCTCCGCCAGGATCTCCAGCCGGGCCCGGTCGGCCTCGCGGATATCGACGACGACATCGGCGCGCTGCGCGGCGGCGATCTTGGCCTGCCGCACGGCATCGGCCAGACGCTTCGTTCCCATCAGGGACGCCACGTTATCCTTGCCTTCGCCCATATGTCGTTGCCTCGAATCCAATTCGTTAACGAGGTCTTAACATACGGGGCAATTCGGTTGGAAGAAACCGGCGGACACACCAACCGGCCTTTCTCAACGCTTTTCTACTTCTTCCCTGTTCGCGCGAATGGCCGCGAGGCATGCCTCGGGCGCCTCGAGCATCAGCATGTGGCCAAAGCCATCAAGCAGCGTGACGGTGAATTCGCGCGGAACGCCACTGGCCTGGGCTGTGGGGGTGACCCGGTCCTCAGAGCCCCAGATCACATGCACGGGCCGGCCGGTCGCTGCGATGGCATCGAGCGGCAAGACGCCCTGCTCGCCGGTCGCGAACAAATGCTCGAAGATTTGCCGGATCGCGGCCCGACCAGCGGGGTTACGGGCCGCAGCGATCGCCGCCACGGTGTCGCTATCCGGCACCCAGCCGGGCGCGCCCATGCCGCCCAGGGCCGTGCCGATCGCGTCGACCCCTTCGGCGTCCATAACGGCGCGAATTCGCTCGGCGCCGATCTCCTTGCCGAAGCCGCCGGGTGCCAGCAGCGTCAGCGAGGCCACCCGCTCGGGGGCGAACAGGCCGATGAGTGAAGCGATCGCCCCGCCCATGGAATGGCCGATGATGTGCGCCGCTGTAATGCCGCGCGCGTCGAGTTCGGCGAGGACGGCCCGCGCAGCAATCTTCGGCGGGCCGAAGCCGGGATAATCGCGCGAGCGGCCATGACCGGGAAGATCGAAGGCGATAGTCCGGCGTTGGGATGACGACAGGGCATCCTGCAACGGCGCCCAGATCTCGGCCCGGCCGTCGAAACCATGCAGGAAGATAATCGGCGTCACGGCGCCCTCGCCGCTTTCGGCACCGCCCTGTTCGATCGCGAACAGCCGTTGATCGTCCATCACTTCCCCCTGCTTATACGGCGGCGAACGGCAGCCGCGCCGTCGTCGAAATGCGATCCGGATCGGTCCTCAGATGGACGAGCGCCGGCTGGTTGGCCTTTAGCGCGGTCGCCATTGCGTCGGCGAAATCCTCGGTGCGCGATACGCTCAGCCCCAAGCCGCCGAGACTGCGCGCCAAGGCCGCGAAATCCGGATTGATTAACGCCGTCGCCGACTGACGGCCGGGATAGGACTTTTCCTGGTGCATCCGGATGGTGCCGTATTGCGCGTTGTCGAAGACGATGACGACGATATTCGCTCCGGCCTGCACCGCGGTCGAAAACTCTTGGCCAGTCATCTGGAAGCAGCCGTCACCGGCGAAGCAGACGACCGCACGCTCCGGATAGCGCAGTTTCGCGGCGACCGCCGCCGGCAGGCCATAGCCCATCGATCCGGAGGTGGGAGCGACCTGCGTGGTCCGCTCCGAGAAGCGATGGTAGCGGTGCAGCCAGCCGGCGTAGTTGCCGGCCCCGTTGGTCATGATCGCGTCACGCGGCAGCGTCGCGCGGAGTTCGGCCATCACCGCGAAGGGATCGACGAAGTCGGAATTCGGCTTGGATTCGGGCGCGGGAGTCGACCAGCGGAGGTAATCCCGGTGGGCCGCCTCCGCCTGTCCGGCCCAGGCGACGGTGGCCGGTGCCTGCAATTGCATCGCCTTGCGCGCAAAGGACGCCGGGTCGGCATGAATGCCGAGCGCCGGCGTATAGAGCCGGCCGATTCCTGCCGCCTCGGGCAGGATATGGACGAGGCGCTGCTTGGGAACCGGAACCTGGAAAAGTGTGTATCCCTGGCTCGGCATCTCACCGAGCCGCGCGCCGACGGCAATAACGAGATCGGCCTCGGCGATGCGGGCCTTCAGTGCGGGGTTCGGGCCGATGCCGAGATCGCCGGCATAGTTCGGGTGGTCATTGGGAAACAGGCCCTGGCGGCGGAAGGAGCAGGCGACGGGCAGATGCCAGTGTTCGGCGAAGGCGACGATGTCGGCGATCGCGCCATCCGTCCATCGGGGGCCGCCGAGGATCAGCACCGGACGGGAAGCGGCGCCGAGAAGCGTCCACAATTCTTCCATGTCGTCGGCTTGCGTCAGCACTGGCTCGGCTTCGACGCGCGCCGGAATGTCGGCCTCGGCGGCGCCCGACAACATATCCTCCGGCAGTGCGACGACGACCGGGCCCGGCGCGCCATCCATGGCGATCCGGTAGGCTTCGGCGACGAGGCCCGGAAGTTCCGCCGGCGTTTTCGCCTCGAACACGGCCTTGGCCATATCGCCGAACAGACGATCGTAATTGACCTCCTGGAAAGCGCCGCGGCCGCGGAATTTCGTCGGCACCTGGCCGACGAAGAGGATCATCGGCGTCAGGTCATGGGCGGCGACATGGATGCCGGAGGCGGCGTTGGTCGCCCCCGGACCGCGCGTGACGAAGCAGATGCCGGGTCGGCCGGTGAGCTTGCCATCGGCCTCGGCCATCATCGCCGCGCCACCCTCCTGGCGGCAGACGATGGTCTCGATGGCGCTGTCATAAAGAGCGTAGAGCACCGGGAGATAGCTTTCTCCCGGCACGCAGAAGACGCGGCTCGCGCCCTGCTCGGCGAGCGCGGCGACGAGCAGTTCGCCCCCCGCAGCCCTCACTTGGCGAGCAGCCGGTTGGCGGCCGCGACGATGGCCTCGAGCGAGGCCGTGACGATGTTCTTGTTGATGCCGGCGCCGAACAGCCGGCCGCCCTCATGCTCGACTTCCATGTAGCAGATGGCGCGCGCGTCCGATCCCGCGCCGAGCGAATGCTCGGAATAGTCGAACACCGAAAATTCGATGCCGAGATGGCGGCACAGCGCGTCGACGAAGCTGTCGATCGGCCCGGTGCCGAGGCCCTCGATTTTCGTCTCGACGCCGCCGTCGACGATGGTCGCCTCCAAGATACGCTCGCCCTTCACATCCGGGTTCGGACGGGTGAAGTGATCGACGAATTTGATGCGACCGACGGGCTGCTCGACATAGCGCTCGATGAAGCGGTCGTAGATGCGCTTCACCGGGAGTTCGCGGCCCTCCTCGTCCGTGATCGCCTGGATGTCCTCGCGGAACTCGACCTGGAGGTTGCGTGGCAGGTTCAGCCCGTAATCCGCCTGCAGCACATAGGCGATGCCGCCCTTGCCCGACTGCGAGTTGATTCGGATGATCGCCTCGTAGGAACGGCCGACGTCCTTCGGGTCGACCGGCAGATAGGGAACTTCCCAAAGCTCCTTGTTGGCGGTGCGGCGCGCCTTCATGCCCTTGTTGATCGCATCCTGATGCGAGCCGGAAAACGCCGTGTAGACGAGTTCGCCGACATAGGGATGCCGTTCGCCGATCGCGAGCTGGTTGCAGTATTCGTAGACGTCCTTGATGTGGTTGATGTCGGTGATGTCGAGGCCGGGATCGACGCCTTGGGTGAACATGTTCAGCGCCAGCGTGACGAGGTCGACATTGCCGGTGCGCTCGCCATTGCCGAACAGCGTGCCCTCGACCCGGTCGGCACCGGCCATCAGGCCGAGTTCGGTCGCCGCGACCGCGGTGCCGCGATCGTTGTGGGGATGCAGCGAGACGATGAGGTTGTCGCGATTGTCGAGATTGCGGCACATCCATTCGATCTGGTCGGCATGGATGTTGGGCGTCGACATCTCGACGGTCGCGGGCAGATTGAGGATCAGCCTGTTGTCAGGCGTCGGCCGAATGATCTCGGCGACGGCGTTGCAAATCTCGACCGCGAAATCGAGTTCGGTACCGGTGAAGCTTTCGGGCGAATATTCGAACCGATAGTCGCCGCCCGCCTTGGCCGCCATGTCGGCGACCATCTTGGCCGCGTCGGTGGCGATTTCCCTGATGCCGGCGCGGTCCTTCTGGAAGACGACGCGGCGCTGCAATTCGCTGGTCGAGTTGTAGAAATGGACGATCGGCCGACGCGCCCCTTCGAGCGACTCGAAAGTCCGCGAAATCAGCTCCGGTCGGCATTGCACCAGCACCTGCAACGACACGTCGTCGGGGGCATCACCCTCTTCGATGCACCAGCGCGCGAAGTCGAAATCGGTCTGCGAGGCCGACGGAAAGCCGATTTCGATTTCCTTGAAGTTCATTGCCTTCAGGAGCGCGAAGAACCGGGCCTTGCGGTCGTGGCCCATCGGGTCGACCAGCGCCTGGTTGCCGTCGCGAAGGTCGACCGAGCACCAGATAGGCGGCGTCGTAATGGTTTTGCTCGGCCAGGTGCGGTCGGGCAGATCGATCTGACCATAGGGCTGATACTTTACCGAAGCCGAGGGCATCGTGCGGGATGGCTCGGCCTTAGCGGCCGGACTGACTGCGGACGTAACGGACATGGCTGTTGCACCTTGATCGCTCGGGCGGATGCCGGGGGCGGCGCTGGCAACGCGCGCGCATCTGACCGGGTCATCCGAAATTGAAACCGGATTGTAAAGCGAAAGGGGCAGAGCGGCGAGGCTCTCAGGCCTCTGGCGCGCCGGCTCGACCGCCGGACGCCCCTTCGATCAACGGGTCCGACAGCCGCGGCTAAGTAGACCGAGGAGAAGGCCCGGACGCGCCAGCGCAGACGGCCGCCGAGGGGCCGCAAATGTCCACATGCTGGATGGCGTCACGATCATGCGCGCCAGATTATTGCGAACGCGGTCGATTGCAAGCCGAATTTCGCGATAGCCCGCCGAACGCTCAGTTCGCCAACTCATCGCGCGTGGAAAAACGCAGCGTCGAGACAGCGCCACCTGCGTTGGATATTTCGAAAACGCCGCCAATCTGCTCGGTGAGCGATGCGACGATGCGCATGCCGAGATTGCGCGAGGAGGATACGGAAAAGCCCTCGGGCCAACCGGGGCCATCATCGGATACCGTCAGACGAAGCGGTGTTTCACGCGATTCCGCGTCGCCAGGCTCGCGGCTGAGCTCGACGACGATCCGCCCCGTCCGACCGTCAGCGCAGCCATGCTCGATCGAGTTCGAAATCAGCTCGGTGGCGATCAGGCCAAGCGGCACGGCGAGCTCCGCCGAGACTTCCACCGCCTCCGCGTCGACCTCGTAGCGGATGTTCGCCACGCCGGACGCCTCCAGAAGGTCCGGGCCAAGTTGGGTCAGATACGGCCCCAAATCGAGGCTCTGCCGGCCAGGATCGTGGAGTTGGCGCTGAATCTTCGAGATCAGAGATATTCGGGCTGACGCCTGTTGCAGGACCGCGGACGCCTCCGTGCTCGTGGTTCCGCGTGACTGGGCGTTCAGCAATGACGACACCACGGCCAGATTGTTCGAGACCCGGTGTTGCAATTCGCGGAACAACAGATCGCGTTCGCCGGCATGGCGCGCGGCCGATTCCTTTTCGATTTCAAGACGGTCGAGCGCGAGTTGCATCCAGTGAATCAGCAAAATGTCGACGGCGACGATGAAGACGTAGAACGATAGCGCCAAGGTTGATCCGCCCGTCAGGGCGAAGGAATCGAAAGGCGGAATGAAGAAGTACCAAGCGAACAATCCCGCAAGGAATGCGACGGCCACGCCTGGAACGACGCCGGCGAAGAAGGAGGTGATGATGACCGCGGGAAAGAAGGTCAGATAGGGAAAACCGACCGGTAACCGGTCATCGAGAAGATAGCGAACCGCGAAGGACAGTGCGAGCAATGCGGCGGCAAACAGCCAACGCATGACCGGCTGACCCCGCAGCGAGGTTTTCGACAGAAGCGCCTGTACGCCCCGCAGATTGACCAAGGGGGAATTCATCGGTCGTTCGGCGAAACCCTCCACCATCAATAATCGGTCCTCGCTGTTCGGGGTGAGCTAACCACCCGATCGAATCGGACGGTCGAATATTGCAACGGATGCTGTCGCAAACGATAAGTATGGCGGATCAAGGGCGCGTACCAGGTCTAGGGTCGGATTGCAGCCGGGCGTTGCCAAGGCAACACGGGCAAGCAAGCGATGGCCGCTGGAAGGCGCGATGTCCTATAGAACCGGGACGCCCGTCTGTTTCGCCTCGCCTTCCGGCTCGACATGAATCGAGACCCGTGCGCCGACGAAGGCTTCCTGCAACGCGTCCTCGATCCGGTCGCAGATGTCGTGGGCGACGCCGACCGTCATCGCCTCGGGCACCACCATGTGGAACTCGATGAACATCGCCCGGCCCGCGAGCCGGGTCTTCAGATCGTGGACCTCGATGGCCCCCTCGGCATGGGCCGAGATCAGGTCGCGAACGCTGGCTTCCTCGACCGGGTCGATCGCCTGATCCATCAGTCCGGAGAGCGAGCTGGTCACGACCTTGAAGCCCTCACGCAGGATGTTCAGCGCCACGAACGCCGCCATCAGCGGATCGAGGATCGTCCAACCGGTCACCGTCGCCAAAAGCAGGCCGCCGAGGACGCCAACCGAGGTGACGACATCCGCCATGATATGCTGGCCATCGGCCGCAAGTGCCGGCGAGCGACGGTCGCGGCCGCGGCGGATGAGAAAAACCGCCCAGCCGGCGTTGATGACGGTCGCTACGGCGTTGATGGCGATGCCGGCAAGCGGCTCGTCGAGCGAGCGCGGCACCAGATATGCCGCCCAGGCCTCGCGCAGGATCAAAAGCGCCGCGACGACGATCAAGACGCCTTCGACGACGGCGGAGAAATACTCCGCCTTGGTATGTCCGAAAGGGTGATCGCTGTCAGCCGGCTTGTAGCTCAGTGTCACCGCCCACAGCGCGATGAGCCCGGCAACGACGTTGACAATCGATTCCAGCGCGTCGGAAAACAGCGCCACCGAGCCGGTCACATGATAGGCGGCGTATTTGATCGCCAGGACGATCACCCCGATCGCGACGCTCGCCATTGCGATGCGCTTGACCAGAGGCGCGGCCGCCTCGCTCGTTTCCGATACCACCGACGTCACCAAATCAAGCCGCCTTCTCGCGGGCCCGGCGGGGCAGATGCGCGACGATGTTCTCGATCATGCGCATGCCCGCCTCGCCGCCGAGGCTCATGATGCTTTCGGGATGGAACTGCACCGCAGCGACCGGCTCGGTCCGGTGCTCGAAGGCCATGACGATGCCGTCGTCGGTCTCTGCCGTCACCTCGAACTCCTTCGGCAGGCGAACGGGATCGGCGAAGATCGAGTGATAGCGGCCGACGGTGACCTCGCCGGGCAGGCCGGAGAAGATGATGCCGGGCGTCGTCACGCGGATGCGCGACGGCTTGCCGTGGACCGGCACATGCAGGGTGCGCAGCGTGCCGCCATAGGCCTCGGCCAGTGCCTGCAGCCCGAGGCAGACGCCGAAGATCGCACAGCCGCGCGCGCGGGCAGCGGCGATGGTGCCCTTGCAGTCGAAGTCGGACGGATTGCCGGGCCCCGGCGACAACACCACGAGATCGGGATCGACGCGGTCGAAAATCTCGGCCGGAACCGGCGTGCGGACGGTCGTAACGGTCGCGCCAGTCTGGCGGAAATAATTGGCGAGCGTGTGGACGAAGGAATCCTCGTGATCGACCAGAAGGATTCGCAGCCCCTCCCCGACCCGCGCCGCGTCGTGTTTCCCGCCGGCAGTGTTGGACGCGCCGGCCTCGCGGATGGCGCCGATCAGCGCCGAGGCTTTCAGTTCGGTCTCGGCCTCTTCTTCTTCGGGATTGGAATCATACAGCAGCGTCGCGCCGGCCCGCACTTCGGCGATACCGTTCTTCAGCCGGATCGTGCGCAGCGTCAGGCCGGTGTTCATGTCGCCGTTGAAATGCACCATGCCGACGGCGCCTCCATACCAGGCGCGCGGGCTCTTCTCGTTGTTCTCGATAAAGCGCATGGCCCACAGCTTTGGCGCACCGGTCACGGTGACAGCCCAAGCATGGGACAGGAACGCGTCGAAAGCATCCATGCCATCGCGCAACCGGCCCTCGATGTGGTCGACAGTATGGATGAGGCGCGAATACATTTCGATCTGACGCCGGCCGATGACCCGCACGGAGCCCGGATCGCAGACCCGGCTCTTGTCGTTGCGATCGACGTCGGAACACATCGTCAGTTCCGACTCGTCCTTCTTCGAATTGAGCAGCTTGAGGATCTGCTCGGAATCGGAAATGGCGTCCTCGCCGCGCTTGATGGTGCCGGAAATCGGGCAGGTTTCGACCCGCCGACCATTGACGCGCACGAACATCTCCGGCGAGGCGCCGATCAGGAATTCATTCTCGCCGAGATTGATGAGAAACGAATAGGGCGAGGGATTCACCGCCTTCAGCCGCCGCGAGATTTCCGACGGCTTGTGCTCGGCGCGCTCGTAGAACACTTGGCCGGGAACCACCTCGAAGAGGTCACCGCGCATAAACTTCGCCTTGGCGGCGCGCACCAGTTCGGCATATTCGCCGGGCTTGTGATCGCCGCGCGGCGGGATGCGCTCGGAGGGCGCAAAGGGCGCATCCAGGCCGCCGCCCGCAAGCCCTTCGGTCGAGACGCCATCCTTGGCGAATTCGTAGCGGGTCAGGAAGGCCGAGGCGGAGTAGTGATCGACCTCGAGCAGTTCGTCCGGGAGATAGAGTAGCAGATCGCGGCGGTCCGAATCGCGCTCCAGCACTTCCTCGACAGGGTCGAACTGATAGGCGAGGTCATAGCCAAAGGCGCCGTAAAGGCCGAGATCGCGGTCCTCCTCCGCCCGGAACAACGAGACAATCGCGCGCAGCACCGAAAAGACGCTCGGCATGCGCGAGCGTTCCTCCTCGGTGACCGCCGCGACCGGCTCGTTGATGGCGAGGTCGAGCGCCTTCGGTGCGCGAGTGCGCGAGGCGATGTCGTCATGACCGGCCAGCGCATCCGCGATGAAACCGAGCAGCACCTCGCCGCGCGGATTGAGCGCCGCGATCCGCATCGCCCGTCCGGTCGAGGAAATGACCAGCGGCGGATCGACGAACGCCACGTCCTGGCGCGTGTAGCGGCCCGGATACTCGTAATTGGAAAACAGGACGGCGCCGCGGCGAGAGTCCAGGCGATCGAAATACGGCTCGATCGCGCCGTCATAGGGGACGGCGCGCCGGCTGCGCGTGATCGTCACTCCGCCCGCCGTTAGGTAGCGCTCGCGGCCGTCGTCGGTCTGTTCGGTCACCATGAACTCTCTCCGGGTCTCGAGCCCGGACCCCCGGCGACATAGCAAAAAAGGCCGCCGGATGATCCGAGGCGGCCTTTGGGTTTGATCACAAGCGTGACGGTCCGGCCGCTGTCAGCGCGCCCACCACCAATTCATCGAAAGGATCGTCGTCATCATGCGCAACCGATAACCGAGCCGGACGACGAGAGCAAGACACTCATCAAGGTGGACACCCGGTCACCGGCTCCGGGTTCGCGCCGCGACCAGCGGAAGCGATCCGATGTCGTTCGGAGGGATTTGCCAGCGGCGCGCATTCGGTTAGATCGAAGGCATGGAAGAGTTCGATTACATCGTCGCCGGCGCCGGCTCGGCAGGTTGCGTCCTGGCGAACCGGCTGTCTGCCGATCCGAAAAATCGCGTGCTGCTGCTGGAAGGCGGCGGCAAGGACAACTGGGTCTGGTTTCACATCCCGGTCGGCTATCTCTTTGCCATCGGCAACCCACGCGCCGACTGGATGTTCAAGACCACCAGCCAGGCGGGGCTGAACGGCCGGGCACTCAACTATCCGCGTGGTAAGACGCTGGGCGGGTCGTCGGCGATCAACGCGATGATCTACATGCGCGGCCAGGCAGCGGATTACGACCACTGGCGCCAACTCGGCCTCGCCGGCTGGGGATGGGACGACGTTCTGGAGGCGTTCAAGGCGGTCGAGGATCATGTCGACGGACCGGACGACTTTCACGGAACCGGAGGCGAATGGCGGGTCGAGCATCCGCGCATCCGTTGGGACGTTCTCGACCGGGTGCGTGATGCGGCCGAGGCGGCGGGCGTCGCCAAGATCGATGACTTCAACACCGGCGACAACGAAGGCTCGGCCTATTTCCAGGTCAACCAGAAGGGCGGGCGGCGTTGGAGCGCGGCGCGCGGCTTTCTGAAGCCCGCGCTCGGTCGGCCGAACCTCAAGGTGGTCACCGGCGTCATGGTCGACCGGGTGCGCTTTCGTGATGGGCGCGCGGTGTCGATCGACTACCGCAAGGACGGCAAGGGCTTCGAGGCGCTGGCGGCGCGCGAGATCGTGCTGTCGGCCGGCGCCGTCGGCTCGCCGGCGATCCTCGAGCGCTCCGGCGTCGGCGACGCCGACCGCCTGAAAGACCACGGCATTGCGCCCGTGCATCACCTTCCGGGTGTGGGCGAGAATTTGCAGGACCATCTGCAGATCCGCCCCATCTACAAGGTCGACGGAATCAAGACGCTGAACAGCGAATACAAGAACCTGTTCCGCCGCGCGATGATGGGCGTCGATTACGCGCTCAGGCGGCGGGGACCGTTGACCATGGCGCCGAGCCAGGTCGGCGCCTTCGTCAAATCCTCACCGGATCAGGCGACCGCCAATCTGGAGTTCCATTTCCAGCCGCTGTCGCTCGACGATTGGGGCGCGGGGCTGCATCCCTTCTCCGCTTTCACGGCGAGCGTCTGCAATCTGAGGCCGACCAGCCGCGGCAGCATCCATCTGACCGGCGCGCGGCCGGAGGATGCGCCGGACATCGCGCCGAACTATCTTTCCACCGACGAGGACCGGCAAGTCGCCGTCGACAGCCTGAAATGGGCCCGGCGGATCGTGGAGCAGTCGCCCCTCGCGCACTACCGTCCGGAAGAATATAAGCCCGGCGCGCATGTGACATCCGACGCGGACATGCTGGTCGCCGCCGGCGATCTCGGTACCACGATCTTCCACCCGGTCGGGACAGCCAAGATGGGAATTGAAGGCGATCCGATGGCGGTGCTCGACGAGCGGCTGCGCGTGCGCGGGATCAGGGGCCTGCGCGTCGCCGACGCCTCGGTGATGCCGTCGATCACTTCGGGCAACACCAACTCGCCGACGATCATGATCGCCGAAAAGGCCGCCCGGATGATCCTGGACGACGCGCGGGCTGATACCAACCTGCGGTGATAGGAACTCATTCGATGGCGCTGAAAGGGCTGGTCCGGCCAGGAGCAGCGCGCGGTTCGATGCGCCGCATCGCGCGTCGTCCCGCTCCTTGCCAGGCATTGGCGCCAAGGTGCGGGGAATGGCCGGTCGAATGGGTTCCTATCGCCGCAGGTTGGTATTTGAGAGCGGAGAAGCGAGAACGAAAGAGCCCGGAAGACAAGCGCTCCGGGCTCTTCGTTGAGAATGGCCGGCTAGTGGCATCGGGAGGAGGAATGCCGCCAATCGACCCATGCGCGGTGACAGTGAAAGCCCGTTCGCTTGGGAGGAGGTCGGCGGGCTTTCCGATCGTCCATTGCCGCAACATCATGACTGTACATCAAGTCGCGACAATAGACTGTCACCCGTTTGCTACGATTCCATGGCAATCAGGCTCGCATTGCCGCCGGCCGCCGCAGTATTCACCGACGTCACCTGTTCGCGGGCGAATCGGGCCACGTAATTCGGCCCGCCCGCCTTCGGCCCGGTGCCGGACAGGCCCGAGCCGCCGAAAGGCTGGGAGCCGACGATCGCCCCGATGATGTTGCGATTGACGTAGATGTTGCCGACGGTCAGCCGCGCGGCGATCGTCTTGACGGTGTCGTCGATGCGACTGTGGACGCCGAGCGTCAGACCGAAGCCGGTCCGCTCGATCGATTCGCAAATCTTGTCAAGTTCGCCGGCCTTCCACCGCACCACATGCAGGATCGGGCCGAACACCTCGCGGTCGAGCGCCTCGGGCTTGTCCAGTTCGACGATATGCGGCGCGAACCAGTGGCCCTCGGCCGGTAGATCGCCGCGGAGGCGGCCCTCGAATCGGACCGTTTGCGACCGCTCCATGCGCTCGATGTGAGCGGTCAGCATGGCGTGCTGTTCGGCATCGATCACCGGGCCGATGTCGGTCGACAGGTCTTGCGGGTCGCCGACGACCAGTTCCGCCGCGGCGCCGGCGATCATCTCGATCATGCGCTCAGCGACGTCTTCCTGGACATAGAGGATACGTAAGGCCGAACAGCGCTGGCCGGCGGACCGGAACGCCGACATCACAACGTCGTCGGCGACCTGTTCCGGCAGCGCCGTCGCGTCGACCACGAGCCCGTTGATCCCACCGGTTTCGGCGATCAGCGGGGCGATCGGCGCGATGCGTGCGGCCAACGCGCGGTTGATCGCGAAAGCGGTCTCGGTCGAACCGGTGAAAGCGACGACCGCCGTGGCATCATGAGAGACCAGCGCGGCGCCCGCCTCCCCGTCCCCCGGCGCGAGGAAAAGACCGTTCGCCGGAAATCCGGCCTCGTGCAGGAGATCGACCGCCAGCGAGGCGACCAGCGGCGTCTGCTCGGCCGGCTTGGCGATGACGACGTTGCCGGCGGCCAGCGCCGCCGCGACCTGGCCGGTGAAGATCGCCAGCGGGAAATTCCACGGCGAGATGCAGATGGCGACACCGCGCGAGCGGTAGCGAAGGCGGTTTTCCTCCCCGGTCGGGCCGGGCAGCAAGGTCGGCTCGGCGAACAGCCGTTCGGCTTCGGCGGCATAGAAACGAAGGAAATCCACCGCCTCGCGAATTTCGGCGATGCCGTCGTCGACCGTCTTGCCGGCCTCACGGGCCAGAAGCGCCATGAACACGCCCTGCCGCTTTTCCATCAGATCGGCGGCCTTGCGCAGCCAGGCGGCGCGGCTTGCGGCCGGCACTGCCTCGGCCGCCCGCACATGGCGCACCGCCTCGGTGACGAGGGCCTTCGCGCCGCTCGCGCTCAGATGATGGCTGCGCCCGACGAGCGCTCCATCGACGGGAGAGCGGATGTCGACCGGCGCCTTGGCGTCGGCCCCCTTGAACCCGCAGGTGGCCGCGATCGGTTCGCGCCCGGTCCGGTCGCGCGCGTCGAGGAAACGATCGAGGGCGCGCCGGTCGCCGAACTCGATACCGGCGGAGTTCTTGCGCGGCGCGAAAATCTCCGATGGCAAGCCAATTTTCGGATGGCGGGCGGGACCGCTCCTCAGGACGTCGCGCGGGCGCTCGATCAAAGAGTCGATCGGCACGTCCTCGTCGCCGACCTGCGCGACGAAGGACGAATTGGCGCCGTTCTCCAGAAGACGGCGCACCAGATAGGCGAGCAGGTCGCGGTAGCCCCCGACCGGCGCGTAGATGCGGCAGGGAATTGCGGACGCAGAGTCGCGGCGCATGGTTTCGTAGAGCGCTTCGCCCATGCCATGCAGGCGCTGGAACTCGAACCCGGAGACATCGGCGCCGGCCATTTCGACGATGGTCGCGACGGTCAGGGCGTTATGGGTCGCAAATTGCGGGTACAGTCGCTCGCGCCGATCGAGAAGCGCCTTGGCCGCGACCAGATAGGACAGATCCGTGGCTGGCTTGCGCGAATATACGGGATAGCCGGCAAGACCCTTTTCCTGGGCCTGCTTGATCTCCGTATCCCAGTACGCCCCTTTGACGAGCCGAACCATCATCTTGACGCCCGCCGCCTTGGCGAGCGCGTCGACATGCTCGATCACCGCGAGGGTCCGCTTCTGATAGGCCTGGATGGCGAGGCCGAAACCATTCCAGCCGTTAAAGTCGAAGTCCTTGACCACCGCGTCGATGACGTCGAGCGACAATTCCAGGCGCGATGCTTCCTCGGCATCGATGGTGAGATTCAGATCGTAGCTTTGCGCCTGACGCGCCAGCTCTTTGACGCGGGGCACCAGATCCTTCAGCACGGTGTCGCGGTGGGTCGGCTGATAGCGCGGATGCAGGGCGGATAGTTTGACCGAAATCCCCGGCCGATTAGGCAGCGGCTTGTTGCCGGCCTTGCGGCCGATGGCCTCGATCGCGTCGGCATAGGAGCGGAAGTAGCGCTCCGCGTCGGCCTTAGTGCGCGCGCCCTCCCCCAGCATGTCGTAGGAATGGCGATAGCCCTTCTTCTCGAAGGCGCGGGCGCGATCGAGCGCGTCGGCGATCGTCTCGCCGAGAACGAAATGGCGGCCGAGGAAGCGCATCGCCTGGCGCGTCGCGGTGCGGACCGCCGGCCCGCCGACGCGCTTGACGAGGGAGGAGATGACGCCTTGCGGCGTTTCGCCCGGCCGGATGATCCGCGCCGACACCCCGAGCGCCCAGGCCGAGGCGGCGGTCAGCATCCGGTCCTCGTCGCCGTCGTGATGGGCCCAGTCGCCGGCGCCGATCTTGTCCTCGATCAGCCGGTCCTGGGTCTTGGCGTCGGGCACCCTGAGCAGCGCTTCGGCCAGGATCATCAGCGCCAGCCCCTCGCGGCTCGACAAGCCGAACTCGCGCAGGAAATCCTCGACGCCGCCGATGCCGCCGGCCGCACCGCGAATCTCCTCGATGAGGTGGCGCGCCCGCCGATCGACCGCCTCCTCGTCGTGGATCCAGCGCTCGGAGGCATCGAACAGCGCGGCGACCGCCGCCGTATCGTCCGGCGCGAACGGAGCCGAAAAGGGTTCTGGCATGGCCGACATGGTTCACTCCGTGACCGATCGAAGACGACGGTATTTAACAGATCCAGCGGCCGTGTTTCTCGCCAAAGAGACCCCTGATTGTAGTGGAATGCTTCGCCAAAATGCCATACGCCTGCTCAGATGACCGAACTTGACCAAAAAGACCGGAAAATCCTCCGAGAGCTCCAACGCGACGGCCGTCTCACCACTCTCGAACTCGCCGAGCGGGTCCATCTGTCGCCGACTGCGACTGCCGAACGGATGAAGCGCCTCACCCGCGACGGCTATATCCTCGGATATGCGGCGCGTCTTTCGCCGGATAAGCTTGGCCGCGGCATGATCGTCTTCGTCGAGGTCAAGATGGACCGGACCAGCGACGCGGTCTTTTCCGAATTCAAGCGCGTCGCGGAATCCACCCCGGACATCATGGAGTGCCACATGGTGGCCGGTGGCTTCGACTATCTCATCAAGGCGCGGGTGAAGGACATGACCGCCTATCGGGCGTTTTTGTCCGACGCGCTGCTGGCCCTTCCCGGCGTGCGCGAAACGCATACCTATGCGGTCATGGAGGAAGTGAAGAACACCGCTTCGATCGCGTTCTGAGACCGCCGCCTGGGCCGTTACGGGGCGTGAACGCTGCTTGCGCAGCCCCAGCCGATGCGCAATAGTCCGGCAGCTTCCATTCGATCCGCCGGACCGCGTTTTGCCCGCAGCGTCCGCATCCACTCAAGGAGACCTTGATGATCCAGATCCGCAATTTCGCGGCACTTGCCCTTGGCGCATCCCTGCTCAGCTTCCCGGCGTTCGCCCAGGACGCGGAGAGTTGTTCGACCGTACGCCTTTCCGACGTCGGCTGGACGGATATTACCTCCACGACGGCTGTCGCCAGCAACATCCTGTCGGGGCTCGGCTACAAACCCGACGTCAAGATCCTGTCCGTTCCGGTGACCTTCGCCTCGCTCTCCAACAACGACATCGACGTCTTCCTGGGCAACTGGATGCCGGCGCAGTTGGAGCCGATCAAGAAGTATCTCGACGACGGCTCGATCGTGCAGGTGAAGGCCAATCTGGAGGGGGCAAAATACACCCTCGCGGTGCCGAAATATCTCTACGACAAAGGCCTCAAGGACTTCGCCGATATCCAGAAATTCAGGGATGAACTCGGCGGTAATATCTACGGCATCGAGCCCGGCAATGACGGCAACAGCCTGGTCCTCGGCATGATCGAGAAGGACGAGTTCGGGTTGAAGGGCTTCGACCTCGTCGCCTCGTCCGAGCAGGGCATGCTCAGCCAGGTCGCCCGCGCCACCAAGGCCGACAAACCGATCGTGTTCCTCGGCTGGGCGCCACATCCGATGAACTCGAATTACGACATCGAATATCTGACCGGCGGCGACGAGACCTTCGGCCCCGATTACGGGGGCGCGACCGTGTATACGGTGGAACGCAAGGACTTCGCCACCGACTGCCCCAACCTCGCCAAGCTGCTCGAGAACCTGACCTTCGACCTGCCCATGGAAAACGAGATCATGGGCAAGATTCTCGATGACAAGCAGAAGCCGAACGAGGCCGCGGCCGAGTGGATCAAGGCGAATCCGGATCGTCTCGACGCATGGCTTGAAGGCGTCACGACGCTGGACGGACAAGACGGCCTGCCGGCTGTGAAGTCCTCTCTCGGACTTTCCTGACCGGTCGCGCCCGTCCCAAGACCATTTCTGGAAGGCCGGTTTCGCCCGGCCTTCTTCTTTAGAGCATCGAACGAAAATATGGACGCGTTCTGCCAGAGGGATTTCGGGACAAGGACGAGGGGATCGGCGCAGGTCGTAGCGGCGCTACGGCCAAGACGAGACCCGATGGAATTGGCGCGAAATCACTTGGGCCACCGATCGCCCCGCACCGGTCGGCGCGGAAAGGTCGATCGGCGGATTTTAAAGCCTGCCGTTTGCCGGAGGCAAACAGGCGGACGGGTTTCCGGCCGCCGGGCGCCCACTTTGTCGGCCGGCTCGACCGTAGCGCCGCTACGCTCGTCGTCAGCCTCCGCGTGGATCACCTCGGCGAGCCGAGAAACAGAACCGCATCTATATTGTCGTCCGATGCTCTAAGCGCAGACCCGACCAGGAAGGAATCCCCGGCCCGTGGAATGGCTCCAGAATAATCCCCTGCCGATTGGCGAAGGCGCCTCGGCCTTCGTCGACTGGCTGACCGCCAACTTCACCTTCATCTTCGACGCGATCAGCAATGGCCTCGGCGCCTTCATCGACGCCGTCCTGTTTCTGCTGCAGTGGCCTCACCCCTTCGTCGTCGTCGCGGCTTTCGGAGCCATCGCTTACGCCGCCCGTCGCTCGATCCCGATCGTCATCTTCACCGTCGCCGGCCTGCTGCTGATCATCAATCTCGGATTCTGGGAGGACACGACGCAGACGCTGGCACTGGTGCTCGCCTCGACCGCCGTCTGTATGCTGATCGGCGTTCCGCTGGGGGTCGCCGCCGCCCGGCGGGACTGGCTTTATGCCGGTCTTCGCCCCGTGCTCGACCTGATGCAGACGATCCCGACCTTCGTCTATCTGATCCCGGCGCTGATCCTGTTCGGGCTGGGCGTCGTGCCGGGGCTGGTGGCGACGGTGATCTTCGCCCTGCCCTCGTCGATCCGGCTGACCCGGCTCGGCATCGCCTCGACGCCGCGCCAGTTGCTCGAAGCCGGCGACGCATTCGGCGCCACCCGGCTGCAGCGGCTGTTCAAGATCGAGATTCCCTACGCGCTTCCGCAGATCATGGCGGGACTGACCCAGACGATCATGCTGTCGCTGTCGATGGTCGTGATTGCCGCGCTGGTCGGCGCGCCGGGCCTCGGCGTTCCCGTGCTGCGCGCGCTCAACAGCATCAATATCGGCCAGGGCTTCGAGGCCGGGTTGGCGATCGTTCTCCTCGCCATCATCCTCGACCGGTTCTTCCGCATCGACGAAAAGACCCGCTCATGAGCCCCATCGTCTCCTTCCAGAACGTCTCGATCGTTTTCGGCCGGAAGCCAGAACAGGCGCTACCGCTGGCCGACGCAGGCAAGAGCCGTAGCGAAATTCGCGAGGCGACGGGCCTGACGCTGGGTGTCGCCGACGCCTCGCTCGACGTCGAAGCCGGCGAGATCGCCGTTTTGATGGGTCTGTCGGGCTCCGGCAAATCGACGCTTTTACGGGCGGTCAACGGGCTGGCGCCGATCACCCGCGGCCGGGTCGTCATCGACACCGGCAAGGGCACCGTCGACCCGAAGGATTGCGGGACCAAACGCCTGCGCGAGCTGCGGCGGCACGAAGTGGCGATGGTGTTTCAGCAATTCGCGTTGCTGCCGTGGCGCTCAGTCGCGGAAAATGTCGGGCTCGGCCTCGAACTCGCCGGCGAGCCGCGCGCCAGGCGGCGTGAACGGGTCATGACCCAACTGGAACTGGTGGGCCTCGGCGACTGGGCGCATTCGCGCGTCGGCGAGTTGTCCGGCGGCATGCAGCAGAGGGTGGGCCTCGCCCGCGCGTTTGCCACCGACGCGCCGATCCTGTTGATGGACGAACCCTTCTCCGCGCTCGATCCGCTGATCCGGGCGCGGCTGCAGGACGAACTCCTGGAAATTCAGCAGCGGTTGAAAAAGACCATCATCTTCGTCAGCCACGACCTCGACGAGGCGTTCAAGATCGGCAACCGCATCGCCATCATGGAGGGCGGCCGTATCGTCCAGGTCGGCACCGCCCAGGACATCGTGCTCAGGCCGGCGGACGACTACGTCGCCGACTTCGTCGCCCATATGAATCCGCTCAACGTTCTGACCGCCGAGAATGTGATGAAGCCGGTGGACGCCGAGAACGGTGCAACTCCGGCGCGGGTCGCGGCGATGGCCGAACCCGACACGCCGCTCAAGCGGGTGATGGAATCGATTTCCGGCGGCAATGGAGCGGTGATCGTATCCCGCAACGGACGGGTCGTCGGCCAGATCGGCCCGCAGGAGATCGTCGACGCGCTGATGCGCCACTGATACCGGCCTGCGATTGGTCCGAGGCCTATCGAAAAGCGATCGAACGCGACGCGTGACGCGTTGCTGAACTGCCGCCGACTCCTATCTGCGATAGTGGCCGCTCATCGGGTCTGATGCCGGAACAGGAGGATCAACTGTGCCGCCAGTTGTATTCCCCGCGCCAGGGCCAACAGCCAGATCAATTGCTCCAGCGACAGATCGAACTGGATCACCGCTCCTGCTCCGAGAACCGTTGTGGCGAAGAACAGGGCGGAGGCCGTGGTCATGTCTTTCTCCCGGTCGCGAGAAATCATCAGCCAGTCGAAGAACTCGGAAACGCGGAAAAACGAAAGAAACGAGATCGCGACGAACGTTCCGACCGTCACGCCGTACTTGTCTCCCAGCGATTCCAGAGGCCAGACGAACACCGCGAACGCCGCCGCCGCCAATTGGGCGGCCCCCGCGAATATGCACGCCGCGGACCAGGCGCTTGCCGTCTTCACCTGCCGAAGGAGGGTGGCTCCGCTCCGCTCCATCATGACCAGTTGCGGGCCGACCGACTGCACGATGATGGCAACGATGGTCGAGTTGATCATATAGAATAGCAGGACGAATGCGTAGGAACCGGCTGACGCCGCCCCGAACACATGGCCAACGAACAGTCTATCAAGATAAAGCGGCGCCGATACGAGAATGATGCTGACGAATATCCAATACCCGCCGTAGTCTCTTGGCGGGTCGACGGTGAGCGCGTCTGGACTTGGGGCGGTGGTGGATTCAGCCAGGCGAACGAGCCAACAGCGCATGAGGAGGGCCGCAACGGCTGCCGCGACGATTTCGCCGACGACGGCCCCGGGCCAACCCGCAAGCCAGGCGCCAAGTACACCGAACGCGATCGCCGTCGTCGCCCGGACGAGGTTTCCGAAGCCGAACAACCGCAATTCCGTGGTCGAGCGAATTCCAGAAGAATAGATGTTGTAGGCAATCGAACCAACTGAGAACAATACGATGAAAAATAGTATGGACAGATAATCATTAAGCGATAGCGCATAGATCAGAATACCTGCGAAAACGCACGATGCGACGGCTCTCAATGAAACGTCGAGGAGGGCCCGATCGGCGGAAGCGACGACCGAACGCCTCTGCCCGGCCATCCAAAGCCGCGGGAACGACTTCATGAAGCCTTCTATCCGGCCGAAACTCAGGACATTGGAGGCAAATAAGCCGACCGAGGCAACAATCGCGTAGACGCCGAACCCTTCAACATCTAGAATAACCGCAAGAATAAACCCGCGTGCCAGTGTCAGCACGGCTGCCGTTCCCATCGCTCCCAAAAAATAGAGGCGCGCTGACAATGCCGCCCGCAATCGGTGGACGATCAAGGAAGCATTCAAATTCACGCCCTATCCCCGGACCGGTAACGAAGCGGCGCCGATTTCGACGCCAGGAACTTATCTGGCCCGCGTTCTGATCACACTGTACAAAAAACGAAGGGCGCAAACATTTCTATGTTGTTTGCGCTCACCGTTTCAACTTATGCTCGGAGATATACCCGGTTCACATACGGGTCTAGTGTGACACCATCCTGTTGCGGTCTGTATCTTCCCACAGGTTTTTTGGGACCTCCCACATACTCCGCCAAGGAATAAAGCACCTGGAACAGCAGCCGTGTCGTCTTGGTTGGCGGGACGCCCCGATGAACACCATACGTGTTTTCCAGGAAGGCTGTCCCTGCGGGACCCGTGAACTTCATGACGTTTTGCGACCCGAATTCGGTCGTCACTTCTTCTTCCGACAGCCGTCGGATCTCGGTCAGTTTATTGACCTTATGAGTCCCCTTGACGAAGACGTGGGGTCCCGACCCGTCATCCACGTCGGTCAGATAGATAAACAGTTTGATGAAGCGAAGATCGTCGACATCGCGGTGGAAGAGCTCTGCATGCCGCGCGGCTTCTCCATGCGCGATCGACCACCAAGCCGTCATGTAACTGATCGTCGGCTTGGCCCCGAGGGCCTTGCCCACTGCCGAAAGGACCGTCGGATTGTTCGCGATCGCCAGTGCGTGCGGGGCGTTCAAGACATCCGAATGGTCGAAATTGGCCACATGAGTACCGGAAGGGGCATCTGCCGGCGCCTTGAATTTGCCGAGATGCGGCCGGTAGCCGTCAAACGCCAACCGACTCGCGAAATAGTCTCGCATTTCCTGAACCTGGTCGGAGGTCAGGAGACCAGGAAGCATGGCGTAGCCATCATCGTCCAACCGCTGAGCGGTGTCAGCGGCATCAGAGACGAACTCCGGGCGCGGCAGCTTGGCCACGAATTTCTCAGCCGCGGCCTCCCTCTCTGGAAGCCCGCTTATCCTGCGCTGCATGAAGAGATGACGATAGCGCGGATCGTAAAGGATCTTGGCGCGATTATTGATGCTGGAGATAATCCCCATTCGATGGTCAATGGTCTTGACTTCACATTGAAATTATTAGCCTTTCCAGCCGCGATTCAAACCCATACCAACTGCGACACCATCAAGCCAATGGTACTAGATTCGCGGGAGCGTCGCGGGCAGTACAGTAAAATGACTGAATTCGTTTGCTGATCAACGGTTGTTGCTCGGTCCCGAGGGCTTTCAGGGCCAAGTCCAGCCTGAACCCATTACCGCATAGCTCACTCGTGGTTGCGATCTGAGAAGACTCGAAGGGTCCGCTGCCAGAGACGAGCGCAGGGGGAGGCAGGTCGACAAATGCTGTTGTCGAGTGTCGATTATCACTATAGCGTTGTTCCGCGAAGGTTTGGTGAGAATCAACGGCAATGCATCCAGGAATGACAGTTCGGCAGGATTGCCTCGAAAAGAATGGGCTGAGCGTCACCGACGCCGCTCGGGTTCTTGGCGTTGATCGGCAGACCCTCAGCAACCTGCTGAACGCCCGGTCCGGCATCTCGCCAGAGATGGCCGTCCGGCTGGAAAAGGCGTTTGGCACACCTGCCCGCGAGTGGCTGATGCGGCAGCTCGACTACGAGCTGGCCGAAGTCATGCGCCGGGCCAAGAAGATTAAGGTCGAGCCTTTCCGAGCATCGGCCACCGAAAGTTGGGGAAAATATGAACGCCGTCGATATTGAAGAGGCCATATCCGCGCTCGCCGAGCAGCCGTTCGACGCCCAAGAGTACCCCTTCGCCTTCCTTGAAGCTTTCGGCAACAAGGCCACGACCATCAAGCGGCTGCGCACCGGCACGTCGAACAAGTCAGACATAGGCGGCGTTCTCCAAACCAGCAACATCCATATCGCTACCGCCGACACCGGCAGCGTGACGGAGAAGCTTGCCTCGCTCCGGGCGAGTCCCGCCACCACGCGCGGCAAGGCCAAGTTCATCCTCGCAACCGACGGCGTCACGTTCGAGGCCGAGGACCTGGAATCTGGCGAAACCGTCGCCTGTGCCTATGCCGATTTCCCGAACCATTTCGGCTTCTTTCTGCCGTTGGCCGGAATCACTACGGTCAAGCAAATCCGCGAAAGCTCGTTCGACATCCGCGCCACGAGCCGCCTTAACAAGCTCTACGTCGAACTGCTGAACGACAACCCCGATTGGGGGACAGCCGAGCGCCGACCTGACATGAATCATTTCATGGCCCGGCTGATCTTCTGCTTCTTCGCGGAAGACACCGACATCTTCAATCGCACCGGTCTGTTCACCGCCACCATCGAGCAGATGAGCGCACGGGATTCCTCTAACACCCATGAGGTGGTTGGCGAGATTTTCCACGCGATGAACACGCCCATCGCTGCCCGGAAGGACGCGCACCTTCCCCGCTGGGCCGATGTATTTCCCTACGTCAATGGAGGGTTGTTTTCGGGCAATCTCGATGTGCCGCGTTTCAGCCGGATCGCGCGGACCTACCTGCTCCATATCGGTGGCCTCGATTGGCGGCAGATCAACCCGGATATCTTTGGGTCGATGATTCAGGCCGTCGCCGACGAGGAGGAGCGCGGGGCCTTGGGGATGCACTACACTTCCGTGCCCAACATCCAGAAGGTGTTGGACCCGCTCTTCCTCGACGACCTGCGTGAGCAGCTCGAGGCGGCGGGCACGAACAAGCGTAAACTCTTCAATCTGCGGCAGCGTCTGTCGCGTTTCCGGGTGTTCGACCCGGCCTGCGGATCGGGCAATTTCCTCGTCATCGCCTATATCCGCATGCGCGAGATCGAAGATGAGATTATGCGCCGCCGGGACGAGGCCCTGGAGCGCTCGGCCATTTCCCTCACCCAGTTCTACGGGATCGAGATCAAGAGCTTCGCGGCCGAGATCGCCCGCCTGTCACTGCTGATCGCCGAGTTCCAGTGCGACGTGCGCTTCATCGGTCAGATGGAGGCCCGGGCGCTGGTC